>Ga0154020_10007423_pt1 | contig 12799 bp, 9 predicted proteins | sample Klosneuvirus_201_FD_109709 | JGI IMG/M metagenome (GOLD analysis project Ga0154020, IMG submission 109709) | Active sludge microbial communities from wastewater, Klosterneuburg, Austria - Klosneuvirus_20160825_MG | ecosystem: Engineered > WWTP > Aerobic digester > Activated sludge | place... | reverse complement strand
TCGCCGTGCGAACATCGATGTCGTCATCGGCCAGAACAGCATGACGATCAACGCCGATGGCCGGCTCGGTCAGGGCACCGTGAAGATGACGAGCAAGATCGCGCTGTCCGGTGCGCAGCCCACGTCGGGCGACGCGACCGTCACGTTGCGCAAGGTCTCTCCGATCGGCACCGTCGAGCCGATCATCGACGCCGACGTCAAGGTCAAGCTCCACCGCGAGACCGATCGGTGGGTCGCGGACATCGTCGTCAAGAACGGCGTCGTCAAGGTGCCCGACGCGCGCGGCGAGAAGCTCAAGCCCGTCGGCGCACCGACCGACATGATCTACGCGACCGGCGAGAAGGTCACGTCGCGTCCGTTGGAGAAGGCGCCGCCGAAGCACGCGACGCTCGTCGTGAACATCACGCTCGACGCGACGCACATCGAATCGACCGAGCTGCGCGGCCTGATCAAGGGCAAGATCGCGATCGCCGCCGACGCCGAGTCGCTCGGTATCACCGGCACGATCGAAGCGTATCGCGGTGACCTCGATCTGTTCGGTCGCCGCTATCAGGTCGAGCGCGCAGTCGTCGTCTTCGATGGAACGATCGATCCGCTGCTCGATCTCCGCATCATCCACGACTTCTCCGACGTCACCACGGTCACGGCGGTGCGCGGTCGCGTGTCCAAGCCCGAGCTCGTCATGTCGAGCGATCCGCCGATCTACTCGCAGAGCCAGCTGCTCGGCTTCCTCCTCGGTGGCGAGCCGAACGGCGATCCGCAGCAGGGCAGCGCGCGCGAAGTCGCGACCAACGCGGGCGCGTCGTTCATCGCGAACAAGCTCGGTGGCTACGTGAAGAAGGCGCTGCCCGTCGACATCGACGTGGTTCGCTACGAAGCGGCGACCGCGAGCGAGTCCGCGGCGGTCACCGTCGGCACGTGGGTCACGCGTTCGCTGTTCGTCGCGTATCGCCGCCGCCTCGAGGCGCGGCCCGACGAGAATGCGAACGAAGCGGAGGCCGAGTACTGGCTATCGCGTCGCGTGATGCTCGAAGGCACGACCGGCGACCGCGGCGTCAGCGGCCTCGATCTGCTCTGGCGCAAACGCTACTAGTAGAACGCGTCTTTGCCCGAGCTGAAGTCGGCTGTGGCGTCGAGGCCGCCCGAGCTGAAGTCGGCCGTCGCATCGGCGCCGCCACCCTGGAAACGTGAGTTGATCTCTTCGATCTGCTGATCATCCAGGACGCCGCCGTGGAACGGGTCCATCTCGCCAGTCGCCGTCGCGGTGCCTCCGCCGGATCCTCCGCCCATCGACGGCATGAACGGTCCACCGATCATGCTCGGATCGAACGCGCCGCCGATGTTCGCGAGCGCGTTAGAACCGAAGTCCCACGCACTGCCCGCGGCATCTGCGATCGCACCACCTGCACCCATTCCAGCGTCGAACGCACCGGCCGCGGGGCTCACCGCTCCAAGAAACGGGCTGAGCATGTCCATCCCAGGCATATCGAACATCGTGTCCTCCTACTCGTAGTACGGCGCGGGGGCCGGTTTCGGGGTTGCCTTCGTCCGCAAACGCGAAGCTTCGTGCGCGATGAACTCGAGCGAGCGATATATGACGGCGAGGTCGACGCCGTCGATCGGCAGCACGACCTTGAGCAGGTAAAAGCCGTCGTGAATGCACAGCGCGCCGATCGCGAGCTGCGTGTTGTGCAACAGCGCGTCGTACGCTCGCAAAATCTGGGGCGTCGCGACGTTCGCGGTGATCAACACGTGCGGGATGCCGAACGCGCTGACCGGCTCGATGTACTGGCGTTGCTTGTCTGCGGTCTCGGGGAACGTCCACAACAGGCCGAGGCGTTCGGGCTCGTCGACCGCGACATGAAACTTGCCCCGAACGTGCTCGCGCACCCGCTCCCATCCGTTCATGCTTCGATAGACTGCAGTCCGGTCGGGTGTGACAGAAGTTCGGTATCTAGTGATGATCGCTTGCACTCTCATGGCGTGCGGCGGCCGTCAGCGTGCGCCGACGCTGACGAAGGACACCCTGGTCGCGATCCAGATCGAAGGGACGAAGGCCATCCCGGTCGAGGACATCGCGCCGGGTCTCGCGATCGAGCGCGCCCGCGGCGTGCGCCAGGTCGACCCGTATCAGCTGTCGACCGACACCGAGCGGGTTCGCGCCGCGTATCGCAAGCTCGGTTACTTCGACGTGCAGGTCGATGCGCGCGTGGACGTGAAGGGCTTCGCGCAGACGGTCGTGTTCAAGGTGGCCGAAGGTCCGCGGTCGATGCTGAAGGTCGAGATCACGGGGCTGCCTCCGGAGATCCCGCTCGACAAAGCGCGCGCGTTGATCGCGGCGCCCGATGGCGCGCCGTTCGACTACGAGATCTACGACGAAGCAAAAGATCCGATGGTCAAGCTCGTCGAGGATGCGGGCTACGCGAACGTGGACATTCGCGCGACGGTACTCGCCGATCGTGCGAAGCGACTCGCGACCGCACGCTTCGCCATCGCACCCGGTGACCGCGCCACGTTCGGCGACGTCGTCATCGAAGGCGCGGGCAACCTCGAGGACGCGGTGCGCGGTCGCCTCGAGATGGCGAAGGGCGACGTGTACACGGCGCGCGCGATCGCGGCGTCGCAGCGAGCCGTCTACGACCTCAACCGCTTCACGAGCGTGCGCATCGAACCGGATCGATCGCAGGGACCGATCGTGCCGATCAAGATCACGGTGGTCCGCGCGTCGAGCGGCGAGTGGTGGGTCGGCGCAGGCGCTGGCGTGGATCCCCTCGTCTACGAGGCTCGCGTGCGCGTCGGCATCGGCGTCGTCCCGGATTCGATTCCGCTGTGGACCTTCGGCGTCGATGGTCGCCCGTCGGTGACCTGGTCTCGCGAGGCCAACTCCAGACAATTCCAGGCGCGCGCGACGGCGTTCGCGAACCGCATCGAGCTATTTCGCCCGCGACTCCGCCTCGAGACGGACATCTCGTTCGATCTGCTGCGGTACGAGGGCTACACGACCTACGGACCGCGCGGACGCATCGGCCTCGCGAGCACCCTCGGCGTGCCGTGGTTGCAAGGACGCATCGGTTGGCTCCTCGAGTATCAGAAGTTCAGCGGCATCGTGGTCGCCGAACCCATCGCGACCGAGATCCACCTCACGACCACGGATCCGCAGCGTCGCGGTGCGTACGAGCTATCGCTGATCGCGGATGGTCGCGACAACCCGCTCGACGTGCGCAACGGCTGGTATGCCACGCTCACGACGGCGTACGGCACACCCGCGGCCGGCGGCGACGGGACGTATCAGAAGCTCGTGCCGGAGCTGCGGCGCTATTACCCGATCGGCCCGCTCGTGCTCGCCGGACGTCTGCGCGCCGGCTTCTTGTTCGGCAAGGTCCCGGTCACCGAGCGCTTCTTCTCCGGAGGCGCGACCACGCAGCGCGGCTTCGACGAGCGCAGCCTGTCGCCGATCGCGCCGACGAAGGACGCCGGCAACGTGGTCATCGGTGGTGTCGGTGTGATCGAGAGCGGCATCGAGGCGCGGTTCCGGCTGTTCGACATCGGCAGCTTTCCGCTCGTGACCGCGCTGTTCATCGACGGCGCCGACGTGGTCTCCGACATCGACGCCCTCTCGATCGTCGATCAGCAGTGGGCCGCGGGATTCGGCTTGTACATCAAGCTGTTCGGTCTCAAGGTCGGGGCATCGATCGGCGAGCGCTTGAACCGACGACAGCCCAACCCCGACGGCGAATGGTTCAAGAATAGAAGCTGGCACATCGCCGTCGGAGACACGTATTAGATGAAGCGCGCCCCCGTGTCACAGGACCACGCGGGCCGCACTCCGGTGCGGCGCGCGTGGCGATGGTTCAAGCGACTGATGATCGGCCTCGTGGCCGTCGTCGTCGTTGCCGTCGCGTTCGCGCTGATCGCGGTGCACACCGATTGGGGGCGCAACATCGTGCGCGGTCAGGTCGAGGGAATCCTCGCGGATTCGTTCCCGGGCGGCGCGACGATCGGGCGCATCGATGGCAGCCCGTTCGGCACGCTGGTGATCACCGACATCGTGCTCAACGGACCCGACAAGAAGCCGCTCGTCGTGGTGAAGCGGGTCGAGGTCGAAGCGTCGCTCGCTCCGCTTCTCGGACATCAGGTGTGGGTCGATCGCATCGTCGCGACCGGCGTGACCATCACGAACCCGCGCGCGCCGGAGCCCCCGGACGACGAGCCACCCGAGCCATCGCCGTGGACGATCGTGATGCCGAACGTGGAGGTCCATGGTGCGTCGGTGCACGTCGATGGCGAGAAGGAGCCGATCGACATCGCCGACCTGGACGTGTTTGCGGGTCTGCACATCGCGCCGATCACCGGCGAGCTCTCGGCGATCGCGACGCTGGGTGCACGATGGACGCAGCGCGATGCGCCGATCGGCGGCATCGTCAGCGTGGTCGTCGGCGATGACATCGCGATTCCCGTAGTGGCGATCGGTGCTGCAGGTGCGGACGTCGTGGTCACGGGCGGTCGTGTGAATCGTCCGGCCGGCAGGATCGTGGTGTCCGCGTCGGCGAAGACCATCGCGCAGCTCGCCCCGGGTGTGGCACTTCCCTCCGGCGTCTGGGCCGTGATCGACGCGTCGACACCGGAGCCGCTCGAAGCCCACGGGGTGTCGGTTCCGTCGATGTCGCGCGCGAACATCGTCGGCGCGATGGGCCGCTCGCGATTCTATGGCCGCGTCACCGGCAGCATCGATGCGATGAGCGCGAGTGCCGTGCTCGCTGCGACAAACATCGATCTCGCGCGCATCTCGAAGGGAGCAGCGACGGGAAAGGTCGATGCGCTCGTCGGCATGGTCGTCGGTCTCGATGGATTGCGCGGCTCGATGATCGCCGTGACAGGGCAGGTCGTCGCGCCGAAGGTTCACCGCAAGCGAAGGAAGAAGGACGTCCCGGTCGACGAAACGCCGCTGTCGGTGCCGTCGATCAACGCGCTGGTCGCATTCGATGCGATTCCCACGCGCGCGAGTGCACTCGTGCTCGCGACTGCCGCAGGCCGAGCGCGCATCGCCGTGATCGGCTCGGCGCACACGGAAGGACCCGCAGATCCGCCGGCGGTGGTGATCGATCTGGCACGCATCGGCGCGACCGTGCCCGACGTGTTCGTCGCGAGCGGTGGCCTCGTTCCCGTGCGGGGCTCCATCGAGCTCGACGCGAAGGCGAGCGGAAAGGTCGGCTCGAACGTCGACGTGAGTGGATGGTTTGTCGGCCGTCGCCTGCGGATCGAGAAGCTCGGGATCGCGGACGCGCGCGGCGTGTTCGCGACGCAGATCGGCAAGGGCATCTCGGGTACCGCGAACGCGACGGCGACCGGCATCGTCAACGCGGGGAAGCCCGTCGGCAGGGCGACGATCGATGCGCGCACGCGTGACGATGGCCGCATCGGCGTCACCGTCGACGCGGTTCCGGCGATGGCGCCCGTCGTCGCGAACGTGTCCGCGGTGGTGTCGCTGCCGACGCCCGAGGGTGTGATCGCCATCGACCTCGAGTCGCACACGATCAAGCTCCCGAACGGCACGTGGAGCGGCAAGGGCGGCACCGTGCGCGTCGACAAGAAGCAGATCGCGGTGAAGGACTTTCGCTCGCACAGCGGCGACGCGAAGCTCGCCGCGAGTGTTACCGCCGGGCGAGGCAATGGCGTCGTCACGGGCACCGTGAAGCTGTCGGAGGCCGCGCTCGATCGCATGAACAAGGACTTCCGCGGGACGATCGATGTCGATCTCGCGATCGAAAAGCGTGGCATCAGATGGAAGGGCGGGGGCACCGCACGCGCGACGGGCGTCGCACTCGCGCCGGATGCGTTGCCCATAGACGGCAACCTCGAGCTGACCGTCGACGGGCGTCGCGTGAAGCTCGGCGTGCGAGCCTCGAGCCCGTCGATCGGTGGTGGTCGCTTGTCACTCGAGGTGGATGGCCCTCGTGACCTCACGGATGTCGACGCGTGGAAGAAGGTCGCGCGCACCGATCTGCACGGCGTGACGGTCGGTCTCGACTCGGTGAACGGCCGCGCCGTCAGCGGCGACAAGGTACCGGGCATCTTCGACGGTACGATCGAGATCCGCGAGGGCGTACCCGACGGCAAGCTGCGCGTGCGCGGCATCCCCACGCCGCTCGGGACCGCCGGCGCAGACATCAGCGTGGCGCTCGACGACGTGGGCTTCCTCGACGTCCACGGCGAGGGCACCGTCGGCAACGCGGGTGACGCCACGTTCGGTGCGCGGATCCAGATCCCGGATCGGCCGTTCGACGTCGAGGTCTACAAGCGCACCGGCAAGAACCTCGTGCAGAGTGCGTCGCTGACGACGTCGGACATCGAGATCAATCCCGATGTTCTCGACAAGCTCGGCATCATCTCGCCGTACTCGGGGATCGTCGTCGCGAAGGTCGATGTCGGTACCGGCGGCTCGTCGATCGGCGTCGGGATCGACGTGAAAGGCATCACCGGTGGTCCGCTGCGTGCGCCGATCGATGTCCACCTCGGTGGCCGCGTCGACGCGAAGGAGACCACGGCGGAGCTGAAGGTCACCGCGCGCCAGGGAACGCTGCTCGTACTAAAAGATTCGCGGACGCCGGTGTCGCTCGATCAGTGGATCGCGGTCGCCGGCGTGAAGCCGTTCGCGCTGCCGAACGCGGCGATCGAAGGCACGCTCGCGATCCCGACGATCGACGCGAAGCAAGCGCTCGCGCTCGTCGGTCGTCGCGATGTCATTGGTGGAACGCTCGCGGGTCAGATCGTCGCGGGAGGCACGATGCTCGCGCCGACCGCGACCGGCACGATCGATCTCGCGAACATCGCCGTGCGTCCGCGACTCACGGGCAAGCCACCGCCGACGCTGAAGGCATTGCACGTCGCCGCCGAGTGGGCCGCGGACAAGGCAGAGCTCCGCATCACCGGCGAGGAGAGCGAGGAACCGTTCGTCGCGACGAAGGACAAGAAGACGCCGCCACCGAAGCCGAAGCTGCTCGTCGAAGCCACCACCGATCCGAAGAAGCTCGGCGAGCTCGTCGGCGTGGTGAAGATCCAGAACTTCGATCTCGCGCCGCTCGCAGTGTTCCTGCCGGGAATGCTCGTCGGTGCGCAGGGCAAGCTCGATACCGACGTCAAGATCGCGGGCATCGGAGCCACCGGCAAGGCTCGTGGCTTCGTCGGGGTGACCGGCCTGCGGTTGCCGTTTCATCCGCTGTTCTCACCGCTGCGCAGCGCGAAGCTCCGCGTCGACTTCGCGGACACCGGCGCGATGGCGCTCGCGCTCGAGGGTGTGATCGGCGGCAACAAGAGCACGGTGAAGCTCACCGCGAACTCCGATCCGACGGCGACCGATACGACGCTCAAAGCCTCGATCGTCGAGCTGACGCCGATCGGCTTCTTGCAGCCGAAGATCAGCGCGAACGTTCGCGGGACGATCCACCGCAAGGGGCTGTTCTGGAGTGGCGACCTCGAGGTCACGCAAGGCCTCGTGTTCATCCCCGAGCAGCGCGGAAACGATCTGCTCGAGGACTACACGCCCGCGGATCTGATCTTCGTCGGGGAGGAAGAAGTCGACCTCGAGAGCACGCGGCTGCGCCCGCCGACAAAGCCGTTCCTCGTTCTCGACGTCAACATCCGGACGACGCGGATCGAGCTCCCGTCGTTCGTGATCCCGACGCTCGTCAACGTGCCGATCGTCGAGCGTGCGAAGGCCACGGCGGCGGGCAAGGTCAGGGTCGCGGTCGGCGACACGATCGGCATGGACGGCGAGATCCTGATCGATCGCGGCGAGACCGAGATCCTCGGTCGCAAGTACGACATCGAGCTCGGTCAGGTCGGCTTCGACGGCACGATCGATCCGCTGTTCGATCTCAAGCTGTCCCACGAGTTCGAGACCGAAGGCGTGACGACGTTCGTGCGGTTCGCGGGACGCCTGAGCGAGATCGATTCGCTCGAGCCGGAGTTCACGAGCGATCCGGGCACCTACTCGCAGAGCCAGCTGTTCGGGTTCTTCCTCGGCGGAACGCCGGGCGCCACGACGGGCAACGAGGGGCAAGACGCGTTGTCCGCCGCGGGGCAAGCCGCGGTGTCGAACATCGCGCAGGCGTTCGCGCGCAAGCTCAGCGGCAACAAGATCGACGTGCTCCGCTGCGATCCGGAGACGAGCACGACGGGCCGCTCGTGCATGCTCGGCAAGTACTTCGGCAAGCGCGATCAGCTGTTCCTGGGCGGTGTGCTCCACCTCGCGCCGCGGATCGACGAGAACCAGAGCGAGCTGCGCCTCGAGTACAAGTTTCCGGGCGGGATCCAGTTCGAGCTGTCCGGCGGTGATCGCGCGATCTTCGGCGGTGACTTCCTGCGCCGCCGTCGGTTCTAGGTCATGCTGTCGAGCGTGACTCGTCTCGTGATCCTGCTCGCGATCGCGGCGTGCTCCGGACGGAACACCGCGCCTCCGCCTGCACCGCAGACGCCGGTCGCGCCGGTGGATCCGCCGGGCGGCCGGTTGCGCGCGGTGACAGAATTCGCGTCGATCGCCGATCCCGCGGCGCGATCGCGCGCGCTATTCCTCGAGGTCAGCCGCGTACTCACGCATCCGCGCTGCGTGAACTGCCATCCGCCCGACGAGTCGCCGCGGCAGGGCGACGGCGGTGCGTTCCACGATCCGCCCGTGATCCGCGGCGCGAACGATCGCGGTGTCGCCGGCATGCAGTGCTTCGGCTGCCACCAGGATCGCAACGCGGAGCTCGCGCGGATCCCCGGTGCGCCTGATTGGCACCTCGCACCGCTCGCGATGGCGTGGCTCGGCAAGTCGCCCGCGCAGATCTGCGCGCTGATCGTCGATGCGTCGACGAACGGCGGCAAGACCTTGGCACAAGTCCACGAGCACCTCGCGCACGACAAGCTCGTCGCGTGGGGCTTCACGCCCGGCGCGGATCGCCGCCCACCGCCCGGAACGCCCGCCGATGTCGCCGCGCTGTTCGACGCGTGGATGGCGACGGGCGCGAAATGTCCGAACGCCGACGACGAGGTGCCCCGATGAAGATCGAGCTGACGATCAACGGCGCGAAGAAGCAGATCGACGCCGATCCCGAGATGCCGCTGTTGTGGGTCATTCGTGATCTGCTCGGCCTCGTCGGCACGAAGTACGGCTGCGGTGAAGCGCTGTGCGGTGGGTGCACCGTGCACCTCGATGGCAACGCGGTGCGATCGTGCGTGACGCCGGTGCGCCGCGCGGAGAATCGCGCGATCACCACGATCGAGGGCCTGTCGCCGACGGGCGAGCATCCGCTGCAGAAGGCGTGGGTCGAGCTCGGCGTGCCGCAGTGCGGGTACTGCCAGGCGGGCCAGCTCATGTGCGCCGCGTCGCTGCTCGCCGCGAAGCCGCAGCCGACCGACGGCGAGATCGATCAAGCGCTCGCCGGCAACCTGTGCCGCTGCGGGACGTACTTGCGGATCCGCGCTGCCGTGAAGAAAGCGTCGGGCCAGTGAGCTTCGAGGTAACGCGACGTGGATTCCTCGCCGGCGTCGGCGCGGCGACGGCAGGCTTCGCTCTCGGCATCACGCGGTTCGCAGGCGCGTCGAACAAGGGGTACTTCATCCCGAACGTGTTCATCCAGATCGGACACGACGGCATCGTCCAGATCACGTGTCATCGATCGGAGATGGGGCAGGGCATCCGCAGCTCGTTGCCGGTGCTGATCGCCGACGAGATGGGCGCGGACCACACGAAGATCGTCGTCGGACAAGCCGATGGGGACAAAGCGTACGGCGATCAGAACACCGATGGCTCGACGAGCATCCGCGATCACTTCACCGAGATGCGCACGGTCGCCGCGGCCGCGCGCGAGATGCTCGTCGCGGAGGCCGCGGATCGCTGGAAGGTCCCCGCGAAGAAGCTCGTCGCGCGCGACAGCGCCGTGTGGGACGGCAAGCGATCGATCGCGTTCGCCGAGCTCGCCGCCGGTGCCGGCCTGCGTCCCGTTCCGAAGACGCCCGTGCTGCGCCCGCGCAAAGAGCTGATCCACGTCGGCACCGATCTGCCGCTGCGCGACGGTCAGGCGTACGTCACCGGCACCGCGCCGTTCGCGGCGGATATCGTGCTGCCCGGCATGTTGACCGCGGTGATCGCGCGACCACCCGTGGTGTTCGGCTTCGCGCGGTCGTTCGACGACAAGGCCGCGAAGTCGACGCCGGGTGTCCGCCACGTCGTGCCGCTACCCACGCTCGTCGCGCCCGCCGGCATGAAGCCCCTCGGCGGTGTCGCGGTGATCGCGGATCACACGTGGGCGGCGATGAAGGGTCGCGCCGCGCTGAACGTCACGTGGGAGAACGGACCGAACGGCGAGTACGAGTCCGACGCCTTCGCGAAGCAGATGCTCGCCGCGGTGCGCGCGCCGGGCGAGGTCATGCGCAAGGTCGGCGACTTCGACGCGAGCTTGCCGAACGCGCTCACGCTCGTCGAGGCCGAGTACCTCGTGCCGCACCTCGTCCACGCGCCGATGGAGCCGCCCGCGGCGGTCGCGCACTTTCACGACAATCGCCTCGAGGTGTGGGCGTGCACGCAATCGCCGCAGGACGCGCGCGAGGAGCTCGCGAAGCAGCTCGGCATGCCCGAGGCCGATATCACCGTGCACGTCACGTTTCTCGGCGGTGGCTTCGGGCGCAAGTCGAAGCCGGACTTCCTCGTCGAGGCCGCGCTGTGCGCGCGCGCCGCGAAGGCTCCCGTGCGCGTGCAATGGACGCGCGACGACGAGATCCGCCACGCCTACTACCACGCGTGCTCCGCGCAAGCGCTCGCCGCTTCGATCGACGAGAAGGGCAACGTGATCGGATGGCGGCATCGCATCGCGTTCCCGTCGATCAGCTCGACGTTCGACGGCAAGACCACGCGCCCGGGCGCCGGCGAGCTGCAACAAGGCGTGCTCGATCTGCCGCTCGCCGTGCCGAACATCCTCGTGCAAACGGGTGAGGCTCCGGCGCACGCTCGCATCGGCTGGATGCGCTCCGTGGCCAACATTCACCAAGCGTTCGCGGTCCAGTCATTCATCGGAGAAATCTCCGAGGCCACGAAACGCGATCAACGCGACACGCTGCTCGCCCTCCTCGGCAAGCCGCGCAAGATCACGACGACCCGCGAGCTCGGCGTCACGGCGATGCCGAACTACAGCGCGAAGCTCGACGAGCACCCGATCGACGTTGGTCGCTTTCATCGCGTGATCGAGCGCGCGACCACCTCCGCCGGCTGGGACGCCGCGAAGCGCGAAGGGCGCGCGCTCGGTCTCGCGGTGCATCGCAGCTTTCTCAGCTACGTCGCCGTGGTCGCGCAGGTCTCGCGCGGAAAGCGTGGTGAGCTGATCGTCGACGAGGCATGGATCGCCGCGGACGCCGGCACGGTGATCAACACCGATCGCGTGCGCGCGCAGCTCGAGGGCGCATTCATCTTCGGGATGTCGATCGCGCTGTCCGGCGCGATCACGATGCGCGATGGCGCGACGATCCAGCGCAACTTCAAGGACTATCCGATCGTCCGCATGCCAGCGGCGCCGCGGAAGATCCACATCGACATCGTCCCGAGCGATGGACCACCCGGCGGTGTCGGCGAGCCCGGTGTGCCGCCCGTCGCGCCGGCGATCATGAATGCGTGGTTCGCGCTCACGCAGCAGCGCGTGCGCGACTTGCCGCTCGTGCGCGCGTCGCTCTAAGCCGACAGCAACAGCGGTGGGCCACCGATCACGGTGATGAGCGCGATGCGCCCGTTGTCACCGATCCACAGCGACGCGGTCGATCGCGACAGCTCGAGTGCCTTGCCGATCTCCACGCGCCGCGCGCCGGTCGCGTCGAGGTGCACGCCGCTCAGCGCGCCGAACCGCGCGGCGATGCCCGCGGGCGACTTGTCCTTGCCGGCCAGCTCTTCGCTGCGCGCGCTGATCCAGCGCGGCAACGCCTCGAGCGTCTCGACCCGCCGGTCCTTGGTCAGCAGGCGATCGTGCATCTGCTTGCGTTTGTCGTCGGTGACGAACGCTTTGACGAACAGCTGCAGCGCCGCGTCGAGCGCCTTCGGGTCCATGCCCCCGGCGTAGCACGCCGACGTCAGAGGGGGTTGCTAGCGTGCCCGCATGAACATCGTCCCCGGTGCGTCTCAGGCGATCTGCGATCTGGCCGAGACGAGCGCGCATGGCGATCAGCGCACGGCGCTCGCGATGCTGCTCGGCGCGTACGTCGAGATGGCGAGCCGCCTCGTGGTCTCGGAGCAATCGTCCGATCGCTGGCTCCTCGCGATGGCGGCGTACTGCCAGGCCGCGAGCGAGAAGCTGCGCGATGCGGGCCAGTTCTACGCGCGTGGGCATCGCACGTCGGACGACGAGCAGGGCGCGTACTTCGGCCAGCTCGCAGGTGCGCAGCAGGCGGGCGAGAGCTTCGCGGAGCATCTGCAGAATCGGTTCGATGCGCTCGGTCTCGGCGATTCACGCGAGCTCGACGCCTGACGAGCACGTGACCTCGAACGCGCCGACCTAGCGAAGGCTCGTACCAAGTCGCGATACCGAGTCGAAGCAGCCATACAACAGCCGCGTCAGCTGGCGGCCGCAAGACCCGACGCGAACGAACGTGCACGCACGAGCTCGCTCGTGTGACCTGGGCGCGCCCGACGGGAGAAGGCTTCATCCCGAGTGATTCAGCGCGCGCCCAGCTCACAGTCGCGTGACGAGAGCACGCAGCTCACCGGCGTGCTGATGACCCGCCGGCCATGCAGCGCCCACCGCGACGACGAACGACCGGGCGGGCCGCCGGCTCACAG
>Ga0154020_10007422_pt1 | contig 12800 bp, 5 predicted proteins | sample Klosneuvirus_201_FD_109709 | JGI IMG/M metagenome (GOLD analysis project Ga0154020, IMG submission 109709) | Active sludge microbial communities from wastewater, Klosterneuburg, Austria - Klosneuvirus_20160825_MG | ecosystem: Engineered > WWTP > Aerobic digester > Activated sludge | place... | reverse complement strand
TCGAGCACCATGTCCGTCCCACCCGCTCCGGACCCGAAGATGACTCCCACCATGTCGGCGTTCTCTTCGGTCACCTGGAAGCCGCTGTCGGCCAATGCCTCGATCGCCGCCGACATCCCGAACGTCACGCTCCGGTTCATGTAGCGCTGCTGTTTGGCATCGGCCCGGTCGCCGAGTTCGAAATTCTTCACTTCCGCCTGGATCCGGATGGGATAGGGTTCCGGGTCGAACAGGGTGATCGGTCCGATGCCGCTGCGTCCCGCGAGCATGGCCTGCCACGTCTCTTCTGCCGTATGGCCGACAGCGGTGACTGCGCCGACTCCGGTTATCACGACTCGACGGCTCATCGGGCTGCCCCTTCCACCAGCTGCCAGCGATCACTGAGCAAGCCCTCGTAATCGTCACTGATCGAAATACTGTTGATCTCGTAGTCGATCCGGCGGACGAGCTTCGTCAGGACGTTACCCGGGCCTACTTCGATGAACATATCGGCGCCCTCATCCCTCATCTTCTCGATGGACTTCTGCCAGAGCACACCGTGCGTGAGCTGGTCCCGGAGTTCGGAATAGACTTGCGGTCCCGTCGTGAGCAAATCCGCATTGACGTTGCCGACGAGCGGACGGTGTGGGTCACGGATGTGCATCTTCTGGAGGAGCGCATTCATCCCGTCGCTCGCTTTGGCCATCAGCGGCGAGTGTGAGCCGATCGAAATCGGCAAGCGGACGACTTTGCGCGCCTTCGCCTTTTCGGCGAGTTCGATCGCCGTCGTCAACGGTTTGAGGTAACCGGAGATAACGCTCTGCCCGTCGCAGTTCGCGTTCGCAAGTCCCACATAGCCCTGTTTCGAGGCCTCGGCGCAGATCTCGAGCACCTTCGCCTCGGGGAGGCCGAGGATCGACGCCATGCCTCCCGGGTTTTCCGTTCCGGCCTCGCCCATCAGGCGGCCACGCTCGGCGACGAGCAACAGACCTTCCTCGAAGTCGAGCGATCCTGCCGCGACTGCCGCCGTAAACTCGCCCATCGAGTGGCCGGCGAAGAGGTGGGGGTCGAATTTCCTCCCGCTGGCGGCAAAGCGTTCTCGCACGGCGTCGAGCCACGCCATCGAGGTGACGAAGCTTGCGGGCTGCTGGTTGGCGGTCGATTCAAGTTCGTCTCCAGGACCCTCCCAGCAGAGCTTCGAAAGGTTCCGGTCGAGCACCCGGTCGGCCCGTTCGAAAACGTCGCGGGCGGCCTTCGAGACCTGCGAGAGCCGGTGTCCCATACCGACGTGCTGCGATCCCTGGCCGGGGAAGATGAGCGCGAGACGCGCCCAAGGCTTCACTTCCTGGTCCATTGGGGAACCAATGCCCTCCAGACGGCGCCTGGGGCGCGCCAATCTCCGACCGAGGATAGCAGGGTGGTGGGGGAGGGGCGAAGGTTCGGTAGGCACGAACGAACGGCGTCGGCCCGTCCTCAGTCCGGCATGGCCGTCCGAAGACGTACTCGGGCCGCCGGATCCGGCGGGGGAATCACCGCAGATTTTCGAAGGGCCTCAACACCGGGCACCCCCACGATGCTTCAGATGAGGCTCGGTGGGTCGATTTCCACGTGCCAGTGCTCGCCGAGGCGCACCAACTCCAGCAGGCGCGAGGGGTTCCGGCCACGCAACAGCACCTGGTAGCGGTATTCCCCGCGAAGCCGGGGGATGTATGCCGGTGTTGGCCCCAGGACGTCCGGTTCCGCCCGCCCGGCAGCATCGCGTCCGATCCGGAGTTCGTTTGCCGCTCTCGCGGCTTCTTCGAGCGCGTGTTCTTGTCGTGCGTGCCGGAAGATGAGCCGGACCAGCCGATTGAACGGTGGGTAACCCGCCCGTCGACGGTGGGCAATCTCTTCGTCGTAGAAGGCGCGATACTCGTGCGTCGCCGCGGCGACAATCGGGCCTGCCTCAGGTTCGTAGGTCTGGATGAAGACGTAACCGGGCTTCTCCCGCCGTCCGGCGCGCCCGGCGACCTGCGAAAGCAGCTGGAAGGTGCGCTCGTGGGAATGGTAATCCGGCAGGCTGAGCCCCACGTCCGCGTCCACCACCCCCACTACCGTCATCTCCGGGAGGTCCAGGCCTTTTGCCAGCATCTGCGTCCCGACAAGGATGTCGATCTCGCCCGATTCCAGCGATTGCACCATCCGCTCGTGGCTGCCCTTCTGTCCGGAAACGTCGCTGTCCCAACGAGCGACGCGCGCCCCCGGGAAGTACGCGCGGGCCTCCTGCTCCACCCGCTGGGTACCCACACCGAACGGCCGGTAACGCCTCCCGTCGCACTTCGGGCAGCGGTCTTCGAGACGTCGGGAGCGCCCGCAGTGGTGGCACACCAGCATCGTGCTCACGGGGCTTTGGACATCGACGCTCAGGGCAACCTCGCATGACGGGCACACGGGCAGATACCCGCAGTCCCGGCATAGAACGAACCGTGCCGAGCCCCGCCGGTTCACGAACAGGATCGACTGCTCGCCTTGCCGGAGGGCAGCATGCACCGCTCTCCGGAGCGGTTGCGAGAAGATGCTGCGGTTACCGCCGCGCAGTTCCTCCCGCATGTCGACGATGGTCACCGCCGGGAGTGCGCCCTCCGAAATCGAACCATCGCTTCCGGGCGATAGTCGCTGAAGGAGTTCGACTCGCTTGATCGCTCCGACTTCGCTCCGGTGGTACGTCACCACGTCGGGCGTTGCGCTTCCCAGCACAAGCCGCGCCCCCGTCAGCCCGCAAAGACGCTCGGCTGCATCGCGTGCGTGGTACCGCGGTTGGGGGTCTACCTGCTTGTAGCTCCACTCGTGTTCCTCGTCCAGCACCACAAGCCCGAGGTTCGGAACGGGCGCGAAGATCGCACTTCGCGAACCGACGATCACACGCGCATCGCCCCGCTGTACCCGGTACCACTGGTCGAACAACTCGCCCATGGAGAGCTGCGAATGGAAGACCGTCAGGGTCTCGCCGAAGCGTTCGCCGTACCGCCGGATCGCCTGCGGTGTGAGTGCTATCTCCGGCACGAGGACGATCGCCGCGCGCCCACCCTCAAGGGTGCGCCTGACCAGTTCGAGGTAGACCTCCGTCTTCCCGGAGCCCGTCACGCCGTGAAGCAGCGTCGTCCCGGGGTGGGCCCAGATCGCCTCGAAGGCGGCGGCCTGGTCGGCGCTGAGCACCGGCGGAGGCCGGCGTTCGAAGCGGTAGTCGGCCAGCGGGTCGCGCTCGAGCTGCTGCTCGTACTCCCGCAGGAAGCCCCCGGCTTCGAGCTTCCGCAGGTGCCCCGGCGTCGCCCCCAGCTCCCGCGTCTCCGTCAGCGTCACATCCGGGTGTGCCGCCAGGTGCCGGAGCAGCCGTGCCTCGACGGACTTCGCGTTGCGCTCGGTGAGGGTGTCCGCCTGTGCGAGCGCTGCCTCCGGTGCGGCCCCCAGCGCGACACGCCGCTCCATCCGGGGTCTCCCGGCCGGCCGCGCGAGCCCCTGCGCGACCGTCAGGTGGCCGTCGCGTTGCAGCCGGTCCAGCAGTGTCAGCGACACCTGCCCGACTGCCTCGCGAAGTGCCTCGATCGAGACGCGGCCGTTCGCGGCGATGTACTGCAGGATGCGCTGGTCTTTCGGGTACGCCGGTAGCAACGGCGGGATGTCCACCGGCGACACCATCGTCACGGCCTTCTGCCCATACCCGGAAGGAAGGCAGCAGGCCACGCAGTCCCAGAGCGGCGCGAGGTACTCATCGCTCATCCAGCGAGCGAGCGCGATGTGCGGGCCGTCCAGCACCGCGGCAGGGTCCGCCACCGCGCTGATCGGCCGCACCGCCTGCAACGGCGTCGCATCGGCCAGCGCCATCACCACGCCCTGGAGGATGCGCGGCCCGAACGGCACGAACACCGCCTGTCCAACCGCCACCTCCAGCCCATCCGGGATGCTGTAGGTGAACGGCCGCCGCGCCGGCTGCCCCGCGTTTACCGCCACCTCCGCGAAGCGCGTGCCCGCGGTGGGGGCCTCGGCGGGGTCGTTGCCGAACATGCTGGGCGTCGTCACCCGCCGATCATGGGATGGCGCCCTGCCCCTGTCGATCAGCCGCTGGGCCGGGCGCTGGATACGCACGCCCGCGGCGGTGTATCTTCGGCGCGCCCGAACGCCCGGCGGGCGCCGCACCCCCGGAGCTCCAACGTCGCACAGTGAGGTAACTCGCCATGGCAGCGAACGTCCTATCCACCAACATCGCCTTCTGGCACGCGCCCGCCATCTTCATCAAGGGCCTCACGCCGGACCAGCTCCACTGGCAGCCCGAGAACCACGACACCTCCATCATGTTCGCCCTCTGGCACGCCTACCGCTCAAGCGATGACCTCGTCCATGGCCTCTTGCTGCGCCGGCCCACCGTCTTCGCCAGCCAGGGCTGGGCCTCCCGCCTGCCCGTCGGCGAGACGGGCCGCTCCGCGTTCGGCAACGGCATGACCCGGGACCAGATCGGCTCCCTCCGCCTGGACCTCCCCGAACTCTGCGCCTATGCCAGCGCCGTCGGCGCCAGCATCAACGCCGTCCTCGATGCGCTCTCCCCGGAAGACGCTGCCGCCGAGATCGCCCTTCCCTTCTTCACGGATGTCTACCCCGGCTACGACCGCATGTCCCGGCTCGAAGCCGTCGCCTTCTTCGGCATCGGCCACGTCGCCGAACACCTCGGTGAGGCCCAGCTCGTGAAGGGCCTGATGGGCCTCCAGGGCGCCCTCCTCTGAACGGCCGCCCTCCGTCGCACCCGGCCCCGGCGCCGGCTGACCCCGCGGGCAGCGACCGGGACATCCGCTTCGAAGCGTGGCTGCGAGACCGCGGCATCGAGGGCCCGCGGCGGATCGTCCGGGAGGCCGCGGGGACCATCCTCGTCTCGAAGTTCGAACCGGGCTTCGCCGCCCGCCTGCACGAGGCGCTCGACCGCGTGCCCGAGGTGTTCGACCCCGCCGTCGTGCGGGAGCGCTACCTGAGCGCGGCCATCGGCACTCCCCGGGTGGAGGCCTGGCGGCTGGCGCTCGAAGGGCTGCTCGCGGACCTGGGGCCATCTCGAGGGCTCGACCGCGACCAGCTGGCCCAGGTGCGCGCCGGGACCGATTCGGTGGCTGCCCTGCTCGACTCGGTGCTGTGGTCGTCGCCGCTGATGGGCACGGACTGGACCGCCTCGGAGCCCGAGCTATCCGCCCGAGCCGATGCCCTCGCCCGCATGGACGACGAGTCCAGCATCTTCACCCGCTACTACGGCGACTTCGAGGGCAAGCGCGTCGAGAACCACTGCCCCGGCGCCCAGGTCGCCCGCCAGCTGTTCGCGCAGGGGTGGGGGATGGTCGCCGAGCGACTAGAGGAAAGAGCAACGAGGAAAGAGGAAAGAACGGAGGGTTAGGGGCGGAACAGGGGGTTGTTGTAGAAGGGGGAGGTTGGGAGGAAGTTGGGGCGCCAGCCGGCGGGCGGGAAGCTGGGGTGTGACGGGGAGTGGTTCGGGGCGGGTTTGGGCTGGTTGTGGCCGAATTGCTGGTTGGCTTTGAGGTATTCCTGGCGCTTGGCGCCGACGTTCTCGATTTCGCGGGCCTGTTCGGTGGTTTCGCGGGTTTCGAGGTGTTCGGCGACGGTTGACGAGGCATCGACAAAGGCGCGGACGGCGGCGAGGTAGGCGGCGGTATCCGGGGAGGCCGCGGAGAGGGTGCGTTCGGCGATGCGGAGCGTGCGGAGGATCTGGGAACACTGGCGATGCGGGATAGCGCCGGCAAGCTGCATGCGGATGAGCCCTTCGGTGAAGGCGAGGAGCGACGACGTGTCGTGGAAGTCGACGGGGAGGAGGTCGAGGTCGAGGGCATCGCGCTGGTGGGCCGGGGACTGGCGGCCGCCGCGCGTGCGGGCTTCCTGGACGTTCGTCACGGCGTCGGCTTCATGGAAAAGGCAGAGGTCGCCGCCCTTGAGACGATAGGCGTTGCAGGGTTGGCCGGATTTGGCGATGGCTCGGCACCTTTTCCTGGGGTTACGCAAGTGGTTGGAAGTGGTCGTTTCAGATTCGGACGTGTTGACCACTTCCGGGGCGGGAAGTGGTTTGGGAGTGGTTACGGGTTCATCCCTCACCCCCGACCCCTCTCCCAAGCGCGAAGCGCGGTCCCTCACCCCCTGCCCCTCTCCCAAGCCTGGGGGAGGGGAGTTGGACGATTTGGGAGTTGGGATTCTGGATTCGTCCCTCAACCCCGGGTAGGGATTCTGCTCTCCCAAGCCTGGGAGAGGGGGGATGACCGCGGCGGAGGGCGCTGGAGTGCCGGCGTTGTTCCAGGGGGCGTCGGGGCAGTCGGGGCGATGTTCCGTCACTCCCGACCCCTCGATCCAGTTCGGATTTCGGATTTCGGATTCGTCCCTCACCACCGCCCCCCCTCCCAAGCTTGGGAGGGGGGGCGGTGGTGAGGGACGAATCCGAAATCCGAAATCCGAACTGGATCGAGGGGTCGGGAGTGACGGAACATCGCCCCGACTGCCCCGACGCCCCCTGGAACAACGCCGGCACTCCAGCGCCCTCCGCCGCGGTCATCCCCCCTCTCCCAGGCTTGGGAGAGCAGAATCCCTACCCGGGGTTGAGGGACGAATCCAGAATCCCAACTCCCAAATCGTCCAACTCCCCTCCCCCAGGCTTGGGAGAGGGGCAGGGGGTGAGGGACCGCGCTTCGCGCTTGGGAGAGGGGTCGGGGGTGAGGGATGAACCCGTAACCACTCCCAAACCACTTCCCGCCCCGGAAGTGGTCAACACGTCCGAATCTGAAACGACCACTTCCAACCACTTGCGTAACCCCAGGAAAAGGTGCCGAGCCATCGCCAAATCCGGCCAACCCTGCAACGCCTATCGTCTCAAGGGCGGCGACCTCTGCCTTTTCCATGAAGCCGACGCCGTGACGAACGTCCAGGAAGCCCGCACGCGCGGCGGCCGCCAGTCCCCGGCCCACCAGCGCGATGCCCTCGACCTCGACCTCCTCCCCGTCGACTTCCACGACACGTCGTCGCTCCTCGCCTTCACCGAAGGGCTCATCCGCATGCAGCTTGCCGGCGCTATCCCGCATCGCCAGTGTTCCCAGATCCTCCGCACGCTCCGCATCGCCGAACGCACCCTCTCCGCGGCCTCCCCGGATACCGCCGCCTACCTCGCCGCCGTCCGCGCCTTTGTCGATGCCTCGTCAACCGTCGCCGAACACCTCGAAACCCGCGAAACCACCGAACAGGCCCGCGAAATCGAGAACGTCGGCGCCAAGCGCCAGGAATACCTCAAAGCCAACCAGCAATTCGGCCACAACCAGCCCAAACCCGCCCCGAACCACTCCCCGTCACACCCCAGCTTCCCGCCCGCCGGCTGGCGCCCCAACTTCCTCCCAACCTCCCCCTTCTACAACAACCCCCTGTTCCGCCCCTAACCCTCCGTTCTTTCCTCTTTCCTCGTTGCTCTTTCCTCTAGTCGCTCGGCGACCATCCCCCACCCCTGCGCGAACAGCTGGCGGGCGACCTGGGCGCCGGGGCAGTGGTTCTCGACGCGCTTGCCCTCGAAGTCGCCGTAGTAGCGGGTGAAGATGCTGGACTCGTCGTCCATGCGGGCGAGGGCATCGGCTCGGGCGGATAGCTCGGGCTCCGAGGCGGTCCAGTCCGTGCCCATCAGCGGCGACGACCACAGCACCGAGTCGAGCAGGGCAGCCACCGAATCGGTCCCGGCGCGCACCTGGGCCAGCTGGTCGCGGTCGAGCCCTCGAGATGGCCCCAGGTCCGCGAGCAGCCCTTCGAGCGCCAGCCGCCAGGCCTCCACCCGGGGAGTGCCGATGGCCGCGCTCAGGTAGCGCTCCCGCACGACGGCGGGGTCGAACACCTCGGGCACGCGGTCGAGCGCCTCGTGCAGGCGGGCGGCGAAGCCCGGTTCGAACTTCGAGACGAGGATGGTCCCCGCGGCCTCCCGGACGATCCGCCGCGGGCCCTCGATGCCGCGGTCTCGCAGCCACGCTTCGAAGCGGATGTCCCGGTCGCTGCCCGCGGGGTCAGCCGGCGCCGGGGCCGGGTGCGACGGAGGGCGGCCGTTCAGAGGAGGGCGCCCTGGAGGCCCATCAGGCCCTTCACGAGCTGGGCCTCACCGAGGTGTTCGGCGACGTGGCCGATGCCGAAGAAGGCGACGGCTTCGAGCCGGGACATGCGGTCGTAGCCGGGGTAGACATCCGTGAAGAAGGGAAGGGCGATCTCGGCGGCAGCGTCTTCCGGGGAGAGCGCATCGAGGACGGCGTTGATGCTGGCGCCGACGGCGCTGGCATAGGCGCAGAGTTCGGGGAGGTCCAGGCGGAGGGAGCCGATCTGGTCCCGGGTCATGCCGTTGCCGAACGCGGAGCGGCCCGTCTCGCCGACGGGCAGGCGGGAGGCCCAGCCCTGGCTGGCGAAGACGGTGGGCCGGCGCAGCAAGAGGCCATGGACGAGGTCATCGCTTGAGCGGTAGGCGTGCCAGAGGGCGAACATGATGGAGGTGTCGTGGTTCTCGGGCTGCCAGTGGAGCTGGTCCGGCGTGAGGCCCTTGATGAAGATGGCGGGCGCGTGCCAGAAGGCGATGTTGGTGGATAGGACGTTCGCTGCCATGGCGAGTTACCTCACTGTGCGACGTTGGAGCTCCGGGGGTGCGGCGCCCGCCGGGCGTTCGGGCGCGCCGAAGATACACCGCCGCGGGCGTGCGTATCCAGCGCCCGGCCCAGCGGCTGATCGACAGGGGCAGGGCGCCATCCCATGATCGGCGGGTGACGACGCCCAGCATGTTCGGCAACGACCCCGCCGAGGCCCCCACCGCGGGCACGCGCTTCGCGGAGGTGGCGGTAAACGCGGGGCAGCCGGCGCGGCGGCCGTTCACCTACAGCATCCCGGATGGGCTGGAGGTGGCGGTTGGACAGGCGGTGTTCGTGCCGTTCGGGCCGCGCATCCTCCAGGGCGTGGTGATGGCGCTGGCCGATGCGACGCCGTTGCAGGCGGTGCGGCCGATCAGCGCGGTGGCGGACCCTGCCGCGGTGCTGGACGGCCCGCACATCGCGCTCGCTCGCTGGATGAGCGATGAGTACCTCGCGCCGCTCTGGGACTGCGTGGCCTGCTGCCTTCCTTCCGGGTATGGGCAGAAGGCCGTGACGATGGTGTCGCCGGTGGACATCCCGCCGTTGCTACCGGCGTACCCGAAAGACCAGCGCATCCTGCAGTACATCGCCGCGAACGGCCGCGTCTCGATCGAGGCACTTCGCGAGGCAGTCGGGCAGGTGTCGCTGACACTGCTGGACCGGCTGCAACGCGACGGCCACCTGACGGTCGCGCAGGGGCTCGCGCGGCCGGCCGGGAGACCCCGGATGGAGCGGCGTGTCGCGCTGGGGGCCGCACCGGAGGCAGCGCTCGCACAGGCGGACACCCTCACCGAGCGCAACGCGAAGTCCGTCGAGGCACGGCTGCTCCGGCACCTGGCGGCACACCCGGATGTGACGCTGACGGAGACGCGGGAGCTGGGGGCGACGCCGGGGCACCTGCGGAAGCTCGAAGCCGGGGGCTTCCTGCGGGAGTACGAGCAGCAGCTCGAGCGCGACCCGCTGGCCGACTACCGCTTCGAACGCCGGCCTCCGCCGGTGCTCAGCGCCGACCAGGCCGCCGCCTTCGAGGCGATCTGGGCCCACCCCGGGACGACGCTGCTTCACGGCGTGACGGGCTCCGGGAAGACGGAGGTCTACCTCGAACTGGTCAGGCGCACCCTTGAGGGTGGGCGCGCGGCGATCGTCCTCGTGCCGGAGATAGCACTCACACCGCAGGCGATCCGGCGGTACGGCGAACGCTTCGGCGAGACCCTGACGGTCTTCCATTCGCAGCTCTCCATGGGCGAGTTGTTCGACCAGTGGTACCGGGTACAGCGGGGCGATGCGCGTGTGATCGTCGGTTCGCGAAGTGCGATCTTCGCGCCCGTTCCGAACCTCGGGCTTGTGGTGCTGGACGAGGAACACGAGTGGAGCTACAAGCAGGTAGACCCCCAACCGCGGTACCACGCACGCGATGCAGCCGAGCGTCTTTGCGGGCTGACGGGGGCGCGGCTTGTGCTGGGAAGCGCAACGCCCGACGTGGTGACGTACCACCGGAGCGAAGTCGGAGCGATCAAGCGAGTCGAACTCCTTCAGCGACTATCGCCCGGAAGCGATGGTTCGATTTCGGAGGGCGCACTCCCGGCGGTGACCATCGTCGACATGCGGGAGGAACTGCGCGGCGGTAACCGCAGCATCTTCTCGCAACCGCTCCGGAGAGCGGTGCATGCTGCCCTCCGGCAAGGCGAGCAGTCGATCCTGTTCGTGAACCGGCGGGGCTCGGCACGGTTCGTTCTATGCCGGGACTGCGGGTATCTGCCCGTGTGCCCGTCATGCGAGGTTGCCCTGAGCGTCGATGTCCAAAGCCCCGTGAGCACGATGCTGGTGTGCCACCACTGCGGGCGCTCCCGACGTCTCGAAGACCGCTGCCCGAAGTGCGACGGGAGGCGTTACCGGCCGTTCGGTGTGGGTACCCAGCGGGTGGAGCAGGAGGCCCGCGCGTACTTCCCGGGGGCGCGCGTCGCTCGTTGGGACAGCGACGTTTCCGGACAGAAGGGCAGCCACGAGCGGATGGTGCAATCGCTGGAATCGGGCGAGATCGACATCCTTGTCGGGACGCAGATGCTGGCAAAAGGCCTGGACCTCCCGGAGATGACGGTAGTGGGGGTGGTGGACGCGGACGTGGGGCTCAGCCTGCCGGATTACCATTCCCACGAGCGCACCTTCCAGCTGCTTTCGCAGGTCGCCGGGCGCGCCGGACGGCGGGAGAAGCCCGGTTACGTCTTCATCCAGACCTACGAACCTGAGGCAGGCCCGATTGTCGCCGCGGCGACGCACGAGTATCGCGCCTTCTACGACGAAGAGATTGCCCACCGTCGACGGGCGGGTTACCCACCGTTCAATCGGCTGGTCCGGCTCATCTTCCGGCACGCACGACAAGAACACGCGCTCGAAGAAGCCGCGAGAGCGGCAAACGAACTCCGGATCGGACGCGATGCTGCCGGGCGGGCGGAACCGGACGTCCTGGGGCCAACACCGGCATACATCCCCCGGCTTCGCGGGGAATACCGCTACCAGGTGCTGTTGCGTGGCCGGAACCCCTCGCGCCTGCTGGAGTTGGTGCGCCTCGGCGAGCACTGGCACGTGGAAATCGACCCACCGAGCCTCATCTGAAGCATCGTGGGGGTGCCCGGTGTTGAGGCCCTTCGAAAATCTGCGGTGATTCCCCCGCCGGATCCGGCGGCCCGAGTACGTCTTCGGACGGCCATGCCGGACTGAGGACGGGCCGACGCCGTTCGTTCGTGCCTACCGAACCTTCGCCCCTCCCCCACCACCCTGCTATCCTCGGTCGGAGATTGGCGCGCCCCAGGCGCCGTCTGGAGGGCATTGGTTCCCCAATGGACCAGGAAGTGAAGCCTTGGGCGCGTCTCGCGCTCATCTTCCCCGGCCAGGGATCGCAGCACGTCGGTATGGGACACCGGCTCTCGCAGGTCTCGAAGGCCGCCCGCGACGTTTTCGAACGGGCCGACCGGGTGCTCGACCGGAACCTTTCGAAGCTCTGCTGGGAGGGTCCTGGAGACGAACTTGAATCGACCGCCAACCAGCAGCCCGCAAGCTTCGTCACCTCGATGGCGTGGCTCGACGCCGTGCGAGAACGCTTTGCCGCCAGCGGGAGGAAATTCGACCCCCACCTCTTCGCCGGCCACTCGATGGGCGAGTTTACGGCGGCAGTCGCGGCAGGATCGCTCGACTTCGAGGAAGGTCTGTTGCTCGTCGCCGAGCGTGGCCGCCTGATGGGCGAGGCCGGAACGGAAAACCCGGGAGGCATGGCGTCGATCCTCGGCCTCCCCGAGGCGAAGGTGCTCGAGATCTGCGCCGAGGCCTCGAAACAGGGCTATGTGGGACTTGCGAACGCGAACTGCGACGGGCAGAGCGTTATCTCCGGTTACCTCAAACCGTTGACGACGGCGATCGAACTCGCCGAAAAGGCGAAGGCGCGCAAAGTCGTCCGCTTGCCGATTTCGATCGGCTCACACTCGCCGCTGATGGCCAAAGCGAGCGACGGGATGAATGCGCTCCTCCAGAAGATGCACATCCGTGACCCACACCGTCCGCTCGTCGGCAACGTCAATGCGGATTTGCTCACGACGGGACCGCAAGTCTATTCCGAACTCCGGGACCAGCTCACGCACGGTGTGCTCTGGCAGAAGTCCATCGAGAAGATGAGGGATGAGGGCGCCGATATGTTCATCGAAGTAGGCCCGGGTAACGTCCTGACGAAGCTCGTCCGCCGGATCGACTACGAGATCAACAGTATTTCGATCAGTGACGATTACGAGGGCTTGCTCAGTGATCGCTGGCAGCTGGTGGAAGGGGCAGCCCGATGAGCCGTCGAGTCGTGATAACCGGAGTCGGCGCAGTCACCGCTGTCGGCCATACGGCAGAAGAGACGTGGCAGGCCATGCTCGCGGGACGCAGCGGCATCGGACCGATCACCCTGTTCGACCCGGAACCCTATCCCATCCGGATCCAGGCGGAAGTGAAGAATTTCGAACTCGGCGACCGGGCCGATGCCAAACAGCAGCGCTACATGAACCGGAGCGTGACGTTCGGGATGTCGGCGGCGATCGAGGCATTGGCCGACAGCGGCTTCCAGGTGACCGAAGAGAACGCCGACATGGTGGGAGTCATCTTCGGGTCCGGAGCGGGTGGGACGGACATGGTGCTCGA
>Ga0154020_10007421_pt1 | contig 12800 bp, 21 predicted proteins | sample Klosneuvirus_201_FD_109709 | JGI IMG/M metagenome (GOLD analysis project Ga0154020, IMG submission 109709) | Active sludge microbial communities from wastewater, Klosterneuburg, Austria - Klosneuvirus_20160825_MG | ecosystem: Engineered > WWTP > Aerobic digester > Activated sludge | place... | reverse complement strand
GGATGTTAAAAATATAATATATGTTTGAAGTTTATAACAAAAAAACAGGGTCAGTTTATAAAAAAGATATTCAATCCAATGACGAAGCGTTGCTATATCTATGCGATGCAAGAAAACAATTTAGAGGAATAATAGATCAAGAACTATGGACAATAAGAAGAAAGAGAAACAACATGGATTAATATCCATTACCAATGGGTTCGTGACAATTCATAGCACCAAGGGTAAATGTGATTACAGATGGTTGCATCAAGCACATCCTGATATTATGAATTATAATGTAATATCACAGCAGTCAGCCACTTGCCAATTCATTGGACCTGGTAGGTATATTGTAGATATGACCTTTGAGGACAATTCAAGTGAGCGATATTTCTTTGATGTTGACATAGCTCCGCTTCATGATAAAATTATGGAGTTCGGTTTTGTTCCTAATCCTGGTATTGAAAATAAGCCGCCAACCCCAAACCTTGGCATACCTAAGTGGGATATGAGTTCTCTAGGAGAGGAACATTTCGAATGTGTGGCCAAGGCACTTGATGAGTTCGACGACCAGGCCTTGATTGACTTGCATAATGAATATAAACTGAGTGGGGCTGACACATTGCCCGGTTGTTGCGCTGCCTCACATTGTCGTTATAACTTTAAAATTTGGATAGATGAGATACGAAGCGGAGCATAAAGGAGATAGAATAGAGTGGTGGAGGCAAAACACACCCAAGAACTCATCCTTCTTAGGGTTGGGAGACTTCTATTATTCGGAAATAGAAGACAGTAGGATATTTCACCGAGTATTTGTGGGCGAAAAGATCATTTACTCCAACCAGCCTGACATGATCGTGGTGACAATTATAGATGTGCCATTGTCAAAATTAGAGATCAAAGAATTACAATCATTGGTAGACAAGTCAGATTATACCAATCTATTTACTAGGACAGTGCAGCTCGGTTTATATAGAGGTTGCTGTGCTAATTATTCCATCATTGAAGCTATAAAAAAATACTTATGCAAGAAACAATAAGGCGAAACAAGATGATTCGATTTATTCAACTGACTCTTATTGGCAAAGAATTTAATCCAGTTGATCTCTATGTAACACCTTCACCTGAAATATTGGAATTGTTTAGCAAGGTGGCTACAAGAAATATAGAAGCAATTACTGTGTCTTTTGCAAGAAAAAACAAAACCCCTTTTATGATAGCAAATCAATTCGCCATAAAATACAAACGAGCTAGGAACTGGTGTTATACAAAATTCAAGCACTAACTAAGTGCCTTTTCCAAAAGGCAGCAAGAACGTAAATGCAATAAACAACCAACCGCTGCATATAAATTTGCAGCATGGATCATGAATTGGTAAGTAGGTACATATCCTCTAGGATTTGGATGGTTGAAGACCAGTCTGCAAAAGCGTATTTAAGCGAGTATTTGCTTAAATACTCAATCGCTTCATTAGGGAATAACAACATCAATAATCAACTCCAGGTAAATTCAGTAAACACATTTGAAAAAGTAGATTCACAAGGCAAAATAACGCAAGAAGGCTCTATCCTTAAGATATTCTTTAATGGGCCAATGATGAATGCTCCTATATGTATGACTGGTATAAAGGACATTTCAGATGCGATAATCAATACGGATGCAACTGCTATTTACATGGACTTCACTACAGGGGGAGGAGACGCCTATTCAGGATATGAATTGGCAAATGCAATCAACCACGCAACGAGCCTAGGAAAGCCAGTTGTTATACATTCTAATTTATTGGGCTCTGCTGGCATACTTGGAACTGCTCCAGCTACAAAGATTTATGCAAAAAATGACTCTGGGCAATTCGGGTCAGTAGGTGCTGTATATAATTTTTCTAAAAAAGAAATAAAAGCGATTGCCGAAGAAGAATTATCAATATATGATGAAAATGCTCCTAATAAAAACAAAGAGTTTATAAATTTAAAAGATGGCGATGAAAGTGGGTTTAGAAAATTAGCAACAGAACATGGGGCAAAGTTTAGAGAATTCATTACAAAATATAGAGAATACAAATCAGAAGACACCTTGGCGGGTGGTATGTATTTTACAAAATCAGCACAAGCGAGAGGTTTCATTGACGGACAGTTAGATTACGCAGCTGTAATATCAAAAATAAATTATTTCATAAAAAACAGAATATCATGAATTTGTTAGCAACTCTTAAAAACATATTCGGAAAACCAGAGGCCTCAGAGGAGGATCTTATTGCAGAGGTCAATGCTGCGGTTGAAGGCAATAAAAAAGTTGATAGTCTTTCTAATTCCATTGGAGAGCTTTCAGCAAAATTGAGTAACCTTGAAGCTAAGGTAGGCAGCTTAGGCACATTAGATCAAGAATCTATGGTCTCAAAAGTTTCCGAGGCTTTATCTACAAAGGTATCAGATGAATTAAATGCTTTCAAATCCGAAGCCATGGCGGAAGTTAACTCAATCAAATCGGCCGTAAGCACATCTTTAGATAAAGGCTTATTTATTCCAGAGCCTCAGGGATCTACTGGTCAACCACAATTTCGTAAAGTAAAATATTAAAAAAATGATTACACTACATCAAAGCACAGCACCAGACTTAGAGTTAAGCGGAGCAGTTAGGGGAAATGCAGGATCAGAGATTGGCACAGTTACTCTTTCTAAGGAGACAACTACCTACATGATCACACAGAGAGAAGGCAAATATCTAGGGCTCGGTGATTCTAAGCTAATTGCTTATACTTCAGGGGAATTAGATGGAGGCAAGGTAGTATTTGCAGAGTGGATGTTTGGCGAATATGGCAACAAAGATGGTGCGCCATGCTCATTTGATCCAAACACCAAGACAGTTATGAGAGCTAAATCTTATAGACCTTGCGAGAGAAAAATTGAGGACAAGCTTTGTATGGTATTGCCACAATGTATTTCAGACTTGAGTGCTAATACTAATTCTGAAGGTTGGACTGAAGACCAGGTTAAGGCAGTTGGTCTCTATTCAAAACAGAGGAGTATTAGTTTGCAAAAATCGATATGGCACGACATAAATTATCTAGGACACCCTATTATTAAATCTCTTGATAAATCAACTTTATCCGAGACAGGACAGGCGGCATACAACCAGCTAGCATCTAATCTAGATTGTTATGGACATCTTACGCAGATTGACGCCTATGCATCAGAAAATCCAGAATGTCCAATAGCTTGTGTTATTCCAGACAAGGAAATAGATAAGGCAACAGGAAGGTACATTGGAGATGCGATAAAAGCACTTAAGCACTTGGTTACAACCGCTAATCAACTAGGAACAGATGACTCCGACCTTGTAATCATGGTTGACAATAGTTTTCACAAGAGATATGTAGAACAATTGGAAAACATAAGTAGCAACGGTCCAAATGCAGTATCGGGTATCATTACAGGAATCTCCGCAGACTTTTACCATGGCATTACAATCATTGTCAATGATTCATGGTCCAAAGTGCCTAGAGATCTAGGATATACAGTAACTAGAGCTATGGCTTTGCCAAAAGGATCCTTGGGTATTTTCCTTCAATCGGGGTCGTTGCTTGCCGACGACATAACAGGGTCCATGAGACTATACTGGAACAACGAAGATCCTGAGAAGCGAAACAATCTATACATGACAGCTAATTGGTTACAATTGGCTCCAGTTATGAACATAGATAAAATCGCACAATGTGTGTCAAGATGGATTCCATTTGCTTTACCAAATTGTTCACCAAATAAAATGTTATAAACATGGCTTGTATATTGCAAAATGTCAACACTTCAACTTGCCCAATCATTAAATCAGGGGTATCGCAGTACCATGTAGTTCCTTGCGAGAGCGTACTGACAGAAACTACAACAGTAGATGCAAATGGATGTGTAACTCTTTCCAACATGACGGTAAGTCCACTTGGAACAGGGGCTACAATTGTGCCAGCTGATAACACAGGACAGTTCTCTGTAAATGGCACAAAGAATGGACAGACTATTTCATCTGAAGTAAACATTCAATTTAATGTTGCTGGGGTAGATTGTTCAGGGTTATGTTCAGCGAGATTATATGAAGATTGCTGCTGCGTTAAAGTATTCGTTCAGTTACCAACTGGTGATGTGGTCTATTTTGGCAGCAACTTCAGTGCTACAGGGGCGGCTACACCATATACATCAAAATTGAGTTCGGTGACCAATGTAATTACAGACGTAGGTACAGGAACATCAAGAATTGAGTATTCCATCACAGGTACGGCAGCAGTTAAACCAATATGTAGTACCATTCCATGGGCTACAATTACATCATTTTAACAAAAAACATCATTATGGCACTATCTGCTAATAAAACATTCGACGACACTCCAATTTATTCCGTTGGGGCTAGTGGCAAAGTGGTTTGTATCAACGGCGTTGGTAAACTTAGGAGGGTTATTCTTGGTAAAGCTATAGAAGTAGATATACCGAGAGCAACTGAAGAAGACCTACACTTTATAAAGTTTGGCAAATTAAAGGACGAAAAAACGCCAAACAGAGTGACGGTTAACGACAACCGGTCAATATTGGACTATTTAATTGTTGAAACAAAGGATCCAACAAAGTCAACAGTACAATAAATCATATAACTTATGTCTGGAAGAAAAATGGGGATTGAGTGGGCTAACCTCGCCAATCCCCTTCCTGATTTATTAACTAAGCAAATTAAAGGACAGCAATCAAAGGAAATCAAGCCATTTGAGCCAATACCTTATGCGGTTAGTGGACTAGGGGCTGGAGATAGCTTACTCTGGTTTCTATACAACATGGCGATCCTATCATCTACGAGGGGTACTTGTATAAATCAAATAAGCAAGTATTCTGCTTCGAAGCCTACATTTCTAAGGCCAGGAAATATATTCGCAGACAATACAGAACTAAGTGAAGATGAAAAGAATAAGATAATAGATTTTATTTCAAAAAACGAAATTGACATTCAGTCTATTGGGGAAGAGGTTATCAGGCAGTATAAAATTGCTGGTTGTTGTTATGTAGGTTTAGTTATGACTGAAACGCTTGGGATAAAAAGTATTAAATTACAAATATTTGACAATAGAAGCATCAGACTACTTAAAGAAAAATCAGGAGAGCCAGAAATGCTTTCTGATGGATACAAAGATGAAAAAGAAATAGGTAGGCTTTTTTACAAACTCCCACACTTCAGTATTGATAATACCAAAACGATGCGGACATTCGTAAAAGTAGGTGGAACTGGATATTGGGGAAGACCCGATGCATTACAGGCCTTTATGCATTGGTACAGAGAATGGCAGGATGCTAATTTTCTGATGGTACAATCAGAAAATAAATTTATGCCACAGGTATTCATTGAGTCGGAAATGTTTGATCCTGATACGCATCTAAAACTTAACGAACATGCAAAAGAAAAAGGATTTGATTCATATACGGATATGATCAACAAAGAGCTTACGATCAAAGCTGGAGGAAACAATACTATTATGCACCATTTACGGCCAATGAACTCCAAAGAGTCATTAATATATGAGTTCAAGCCAAACCTAAATGAGAAGTTCTACGAGACAACAAATAATATAAGTAGGGAGAAAATAATAGAGTCAGAGGGATGGTCAGAAAAATTATTAGGAAAGGCTGTATCAGGTATTGGGCAGTCTGGACTTCTTGAAGAATTAAAGGCAAAGCAGCCACTTCTTAATCGATATAGATCAGATGTTTCCAAGCAATTATCAAAACTGATACACATGGCGATGAATTTTCTTGACTATAATATTGGACCAATAGAATTAAAATACATAGAAAATGTCACTACTAACACCGAAGGAAGCAGCGAATCATCTATCTAGTACGAATACGATTAACCCTAGTCTTTTGTGCGAGCCAATAAACTTGGCAGAGATTGAGTTCAGTAAATGTTTCGAGCTACTATACTCAGATATGATGTCCTCGGCCAAAAACAATATACCCACTGCATATACTTCATACAACCCTCAGTTTAATTATGCTATCAATGACATAGTAATGTATGAACAATTGTTCTACAAGTCACTAATTCAAAACAATGGTTTTTCGTTGTCAGATACAACGAAGTGGGAAGAATTGCCAAAATTTGACAATGATTGCTTCAATAGCATTTGGTGCCATTATGTAAAACCTGCTATTGCAGCCCTTACAGCGTATCACGCTATATCGAGGTTAACGCATCAACTTACTAACAATGGCTTGGTATCAAAGAAGATTGATGGGAATAATAGAATAGAAGAAACCATTGATGGTAAGTATTTTTTTGAGAGGAAAAACTATGAGAAAGGCTTGTTTGACGACTATGTAAAGCAGCTGAGGGATTATATCAAAAAAAACGCCGCAAACTCTTGCTGGGATAAATATCAAGAGGCATTATCCGACCATTGTGGAGAGTCAAAATCATGCGGAGGTCAGGGCACTTATCTTGGTTTGATTTGGTAAGTGCCTTTTGGAAAAGGCACTTAGTCCATTTTGAACTGATAACGGCTTCTATATTGGCTAACTTTGTAACATGCTAATCACAGAATTTTTAATCAAGAATTTCCCAGACCTATCCAAGAAGGTAGTTAGAGAATTTCTCGTTGAAAAAAAACTTGAGGATCCTGTGGTAGAAGATATGAGAAGGAATGTATGCGCTACTTGCCCAAAAAGGAAAGTTTTGGAGACAAAAAATGGGCCAGAGCCAATTTGTGGATCTTGTGGGTGCATTATAGAAGAGAAGGTCGGCTCTGAATTTGATTATAGCATAAATTATCTTACAGTCGTTCCAACGCATTGCCCAGACGGACTTTGGCCAGTTAGACACGAAGGAGGTTTTAAGACAGATTTAGAGTTAGCCAATTATTATAGAAAAAAATACGGACATCCGATTATTCCAAATTAAAAAAAATAATTAAAAATGATAACATTACTAGGCCCATCGCAAAGCCCACAAATAAAAATAGTTGCAGAAGGATGTGATCCATGCTCTTCTGTAAAAAAGTGCGTTTCTCAAGTAGTTGTACCCAAAGGAGAAGTGATTACATCAGTAGTGGTCAATGTAAATGGGCAAAACCTAATCATAAGAATACCAGATGGCTCTGATCCTGTTGCCATTATTACATCAGAGTTAGCTCCATATGCTCTTGTACAGCAAGGTGATATCACTAATGTAGTTGATCCGAATACCAATGAATCTACATTAACACTAACTGGACAAGTTCACCTTGTAGCAGTATTTGCAAATACTGAAATATTGGCTACATTGATGTGTGATATGGTAACTGAGTGCACTTACAAACTGTATGCACCAGGAGGTTCTGGCAATATACTTAATGTTGACGCTAATACCTACAATATCCCAGATTTCACTATTGGGACCACTTTAATAGGCGATGTATTGGCTTTTTATCAGTCTATTTTTACATCTGGTGTATTGGTAAATGTAGCTGAGAATCTTGTACTCGGTAAGTACGAGGTGACATTGGTTTACGCAGGAGAGCATCAGATTGGAATTAATATTGGTGGCTCCGTAACTAATCAAATACAGTGCGGCTGCAAAAGCATCTACACAGATTTGAATACTTATCCAGTATTCAAGGTCGCTGAATCTTTTAAAGTAGCACCTGTGAAGGCTGATGCTATAGAGACAAAAAAAGCTAAAACACCTAATAAATAGATTATGTGTGAAATAAAAATTGAATGTTTCAAGGGATATATTGAGGGATGCGGTGAAAGTACCGTTAGGTTTGACGGATTAATTATAACCAATGGTAGTGAGGTCACGAGAATACGTGCGCCATACAAGTTCGAAATTGTGAATAACCAAGTTACTATAACTTCTGTATTCCAGCCTGATCAGTATGCGCCAGTCACAACATTGACAATGGGTATTCCAGAACAATACACAACAACTGAGTTGATTACAATTCTAAACAATTGTAAATGCTGCTAATAGAGTGCGTCGAATATAGAGATTGTCATGGGGTTTTAGAGGGCAAAGGGGTTCGCATAGATGGAGACTTCTATGAGGCTCCTTTGCTGTATAAATATAAGTCAGGAACATTATCTATAAAAGATCCATTCAGCGGAACAGTGACCGAATTCAGCGGAGCAAGCGAAGATGACTTAAAGATGCTGGAGAATTGTCTATGCTGCAATGTGGCATCAAACAAGGCAGTTAAGACTTATTTGTATTCAACAACGATTCCGAGTAAAATTGCAGCGAATTATACATATGTGGATCTTTCGCTTAGTGCCGACACAGATATAACAGGAATTATCCCAGCAGGATTAGAAGTAGGAGATCATATTGTTTTCAGAAAAATAGGAACCGCTTTTTGCAAGTTGATTTATCAAGACGACAATGGCGTGAATTATGAGTTTGTGGACAAACACAGTGAGTATATGACTTTATTTTGGAGTGGATCAAATTGGAAATTGCATTAATGAGTGTAGATATAAGCATATTATCAAGCATTGCGAATAACATTGACGGAACAGTAGTTGTCATTGGAGATGGGCAGATTTTTGTAATGCAACGTCCACACTTAGCATTGCCAATACTTACAAGACAGAATGTTGATCCAAATGCTGACTGGGACGATATTTGGGACGGAAGTACTGGTAGAATGGTCAGGGTATTGGCAACACGAGCCTCGCAGACTAATTATCTAGCAGATGGGGTTGGAAATACTAGAACAGGGAGTCTTGGTACTATAAATTCGTCTATTTTCTCAGTATGGGATCATGTGCATCCAATTATAGCATTGACGATACCAGCATTACCTAATTTTGCAGTTTCAGGATCTGGATCTGCATTAGTATCACAAAGCATATCAAGACAAAGGGCTACTGAAGAGACGATTGAATTTACAGTACAAGTCACAACGTCCAACACGTTGGCAGCTACTTGGATGATATTGACACCCCCGACGATAACAGGTTACACATTAGTTGGATTGACGAATTATACTTATGATGGCGCAGCTGCTAATTTATCTCCATTTTGGGGTACACATCCAAGTTTTGTTTGGGCGGGGGCGTTGATTTACTTAAGACCAAGAGCCGTGGGTTTATCGCTTACACACAATATTAATCTTACATATATATTAAATTAATATGTATATACTAAACAATTCCATTTACGATAATCCAGAATTAAACCCAGATGGCACGCCATTTGAATTTCCAAAAGGGTCAAAGGTACTCACCGAAGAGGAAGAGAAATATCTTAAGTCGCTATCAATGGAAGATATATTGAATGGAAAGGTCCAGAAAAAGTGGAAAGAAATTGTTCAGGCACCACATAAACAGGCCATAAAAGAATACAAGGAAATATTATTAAATAACAAAAAAAATAAAGACATGAGCTTAGATTTAACAGGAAAAACTGGAGTAGCAGAAAGTATCACTACTGTCACCATATTGGCAGGCATTGTGCCAACATTATTCAACGCAAATGAGTTAGATTCATCAAGCCATTATCGCATTAGAGTTGACACATCTGGCGGCGATTTTGACTTAAGCCCCATTGCAGCACCTAATACATTTCCTTGGATACAAGATGGAGACGAGCTGGAATTCTTGAAAGTAACAAATGATACTAATCGAGTTCTAGCCAATGACACCCTTGTAGCGGTACCAGGACCTCCAGCAATGGCAGCATCGCCTAATTTTTCACACGCCACTCTAACTGCTTATAGTTTCGTGGATAGAAGAGGTGAAAATATCACAATTAAAGCAGACTTAGGCACAAATAAGTGGGTTGTAGCAGCTAATTAAAAAAACAAATCAATGAGTGTTACTTGCGAAAATATAGGTATTAGTGGGTGCAGTAGTTTCCATTTTGGAAAAATGCTTCAAGTTGACGGAGAATTTGTTCAATACCCATTTTGGTGGCAAGTAACAGGCTCAGATTTGTTAATACACGAATACACAGGGAGGACATACAGCGTCGAAGGGGGCGCTGTATATCTTCCTGTATTGGAGGGTTGTAAGTGTGGAGGCGTGCCAGTTGAGTGTGACGGCTGGAACACGTTCGCAAACAACGGAGCAACGGCAGTAACAATGACGCTCACGAAATGCGACGGCACTACCCAAACTGTTACGGTAGCAGCAGGAGCGACAAGCCCTTGCGTTCAAGGCAGCTACGTCCTTCCGCAAAACGTGACGGCAGAGCCTTGTGTACAGAATAATAACTGCAAGTATTGTGCCAACGCAGACGAATTTGGGATTTGGTTTGAACAGAATGCTTGGACGGCATTAGGAGGAAATATGCCGCTTGGAGGGAAACCACGTACTCTATGCACGAGCGACGACGGCGGAGCGTGTGGCGGGTGCAAACCTGACGAATATGCACTAAGCACGAATATAGAAAACGAATACAATGTATTGCGATGTAAGACGACTGGAGAATACGTATTCCTAGACAGTGTTCCCCAAGCAAGGGTTATAAATCCTCCCGCAATAAAGACAAGCGGCGCCCCTGAGTTTTACGCCGACGGTTCGTGTAATCCCAATCTCGAATACGAATTTATATACTATGCAAAGCTAAAAGGCTGCGCCGAACATATCGTTAAATACGACGTAACGACATATCCACCACCACCACTTGTACCTACAATTAGCTACGGATGGTCAGTTTTTGGTGGCGATCCGCCATCCTGTGACAAATTTACGCTAGGTATAGAAATACAGTGGACTATAAATGTGTGGAAAAATGGAGGGCCTATTTATACATCTGCTTTAAGTCCATATTTAACATCGCAAGCTGCTGCGGTGGCGTGGTTTAATGCAAACGCTGGTGGTTTCATGACCATTGACGGCATACAATACAGCTTTCCATACAAATTCGCTGGTGGGAGTGATCCCGATGAATACCTATTGACAGTTCAAGAAATAAAGAATGTACCCGCAATTCCATGTGCTAATCAAGATTCTGGATGTTGGGGGTTCACGAATAGGGGCGTTAGCTTAGGAGCGTCTTGCGATAATGCAGAATCTTTAGGTGCTTGTGATTGGGCGGGTAGGTTAGCTGAAGTATGGCGTTGTGGTTAAAAGCAATAACGTGATGGCAAACAAGATAAATAGAATAACGCATAGTGAGCATGGTCTTAGCGAAGAAAATCGAAATATGTTTGTCGCTATTGGGTTGATGCTTGGATGTGAAAAGATATTAGCTTACGGTAGCCGAGTTCGTGGGAATTGGGTGGACGTAAACAGGGGAGATGCGGAGACTAGCGATTATGATTTTGTAATATTAGATGATGTTTCAAAAAATATGCAATACAGAGCGAAAGTAAAAGAAATAGAACAAAAATTAAATGTAAAACTTGATTTTCAAGTGAATGACAAAGTAAAAAGGGATGGGGTTATAGTAAATGTAAATTAAAGCAAAATGAAAAAGAAGACATTGGTATTGGTATGTGTGTTTGCAGCGTTCATAAATGCTGTTTTTTGCCAAAATACGCAAACAAACGAAAAGGGTATCGCACAGAGCGACGAGGAGATTATGAAAAGATTGGAGGGCGTAGAACCCTCGACTCCATTTTGCAGAAACGCACATAAGGAAAAATTGGTCGTCTGCAATTATAGATACAACACGGACACGGTTAGATATTCCGTGCTGAACTACCCATCGTTGCTGCAAAAATCGTCGGTCGATAGGGTTATTAAAGAATGTATTGCAGAGATTGCAGGAGCCACAGTTGCAATGAGAGTAATACTTTCGGATAATTGTGGGAACACCGTTACAAAAGAACAATCAGTCGTTATGCCAAATGTTTACAAGTACATTCACATAGATAGCCAAGGAGTTAGCTCAACAGCGGATCCTACCAATCAAACGATTGACTTCAATGACATAATACCAGATAGAGTATATTACAGCGGAACATCCCAAGCTACTAACATAACAGACAGGCTAAGATTTAATTGCGGGGCAGGTATATCTCCTTATGCAAGTGTTGACTGTTCACTAGGGGCAATAAGTTTAAGAAATTCTTATGATCAATGGGAACCTATTATATCATCGGTTTTCCCATCTGCTAAATTATTTGTATTTGACGGTCAAGCACCAGATAATAGGTGCTTTTCTATGTTATTAATGAGGTTAGAGTTAAATGGGTGTGATGTTTTATATGAAGATCACCACGCCTGGCAACAATTTTGCGCTGGTGGGTATTACAATGTAATAGACTTTAATGCAACAGACTATTTCTACTTCATAAGAAGCTATATCTTACAATATAATACATTTGATCCAATCGTTGATTTAGGTTGGTAGTTTAAATTATAAAATAACAAATATGAATAGCAAATTAAAATACACATACGAAGTTATTTTATCGATAAAAGTAAAGCCAGCAAAAGGTAATGGGTGGGTTAATATTCCTATTAACATGACATTTAATGAATGGTTAGATTCGACAAACCTGTCATTCAACATTCCTAAAATTAAATCAATTCAAAAGGGATTCGTGGTTTTTGAGAACATGGACGCATGGAAATATCAGAAGCAAACATCAGATCGATCTAAGGCTGGGAATATGGCTGGATTATTCATCGCAGTAACCCAGACAAGTGAAATTAAAGACGAAGAAGCATTTGATTTATATTATAAAAGATTTTGATATGATTAAGTATTTATTTTATTTACTACCATTCAGCTCGGTTTTGGGTCAAACAGCGGATGAGGATAAGAAGATTATGGAAAATGCTCCAATAGCTGGGAATGTGGTTTGTGGCAACCATCTAGTAGAAGAGTATAATACATTTATCACTTCGTATAAT
>Ga0154020_10007419_pt1 | contig 12801 bp, 13 predicted proteins | sample Klosneuvirus_201_FD_109709 | JGI IMG/M metagenome (GOLD analysis project Ga0154020, IMG submission 109709) | Active sludge microbial communities from wastewater, Klosterneuburg, Austria - Klosneuvirus_20160825_MG | ecosystem: Engineered > WWTP > Aerobic digester > Activated sludge | place... | reverse complement strand
TGGCTGGCATCGTCGCTGTCTGGGCACCTGACAAGCCGCTGGCCCAATTGCAGACACGCTGGGCCTTGCCGCCTTCGCAGTTTGTCGCGGTTGGCGATCTGCGCGTGCATATGCGCGATGAAGGGCCGCGCGACGATCCGGCACCGATCGTGCTGTTGCACGGAACGGCCGACAGCCTGTTCACCTGGGATGGCTGGGCAGCGCAGCTGCGCGGACAACGGCGCGTGATCCGGGTCGATCTTCCGGGGTTCGGCCTGACCGGTCCCGATCCACAGGCCGATTATTCGATCGATGCCGATGTCCGGTTCGTCGCCGCGGTGCTTGACCAGCTGCAGCTGCCCGCCGTGGTGCTGGGCGGAAACTCGCTGGGCGGTGAGATTGCCTGGCGCTCCGCGCTGGCGATGCCACAGCGGGTGCGGCAATTGATCCTGGTGGATTCCACCGGATATCCGCTGGCACCGCAGAAAGTGCCGCTGGCCTTCACGCTGGCCCGCATGCCGATGCTCGCGCCGGTGCTCGAGCGACTGCTGCCGCGCGGACTCGTGCTGGCCAGCCTGCGCAGTCTTTACGGCGACCCTTCCCGCGTCACGCCGGAGCTGGTAGACCGGTATTACGAGATGGCCTTGCGCGGCGGCAATCGCCGCGCACTGGTACAGCGACTGCAGGCGATGGCGGGCGACGATTCTTCGGCACGGATTGTTGCGCTGGCCGTTCCCACGCTGATAATGTGGGGTGCGCAGGACCGGTTGATTCCGGTCGAGGTGGCGGCCCGTTTTTCCGATGACATCGCCAATGCACGGCTGGTGGTGTTCGATGGATTGGGCCATCTGCCGCAGCAGGAAGATCCGGTGCGTACGGTGTTGGAAGTCAAGCGTTTTCTGGGTCTGGTGCCCCATCCGTAGAAAGTCACGACACATGGCAGATAGAAACGTGCCCGAATTGGCGCGCGAGACGCTGAAGCAGTTGATCGTCAGAAAGCTGTCGCCAACCCCCGCCAACTACCGCGACGTCTTCAACGAAATCGCCAGATTGCCCAACGACCCGCCGTTTCCATTGGAGGCCTTGCGCAAGATTGCGCAGCAATTGCCGGCGCGCACCCCGGGCCAGATCAAGCAGAAGTCATTGCTCGAGTACGCCATCAGTCACCTCAATTGGCAGGGTGTGGAGGATGCGCTGGTGGCTTATGGCGGATTCACGCCGCGCCACAACGCCGAGAATTCGGGTTTCACGCCATTGAACGGGGCTGACGGGGCCACGGCGCATGCACCGGAGGCCGCGGCGGCACCAGCACCAGGTGGTGCGCGCGCCGGTGCACCGGCCCTGACGGCAGAGTTTCTCGAGCAGATTGCGCGCCTGATCGAATTCGTCCGGCCGGCGCTGGGAACCGACGATGTGCGTTTCACCGAGCAGACCAATGAAATGTTGCGCGCCATGCGCGATCCCGGCGCCGACGTGGTGCGGGTCAAGCAGATGCTGGGGACGTTCGGGCACCGGGTGTCGTTTGCGGCCGAGGACCAGGTCGAGATCCGGACTACGCTGTTGCACCTGCTGCGGCTGATTCTGGAAAACATCAGCGAGCTGAGCCTGGACGATCGCTGGCTTCAGGGGCAGGTCGAGGCCTTGATGACCGCGACGGCGCCGCCTCTGACGCTGCGCCGACTCGATGATGTCGAGCGCCGCCTGCGCGACGTGATCCTCAAGCAGGCCGAAGCCAAGGGCCGCGCGCTGGAAGCGCAGGATGAAATGCGCCAGATGCTGCGCGTGTTCATCGAGCGACTGTCGGTCATGACCGACTCGACCGATGCTTATGGCGCGCAGATGGAGGCAAACGCCGGCCTGATCGAACAGGCACGCAGCCTGGCCGAAATCACGCCGGTGCTCAAGCAGGTGGTGTCTGCCACACGCAGCATGGCGCAACAGTCGCTCAGCGCGCGCAACGAGTTGCGCGACATGCGCGAACGTAGCCAGGCAACCGAAGCCGAAATCGCCAAGCTGCACCAGGAGCTGGACCGGGTCAGTGCCATGGCGCGGCACGACTCGCTGACCGGTGCGCTGAACCGCAAGGGTCTGGAAGAGGCGCTCAACCGCGAGTTGGCGGTGGTGCGGCGCAACGAATCCGCGCTGTGTGTGGCGCTGCTCGACATCGACAATTTCAAGAAGATCAATGACGAGCGCGGCCACAGTACCGGCGATGAGGCATTGGCGCACCTGGCCAAGGTCGCGCGCAACTGCATGCGTCCGCAGGACACCTTGGCGCGTTACGGTGGCGAGGAGTTCGTGGTCCTGTTGCCCGATACGGCACTGGAAAACGGCATCGAGGCGATGGTGCGCCTGCAACGCGAACTGACCCGGCAGTTCTTCCTGGCCGGCACTGAAAAGCTGTTGATCACCTTCAGCGCCGGCGTCGCGCAACTGGCACCTGACGAAGAAGGCGAAGCGGCGCTCAAGCGGGCCGACAAGGCGATGTACATGGCCAAACGCGCCGGCAAGAACCGGGTACTGGGCGCCTGAACAATCCGCGTTGACGGCGGCAACATGGCATACGGGAGGAGCTGACATGGCGTATCTGATTCTGGGACTGGTACTGTTTCTGGGTGTGCATTCGGTGCGTATCGTGGCCGACGACTGGCGCGGCCGCACCATAACGCGTATCGGTGCGATGCCCTGGAAGGGCGCCTATGCCATCGTGTCGCTGCTGGGTTTGGTGTTGATCGTCTGGGGTTTCTCGCAGGCCCGGATGACGCCGACGCAGATCTGGAGCCCGCCGATGGGCATGCGCCATCTGGCCTGGTTGCTGACCTGGCTGGCCTTCGTGCTGCTGGCGGCGGCCTACGTGCCGGGCAATGCGATCAAGGCGCGGCTGCACCATCCGATGGTGCTGGGGGTCAAGAGCTGGGCGCTGGCGCATCTGCTGGCCAATGGCAATCTGGCCCATATGCTGCTGTTTGGCTCGTTCCTGTTGTGGGCCGCGTTCAACTTCTCGGCGGCACGCCGGCGTGACCGCGCCGGCCACGTCACCTATCCGCCTGGCCGGGCCATGCCCACCGTGGTCACGCTGGTGGTGGGCACACTCGCCTGGGCCGGTTTCGCCATGTGGCTGCACGGCTGGTGGATCGGTATCCGCGTCATCGGTTGAACGCAGGCAGTGCGGCCGCCGCTGTGTGGCCGGTGGCCCGCAATCAGATGCCCAGCACCCACTGGATCAGGTACTTGGCCACAAACCCGACCATGCCGAAAGCCAATCCGAGAAAGATCACGAAAGCGCCGAACTTGCCGGCCTTGGCCTCCCATGCCAGTTGCCCGACGATGAACAGCATGTAGAGCATGAAGGCACCGACGCCGAAGGTCAGGCCGAACGACGCGATCTGTTCTTCCGTGAATCCGAACATGGCGCGGTCTCAGGGGTCCAGTGGACGCTGCGGCAAGGCGCTCGCGTCGACCAGTTCGTCATAGGCGTGCCAGCTGGCGTGGCCCAGTATCGGCACCACCACCACCAGGGCCAGCAGCGCCGTGGCGAACCCGACCAGCACCAGCAGCATGATCAGAGCGGCCCACACGGCCATTGGCGCCGGATTGGCCAGCACCACGCGCCAGCTGGTCAATACGGCGGGCAGCAGTGGAATGCGGCGGTCGAGCATCAGCGGCATGGATACGACACTGGATGCAAAAATCGGCGCCGCCAGCACGCCACCGAGCAGCAGCCATGCTTCGAACAGGTAGTTGTCCCGGGCCAGCACCACGTGGCGCAGAAAATCGACCGGCGCGTTGACCGGTGCCGGCGCCATCAGCGTGATCAGCGCCGCCGATGTCATGACCCAGCCAGTACCCGCCAGTGCCAGCAACACGCCAAAGCGGACCATGCACCAATAACCGCCCGACTCGGCAAAACGCGACTGCTGCCAGCTCAGCCAGGTATCGCGCAGCAGCGCCAGGCTTACCGGCCGCTGGTGGGCCAGCGCGCGGCTGATGGCATACAGGCTGGTGGCCAGCACCGGTGCGACCACCAGAAAACCGGAGAACGCGCCGGCCAGCATCCAGAACTGCCGATGGGCCACGATCAGCAGCACCAGGCCAAAGCCCGTCAGGGCGATGCCATGACTCAGGCTGAGCCAGCGGCCTTGCAACATGTCGCGCCAGCCGAGCCTGAGCCAGCGCAAGGGTGCGGCAAGTGCCACGGTGCGAACGCGCACCCTGGCAGAGGGTATGGGGGATGGGGGTGACGATGGATGCATGCGGGCGGACTGGTACTCGTTGCAGCCAGCAGTCTAAGCGCGAATGGGGGTTCTCCGAGGACACACGGATGCCCCGCATAATGCGGACTTCCCAATCGCAGGAGTTTCCCATGGCACGACCGGTTCTTGATGAGTCCCTGATTCATCCGGCGATCCGCCAGAAGGTGGCATCGAACCGGCAGGAACTGGTACGCGAGGTGCAGGCCGCCATTGCGGCACATGCCGTGGTGGTGGTTGGCATGGCGATCAATCCGATGCCCAAGAAGGCGCGCAAGCTGCTCGACGCCGCGGGTGTCGCACACCACTATCTGGAATACGGCAGTTACTTCAACACCTGGCGTGAGCGCAACGCCCTCAAGATGTGGACCGGTTGGCCGACGTTTCCGATGGTTTTCGTCAAAGGCACGCTGGTGGGCGGTGCGGACGATCTGCAAAAGCTGCTGGCCAGCGGCGAGCTGCAGAAAATGCTGGCCTGAAAGCAGCAAGGCCATCGCGGCACTGTCGTGCCTGCGCTGGCCTTGCAGGCGGGTCGCGGGGCGACCCTGTCGTGGTGGCTGCGCTTAGCTGTGCTTGTGCTGCATGTCGCCGCCACGGCCGCGCATGCCGTGATGGCTGTTCATGCCGCCCATGCGCATGGCGTTCGCGTCGAACACCTGCTGCTGCTCGGGTGACAGCGCAATGTAGAACGCCAGCGTCGCGTCAGTGCGTTGGCGCATTTGCGCATCACGCTCGGCCTTCATCGCGGTCATGCGGTCGATGCGTTGTGGTGTGGTCAGCGTCTTCCATTGCTCGTGCATTTTCTGACGATCTTCGCGGCCCATCTTCTTGCCGGCGTCTGCCGGTGGCTGCATGGCGGCGACGAATTGCGCCCAGGCGCTTTCCTGCGCGCCGTTGAGCTTGAGTTTGGCCTTGAGTTCGGCCATGTGTTCAGCCCGCTTCTGCTGCATCTTGGCCGGGTCCATGCGGCCGTGGTCGCGTGCCCCGGCCATGGTCATGGGCCCGGTGGCCGGTGACTGGGCAATGGCGACGACACCGGCCGATGCCAGCGCGATGGAGAGCAGCAGAGGTTTGACGATTGATTTCATGGGGTTCCCTTTCAGTGAAACCTGACAGGCGGATATCGCAACAGGTTGATCACGAGTCTGCGACGCCCATGTATCCGTGCGATGGCACTATGACAATCTTGTGTAAAGTTGCCTGCCACCGTGAAGCCGGCTCTGCGCAAAGCGGCGGTTGCGCCTGCCGACCTTCGGCCCGGGCCCGCTTCAACGGGGCGGGCGTTTGCCCAGCAATTGCACCAGCGCCTGGTCGTGCACCAGTTCGATCTTCTGCTTCTCGGCAAAGCGCCGTGAGCTGTCGCTCAGCGCCGTGAGCGTGACATAGACGCAGTGGCTGGCGTCTTTCGATTGCCGTTCACGGTCAAGCGCACGCAAGGGCTCGACACCATGACTGCCGGCTTTCCAGCGCCTGGCGGCGACCAGCGTGGTTTGCCCGGCCTTGCGCAGTTCAAGGTCGGCCGCAGTGTTGTTGATCCGGCTGACCTGGTAACCCTGCGCGGCAAAGGCCTGTTCCAGTGCTTCACCAAACTCGCGCCAGGGCATGGCGGCGGCCTGCACCAGTGTTTGCGCCACATGCTTCTGGCTTGGCGCGCGCAGTTGCCGGTATGCGGCGATCACGCCGATGGCGAAGAACGGTATCGCGCCCATAAGACCGAACACCACATACCGGTTTGGCAACAGGGCACTGGAGCCCAGCGCGATGAACAGTACGACAACAAAGCTGATCCACCAGGGCGAGCGCAACAGAATCGCGAACAGCGAATTCTTGGCCATCTTCAGTTTCACGTGTGCAGTTCCCTGTTGGCCCGGTCGTAGGCGGTCGCCGTTTGTACCACGGGCGTTGCGGCGCACGGGATAGGGCGAACCGATCAAGTCGTTCATGACATGGATCAATTCCGCCGGGTCGCATTGGTGCGAAGCTCTCAGCCAGTGGTTTTATCCTGAAGGAGACATGGCATGGTTCACGAATCGCTGCGCATCATTCGCGAAGAACATTCCGCATTGGTGGCGATGTTGCGTTCCCTGTCGATGATGGTCGAGCGCGGGCCAGGCAATGCGCCGGACCCGTTCTTCGACGTCTTGCGCGCGATGTTGTTCTATATCGACGAGTTCCCCGAGAAGCTGCACCATCCCAAGGAGTCCGACCTGCTGTTTCCCAAGGTGCTCAAGGCGGCGCCGCAGGTGGCCGCGGCACTCGAACGACTGGAGCGCGACCACGTGCGAGGGGAGTCCGCGGTGCGCGAGCTGCAGCATCACCTGCTGGCCTGGGAACTGCTCGGCGAGTCGCGCCGCGCTGCGTTCGAAGCCGCCGCACGCAGCTATGTCAAGTTCTACCTCGATCACATGCAGCTCGAAGAGAAGGAGATTCTTCCGCAGGCCGAGCGCGCGCTGAGTGAACAGGATTGGGTGGAGCTTGATGCGGCCTTTGCCAGCAACCGCGATCCACTGAACCCAAACCACCCGCGCGATCCGGTGTACGACCGCCTGTTCACCCGGATCGTCATGATTGCGCCCGAGCCGATCGGCCTGGGGTCGACCCGCTGAGCGATCGCGACCAGGTCGGCGTGTTGCATCAAGGCGTCGTGCAAGCCGTCAGCGGCCCGCAACCAGCATGCCCTGCATGGCCCGGTAATGTCACCTGGCGGCGGCTTGGGCACGGCAGGTCGCACGGCGGGGTGCGACGGTATGCGCTGGACTGTGCACGTCGCGGCTTTATTTCAGTTCGCCGTGGCGCGACTGGTATTCGGTCATCAGTTTGCCCGGCAGTTCCGACAGGCGTTTGGCCGCAAACGGGTTCATGACGATGCGATGGGCCAGTTCGATTTCGACCTCAGACTGGCTGCGCTCCCAGCAGGTGTTGAGCCTTGAATTCTTTTGGAGCAGCTATCGGCGTGCATCCCAAGTGGCATAAGGCCGGATTGCGGCGATACCGCGCGCCACCCCCAGACGGGGGGTGTGCTGGCGCACAATGCCCCCATGCGAAGAATCGGGCGATGGGTTTTACTGGCGTTCGTATTGACCTGCGTGTTGGTCAGCGCAGTATTTTTCCTGTTGCACCGCTGGATCAGCACCGACGATTTCCGCAGCCGGGCGCAGGCACAGGCGTCCGAGGTTCTTGGCCGGGAAGTGCGGCTCGGCGCGTTGGCTGTCGATATCTGGCCGCTTCCGGCGGTGGCACTGAACCGGGTCGAGATCGGCACCCGTCCGCTGATCCGGATCGAGCGGATCGAGGTGCGGCCGGTTGTTGCAGCCTTGTTCTCCGGTCGGCTGGAGTTGTCGACGTTGCTGGTACGCCAGGCAGATCTGTCGCAGGCCGCGGTGGATGACCTGCTGGCGGCGTGGCTGGCACGCAGGTCGACGACGGCCGCGGGCAGCAAACCCGCACCATCGGCCTCTGCCAAGGGTACGACGGCCCGCCCGGCGGATGCGCCTGCGGACGAGGTCTTGGCGGTGGTGGTGCCGCGGCGCGTGGTGCTCGATTCGGCCACCTGGCGCAGTGCCAACGGTTCCGTGACGATGTTCAATGCCGATGCACGGCTGGACCCACAGGCTTTGCCGGACGAGCTGGTCGTGACGCTGCTGGCTGGCCCCTTGCAAGGCGCCCGCCTGAGCCTGCAACGCCAGGCGCAGGCTGAACAAGCCGGGCTACCGGCCCGGGACTGGGACCTGGCCATGGAGCTTGCCGGCGGCACGGTCAAGGGCAAGCTGCAGATGCCGCAGCCGTCGGGGTCGGGCAATGCCCTGGAACTGGACGGGCAGCTCGAGACGCGCAACGTCGAGCTGGGCGTATTGCTGCGGGCGCAAAGGCTCCAGGCCGAGGGCAGCGCCAGCGGCGAGCGCGGCGCCATGAGCGGCAAACTGGAGGCGTCAACGACGTTCAGAATCCGGGCGGCCGAATGGTCTGGCGTGCGCGAGGGCCTGCAGTCGCAGAGCCGCGTTGTCGTGCACCAGGCGGTGATCCACGGCATCGATCTGGCGCGCGCGGTGCGCTCGGTTGGCCTGAGCCGGGGCGGCCAGACCCGGCTCGATACGCTGGCAGGCCAGGTTCAGACGCGTGGCCGGGCGGTCGATTTGCGCAATCTGGTGGCCAGTTCGGGCGCCTTGAGCGCCACTGGCCAGGTATCGGTCGCGCCGGACCGGCAATTGCAGGGTCGGGTCGACGTCAGCCTGGGCGCAAAGATGGTGGGCAAGGCGGTCGGTGTTCCGTTGCTGGTGGAAGGCACGCTGGACAAACCGCAGGTGCGGCTTACCCGCGCCGCGCTGGCCGGCGCGGCGATTGGAACGCTGATCATGCCGGGTGTCGGAACCGGTGCTGGCGCCACGCTGGGTGACAAGATTGGCAAGAGCCTCAAAGACCTGTTCGGCAAGTAGGCGCCTGCTTCAGCAACTGCACCGGGTGTCGCTGCGAATTGCGGCGGTGGTGGATTTCAGGTCCCGAATCCCGGATCCAGTCGGTCGAGTTTGCGCAACAGCGCGGGCCAGGCCAGCTGGGCACCTTGCCCTGCGGTCGCGGTTTTCATCACCGCGCCCATGTCTTCATGATCTGCGGGTCGATCTGCGGGTCGATCTGCAACTGCGATTCTTGGGCGCTGACGCGTTCTTTCGGGGCGCAATATGCATGGCCATTCGCTCCAGGGCATCAATCTGCCCGTATGACGCCGGCGCCATGCCACGCCAGCCACCTGTGCGACAAGTAGCGTTGGCCGCGTAGCGATGGGTGCCGCCCCGGGGCCTGGTCAGCCGGTCAATCGTGTCAATCGTGCTGCAGGCGTTGCGCTGCCCACAATACCTGCGCGACGACAGCCGCCACGTTCTTGTGGTGCGCCGGGTCGCGCAGCGCGCCGTCGGCATCGAAGGCGTCGGCTGCGCGAGACAACGCGAAGGCCTTGGGCGCAAGCCAGCATTGAAGGTTCAGCAGCAGTGGTGCCAGATGGCTTTGAGAGCGCAAGCCCCCGAGCGCACCGTTCGACGCGCTGAGCATGCCCACCACCTTGCCGGTGAACGGCTTGCTGCCGTTGCTCCATAACGGGTCGGACTTGATCGGACTCGACACCCAGTCGATGGTGTTCTTGAGCAGTGCGGTGTAGGAGCCGTTGTATTCGGGTGAACAAATGATCCAGGCCGGATGTTCGTAGAACAGTTCCTTCAGGCGCACCACGTCGGCCGGCGTGCCCCGGGCCTCGAGGTCGGCGTTGTACATCGGCACCTCGAAGTCGCCCAGTTCGATATGGCTCACATCGGCACCTGCGTCGCGGGCGATGCTGGCAGCAGCGGCCGCCAGACTGCGGTTGAAGGAGTTCTGCCGGCTACTGCCGGCGAAGACGAGCAATTTCATGGCCCCGATTGGAGCACAGCTCGACCAGCCACCCAGCCACCCAGCCACCCAGCCGAAGGCATGCGTTTGCCATCGATGCGATGCGATCTTGACCGTGTCGGTGTTGCGGGTCTCGCCGTTGGCGGGCTCGATGCGATAGGCGGTGACTAAAATGTACAAACATTCCCAAGTTGTACAAAATGAAAACCTTGCCTTTGAGTGAGTTCCGGGCCAATGCGTCCGCAACGCTGGACCTGGTGGAGCAGGGCGCGTCGGTGCGCATCATGCGCCATGGTCGGCCGGTGGCCGATCTGGTGCCGGTGCGGGTCTCCGACGCGGACCGTCAGCCCAGCTGGAAGCAGGCATTTGCCCCGGTGCAGTTGCCGCCGGGAGCGTCGCTGTCGCGCGCAGTTCGCGACGATGGGGTTATGGCGGGCGCACCATGAAGGACGGCTCCGTGCGTGCGCGGGCGTACCTGTCCGGCGGCGAGTTGGCGCAGGCGCATGCCGCCGGCGGCGGCCTGCGGGTGATGTTTGATGCCTCGGCGCTGGTACAGCGGTATGCGGCGGAAGTCGGCCATGCCCGTGTACTGGCGCTGATGGAGCAAGCCGAACAGGTATTGCTGGCCGCACACTTTCTGAGCGAAGTGGGTGCAGGCTTGCTGCGCCTGCGCCGCGATGCCTGCCTGGCGCCGGCAGAGTTCGACCGTGCCTGGCAGGCCGTGCAGCGTGACGTGGCCGATATGGTTCGCATCCCGGTCGATCACCATGTCGAACGATTTGCCTTTGTGGCGATGGAGCGCGAGCCGCTGCGGGTGACAGACGCGCTGCACCTGGGCAGTGCGCTGGTGGCCAATGTCGATCTGTTTGTGACCGCCGACCGGCATGTGGCGCGGCTGGCCGGTTTGCTCGGCCTGCCGTCGGAATGCCTCGATGACGAGGCCCACACAAGCATGCGCCAGGCCGCCCCCACGTCTTTCGGCAACTCCTTGAGTAACCTGGCGACGCCGCAGTTGGTGGCACTCACACTGAAAGAAGCGATGGTGACGCGATGATGTATCCCCAAGAATTCGACGTGATCGTCGTGGGTGGTGGCCATGCCGGTACCGAAGCTGCGTTGGCCGCGGCACGCATGGGCAGCAAGACCCTGCTGCTGACCCACAACATCGAGACCCTGGGTCAGATGAGTTGCAACCCGTCGATCGGCGGAATAGGCAAGGGGCATCTGGTCAAGGAAGTCGATGCGCTGGGCGGGGCCATGGCCGCTGCCACTGACGAAGGGGGCATACAGTTCCGGATCCTGAACTCGAGCAAGGGCCCGGCCGTGCGGGCCACCCGGGCCCAGGCCGATCGGATTCTGTACAAGGCAGCGATTCGCCGCCGGCTGGAGAACCAGCCCAATCTGTGGTTGTTCCAGCAGGCGGTCGATGACCTGATGGTCGAAGGCGACCGGGTGGTCGGTGCCATCACGCAGGTGGGAATCCGGTTTCGCAGCCGGACCGTCGTGTTGACGGCAGGCACTTTTCTGGATGGCAAGATCCATGTCGGGCTGAACAATTATTCGGCCGGCCGGGCCGGCGATCCTCCGGCGATGCGTCTGTCGGTACGCCTGAAAGAACTGAAATTGCCGCAAGGCCGGCTCAAGACCGGTACACCGCCGCGGCTGGACGGTCGCAGCATCGACTTCAGCAAATGCGTGGAACAACCAGGCGACGGCATGCCCGGTGGCACCGCCGGCCGGATTCCGGTGTTCGGCTTCATGGGCTCGGTGGAGCAACACCCGGCGCAGATGTCGTGCTGGATCACGCATACCAATGAGCGGACCCACGAGATCATCCGCAGCGGGCTCGATCGCAGTCCGATGTTCACCGGCAAGATCGAAGGCGTGGGCCCGCGGTACTGCCCCAGCGTCGAAGACAAGATCCACCGCTTTGCCGACAAGACCAGCCACCAGATCTTTCTCGAACCCGAAGGCTTGAGCACGCACGAGTTCTATCCCAATGGGATTTCGACCAGCCTGCCGTTCGACGTGCAATATGAGCTGGTCCGATCCATGGCCGGCCTGGAGAACGCCCATATCCTGCGCTCGGGTTACGCCATCGAATACGACTATTTCGATCCGCGTGCGCTCAAGACCAGTTTCGAAACCCGGGGCATTGCAGGCTTGTACTTTGCCGGGCAGATCAACGGAACCACGGGATATGAGGAGGCGGCGGCGCAGGGGCTGTTTGCCGGTATCAATGCGGCATTGGCCTGTCGGGGCGATGACGCGTGGCTGCCACGACGCGATGAAGCTTACCTGGGCGTGCTGGTCGACGACTTGATCACCAAGGGCGTGACCGAGCCCTACCGCATGTTCACCAGCCGCGCTGAGTTCCGCTTGCAGCTGCGGGAAGACAATGCCGATCTGCGGCTGACCGAGGCTGGCCGTCGCATGGGCCTGGTGGACGACGCCCGCTGGGATGCCTTTTGCCGCAAACGGGATGCTGTTTCACGTGAAACAGAGCGACTGCGTGGGATCTGGATCAATCCGAGAAACCTGGAGTCTGGCGAGGCTGTCCGGGTGTTGGGCAAGGAGATCGATCATGAGTACAACCTGGCGGAGTTGTTGCGGCGCCCGGACGTTTCCTACCGGACGCTGATGACCATGGCCGAAGGCAGGTACGCGCCGGCCGATCTGGCCTGGGACGAAGCGACTCCCGCAGCCAAGGAGAGCCAGCAAGCCGAGCGGCTCTTCGCGCGTGCCGTGATCGACCAGGTGGAGATTGCTGCACGTTACAGCGGCTACATCGACCGTCAGAAGGTTGAGGTCGAACGCGCCGAGCATTATGAAAATCTGATCCTGCCGGAGGGACTGGACTATATGCAGGTTACTGCCCTGAGCGTCGAGGCGCGCCAGATCCTGGCCCGGCTTCGGCCACAGACGCTGGGCCTGGCGTCCCGTATCTCGGGCATTACGCCGGCCGCGGTATCCCTGTTGCTGGTGCATTTGAAGAAGAGTCGGGCGGCCTTGCCGGGCTTGAAGACCGCGGCCAGCGGTATGGCCGAGACCGCCGACCAGGTGCCGGTTTGAGTTCCCATGGGTTTGAAGAGCCGCTGCGGCGGGGCCTGGCGACGCTGGGCTTGTCGCTGGCAGACGCGCAGGTCAAGCAATTGCTCGACTACCAGGACTTGTTGCTGAAATGGAACCGGGTCTA
>Ga0154020_10007418_pt1 | contig 12802 bp, 10 predicted proteins | sample Klosneuvirus_201_FD_109709 | JGI IMG/M metagenome (GOLD analysis project Ga0154020, IMG submission 109709) | Active sludge microbial communities from wastewater, Klosterneuburg, Austria - Klosneuvirus_20160825_MG | ecosystem: Engineered > WWTP > Aerobic digester > Activated sludge | place... | reverse complement strand
CGTCTCCGCGCTCATGTTGCAGCGCGTCGATAAGCGGACATCGCACGTTGCCGGTGGCCGCGCAGCACTCCTCGACGAGCTCGCCGAGTACCGCCTCGATGCGCTGAAGGTCGACCAGCTTAGTCCGCACTCCGGCGAGCTTCTCTTCCGCGGCCGCGCGTGCTTCGTTGCAGTGCGTTCCATCCTCCAAGCGGAGGAGGCCCGCGATCTCGTCCAGGCTGAAGCCTAGGCCTTGCGCCGACCTCACGAAGCGCACACGCGAGACGTCTTCCGCATGGTAGCGGCGTATCCGCCCGAACAATCGCGATGGCTCGCGGATGAGTCCGCGGCGTTGATAGAACCGGATCGTTTCCACGCTCACGCCGGCAGATGCCGCGAAGGCGCCGATGGTGAACTCCTGCACGGGCATACGGCCTCCTCTTGACTCCGTACTTCGGTACGGTTGTAAGGTTAACCTGTATGGATACTCTCCGAAAGCCAGAATCGGCCGAGACTGCGTCGTCTGGACGCGGCGCTCTCCTCGCAGGCGGCGTCGCCGCCCTGCTCGCCTCCGCCTGCTGCCTCGGTCCGCTGTTGCTGCTCATGCTCGGTGTCAGCGGCGCCTGGATCGGGAATCTCACGGCGCTCGAACCGTATCGGCCAGTCTTCATCGGGGTCGCGCTTGTGGCCGTATATTTCGCGCACCGTAGAATCTTCCGCCCCGCTGGCGAGTGCTTGCCCGGAGAGATCTGCGCGGTCCCGGCGGTCAGTCAGACGTACAAGGTCCTCTTCTGGGTCGTGGTGGCCTTGCTTGGTGTTGCGCTCGTCTTTCCGTATGTCGCCCCCTTCTTCTACTGAGTGGAGAACCCCATGCGATTCCTTCGATCCGCCGCAATTGCCCTAGTGGTCCTGGTGACCGCCGCTTGGATCACGCCGAAGACGATCACGCTCTCGATCCCTGGCATGACCTGCGCAACCTGTCCAATCACGATCAAGGCGGCGCTGAAGAAGGTCCCCGGCGTGACGGACGTGACGGTGAGCTACGAGACGCTCGAAGCGGTCGTCAGGTTCGATGACGCGAGGACCAACACCGACGCGTTGATCAAGGCGACGACCGATGCGGGCTACCCGTCGACGGTCAAGCCCGCCAAGCCCGCCAGAGACGGGTCTCGATGAAGGCCGAGGGCCAGTCGGCGCTCTCGTCCTGCTGTGGCGTGAGCACCTCGCCCTCTGCCCCCACGAACGGGGACGTGACTGCCGCGAGCCCCGGATCTGCGGTGCGCGTGGCGGTCATCGGCGGCGGCGGAGGCGCGATGGCCGCCGCACTCAAGGCGGCGGAACTCGGCGCGCAAGTCACCCTCGTCGAGCGCGGGGTCATCGGCGGCACCTGTGTCAACATCGGGTGTGTCCCTTCCAAGATCTTCATCCGCGCGGCGCACGTCGCGCATCTTCGCCGGAGCAGTCCGTTCGATCTCGGCCTTAGCGCCACGGCACCGACCGTCCGGCGCCCACTGCTGCTCCGCCAGCAGCAGGCACGCGTTAACGAGCTGCGGCATGCCAAGTATGAAAACATCCTCGCCGAGAACGCGTCGATCACGGTGGTGCATGGTACGGCGGTCTTTAGGGATGCAGCGACGCTGTCGGTCGCACTCGCGGACGGCGGAGAACAGCTCGTCCACTTTGATCGCTGCGTGATCGCAACTGGCGCGAGTCCCGCCGTCCCCCCGATTCCAGGGCTCAGGGAGACGCCGTACTGGAACTCGACCGACGCGCTGGCCAGTGACGTCATCCCAGCGCGGCTCGCCGTGATCGGTTCGTCGGTGGTCGCGGTCGAACTGGCGCAGGCGTTCGCGCGGCTCGGCAGTCAGGTGGCGATTCTGGCCCGGAGCACACTTCTCTTCCGCGAGGATCCCATCCTCGGAGAGGAGTTGACGGCTGCCTTCCGCGCAGAGGGGATCGACGTTCACATCCAGACATCGGTCCGCCAAGCATCGTTTCACGATGGGCGTTTCCGGCTCGAAACGGACGCGGGATTCGTTGAGGCGGAGCAGCTTCTGGTCGCGACTGGTCGCACACCGAATACCACGGGCCTTGGCCTCGAACGGCTCGGCCTCGTCTCCGACAAACGCGGGGCGATCGTGGTCGACGACCAGATGCGCACGAGCATCCCGAACGTCTACGCGGTCGGAGATTGTACGATGCAGCCGCAGTTCGTCTACGTCGCCGCGGCAGCCGGCACGCGCGCGGCAGTGAACCTGATGGGCGGCCAGCGCACGCTGGATCTGACGAGTATGCCGGCCGTGATCTTCACGGACCCGCAGGTCGCCACTGTGGGCATCTCGGAGGAAGAGGCGCGACTGCGCGGCGTCGAGACAGATAGCAGGACGCTCTCGCTCGAACATGTGCCACGTGCGCTGGTCAACTTCGAAACACGTGGAGCAATCAAGCTCGTGGCGGAGGCCGGTACCGGTCGGCTGCTCGGAGTGCAGGCGATCTCGTCGGAAGCGGGGGAGATCATTCAGACAGCCGCGCTCGCTATCCGTGCCCGCATGACTGTGAACGACCTCGCCGACCAGCTCTTTCCGTACCTCACAATGGTCGAGGGGCTCAAGCTGACGGCACAGACGTTCACCAAGGACGTCTCTCAACTGTCCTGCTGCGCGGGCTAGCGTAGGCGCACGAGACGTATCGCGCGGTGCGCGGCCTGCCCGAGATCTGGTGGCTCGCTTTCAGGATCGGTGCCGGTCATTTGTCTGGCTAACGTGAGGCTTCAGTTGCAGCGACTCCAGACAGATGCGGTTTGCGCCCGCAGGGTGCAAGTCGCCCACCGAAACGTCGCTGTCAACTGCAAGCGCAGGTTAGCTCGCCGCGCGCACTGACCTTGCAGCAGAGTGGCGATACGCATCGACGATTGACCAGACAGCGACCAACGTGAACTCAACCGCAATCGGGATAGCCAGTCGCCCCGTCCCGATCGCATATAGAAACCCGATGGCGCTTACCCCAGTCCAGGATGCGAAGAGAGTGCCAAGCCGGAATCGGCCTTGGGCGAGCTGGCCCAGTCCCGGCCAGAGCAGGGAGAACAACGCGCCGTACAAGTCGCCTTGCTTCGACATCTTACTCCTCCCAAAGAACAGGTTGAGGCCAAGCCTGCTGGCGTCGAGCTAACGCCAAGGCTCAGCAGCGGCGGCCGCGCTGACACCCAAGGCACCTCGGGAAGTCGGAATGCGGCCGCCGTCTGCTGCAGCCTCCTGTTCGGCCTCGATCGCTCGCCCGGACAGTCGACTCGCGAAACACTTGTGGGGCTTCACGGTCGCTTGTATGCAATTCCTTCCGGCCCGCCGCGTACCGGAACGGTCTTGACCACTTCGTCCCGTTCGGCATCGATGACCGACACGGTGCTCGTCCCCGTGTTAGTCACCAGGAGAAGCCTACCGCCTGCCGCGAAACTGATGCCGTGACTGCCGGCGCCATCGCCCAAGGCAATCCTCATCACGACCTTGTTTTCACTCAGGTCGATCTTCTCCACGGTGCCGCTGCCATCTGCGGTGACGTATGCGTACTTCTGATTGGGTACGACGGTTACCTGTACGGGGCCGGCTTCCGTCGGAACGCGAGCCACGACCTTCCGCGTTTTAGTGTCGATCACCGCGACGTGATTGGCCACGTGACAGGCGACATACAACCGCTTGCCGTCGCGGGTCGCGTTGGCGCCGAGCGGGCCGGCGCCAACGGAGATGGTCTCCACTACCGTATGGCCCGGCCGCGCGATGACGGTAACGTTGCCATCCATGTAGTTGCTCACAAACAACTGATCCGCCACGGCGATGGCGAAGTGAGGCATGCCTCCCACCCGAATATGGGTCAGCACGCGCAACTCCGCGGCGTCGATGACCGCCACGTTGGCGTCCAGCTCGTTGGTGACGTAGGCGTACTTCCCGTCGGCAGTCAGGAACGTGTGCCGCGGCCCTCCGCCGGTCCGGAAGGTCTTGATGACCTTATCGGTCTCAGTATCGACGACCGAAACAGTCCCCTCATTGTAATTGATTACCCACACCTGCTTCTGGTCGGGGCTCATAAAGACGTTGTGGTTTTTCGCTCCGACTTTGATCTCGGCCGTGGCCTTCCCGCTATCTAGGTCGACCACGCTGATCCACTGGCCGAACCAGGAGGTCACGTAGACCTTCCCTCCGATCCCTTCGGGGACCTGCTTCTCCTGAACCTGACTCAGGGCGGGCCGAGCGGCGAACAGTAAGCCGGAGGCTGCCAATGCGGTGATGCCAACAAATCTCTGGTGCTTCATGATCTCTCCCTTTGGAAGCCAACCGACTTCGAGGCCGAACGAGCAGTAGGCCGACCAATCCAAGCCACTCAGTCGCCCTAGCTGCATTCCCTAACAACATGTGGTGCGCCGAGGCAAAGCCGCAAGCGCACAGAGTGAGCACCCCGTCAGTTCGTCCCAGCCATTAGGCCGCATCGCGCGCATTGGGTCGGTCGGCCTAGTCGCGCTGCGTTCGCGCGTGCAGCGCCGCGCTCAGACGTGCTCACTCATCCGCCTCAACGGCGCCGTCACCGCCGTCACCACCGTCCCCACCCACTTCCCCCAACCAGTCCAGCGGGCTTCGCACACCCAACCCGCCGCGATTCATCACATGCAGATAGATCATCGTCGTCCGCACATCCCGGTGACCCATCAGCTCCTGCACCGTGCGGATGTCCGAACCCGATCGCATCAGATGCGTCGCAAACGAATGGCGAAAGGTGTGACACGTCACCCGCTGCGTCAGACCCGCCGTCCGCGCGGCCTGCGAAACGGCCTTCTGCAACACCGACTCATGCAGATGATGACGGCGTCGTTCGCCTGTCTCGGTGTCCACATAACAACTCGTGGCCGGGAACACCCACTGCCAGCCCAGCGCGCGCGCCGCACGATCGCCCAGTTTGCTCCGGAGTGCGTTGGGGAGTGCCACACATCCTGCACCGCACGCCAAATCGGTCGCATGCTGCCGCGCCACCGTTCGAAGATGCGCCTTGAGCGCGCGTTCGATCCCCGCCGGCAACATCGTCACCCGGTCGCGGTCGCCCTTCCCTGACCGCACCATCACCTCGCCCCGGTCGAACGTGAGGTCCTTAATGCGCAGCTGACAACACTCCATCAGCCGGAGCCCGCTGCCGTACAGCAAACTCGCCATCAGAAACGTCGGCCCGCGCATCACCCCCAGCACGCGCCGCACCTCGTCGGTGGTCAACACCGTCGGCAACCGCGCCGGTCGCTTGGCATGGAGATGCTGCAGCGACACCGCCACGGAAGCATCCAGCACGTGCCGGTACAGAAACATCAGCGCCGACAACGCCTGATTCTGCGTACTCGACGCCACCTTCCCGTGAACGGCCAAATGCGTCAGGTACTCGCGCACCTGCGGCTCACCCATCTCACGCGGATGCCGCCGCCCGTGAAACGTTATGAAACGGCGCACCCACCAGGTGTACGCCTCCTCCGTGCGCGCGCTCAGATGTCGCGCACGCATGCGCTCGCGCATCACACGGATCAACGTCGGACGAGTGGTCATGCCGCACAGTGCTACCAAACCGGCGGCATGACACAACCTCGCCAACGCGCACCCACTCAATTCATTGCGTGGGGTCTCACCCGATCTTCCCCGGCACCACCGGCTTCTTCGCCTTGATCGCCCCCACCCCCAGATCAAACAACCGCCGGTTGAGTGCCTGAATATCGTCGTTCAGCATGGCATCCCCCCGCGCGCGAAGCGCCGCCCACTCGGGCTCGAGCTCCGACAACCGGTCACGCGACGGCTGGTTGACACGCGGCAACTCACTTTCGGTGGCGTTGATCATGAACAGCCAGTTCGCCGTGAACTTCTGCGCAAAATTCTCCACGTCGTCGTACGCTTTCGATTTCCGCGACACCATCGCGCTGTCCCACGTGGTCAGTTTCTCCAGCAACGCCGCGCCGTCTTTCCGCACGTCCGCAAACCGCGACTCGCTCGGCAGCGTGGCCAGAATCGCCGACAACTGTTCCTTCGCGTCAAACAGCTCATTCACCATCTCGTGCATCCGCGTTGTCTCACCCTCGGCGCGTGACATGAACCGGTCATAGTCGGCGTACGTCGCCGCATCGGTGGTGTACACCGGCGCCGCACGCACCTCGGCCACCGTCTTCACGACACGATCGCCCAGTGTGAGCGAAAGGGTGTACGTCCCGGGCGACACCTTGTGACCGCGATAGCTGGCCTCGATGTACACGCCCGGCACACCCGCCATCGTCGCGTGCCGCAGATCCCACACAAACCGGTTGAGCCCCTTCGCGGCAGGCAGTCGCGGCTCGGGCGGCGGACCGCCATCCCACCGATGAAAACTCGTATCCCGACGCGAGGACAGCGTGCGCACCACACGACCCGACGCATCGGTGATCGACAACGTCAGCGAATCGGTCTTTTTCACCTCGGGCAACTGATAGTAGAACACGACCCCGTTGGCCGGGTTCACACCGCGAAATGTGCTCGCACCGCTAAAGTCGGCGTCGGGCGCATTGAGTTCACTGCCACCCGTCACCAGATACGCCGGCGCCGGCTGATACGCATGCAACACCGGCGTCTCACGGCGATACTGACGCAGCAACGCCAAATCGTCGAGAATCCAGAGTCCGCGACCCGAGGTCGCCGCAATCAGATTGCCCTGGTGCACCTTGAGATCGGTGATCGGTGCCACCGGCAGATTCCGCTGAAACGGCGTCCACTCCGCGCCACCGTTGAACGACACGTACAGCCCGAGCTCCGTCCCCGCGAACAGCAGGTCGCGACGCACATCATCTTCACGCACCACACGCGTGAATGCGCCGGCAGGAATGCCGCGATCAATCTTCGTCCACGTCGCACCGTAGTCGGTGGTCTTGTACAGCCCCGGCGCGTGGTCGTTGAACTTGAAACGTGTCGTCGCGATGTACGCAGTACCCTTGTCATACGGCGACAGCTCGATCGCATTCACCAGACACTCGGCCAACCCTTTGGGCGTCACGTTCTGCCAGCTCTTCCCGCCATCACGCGTCACGTGCACCAGCCCATCATCACTGCCGGTCCAGATCACCCCGCGTTCGAGCGTCGACTCGGCCACATACGCCAACGTGCCGTAGTTCTCCGCACCGACCGCTTCGTTGGTGAACGGCACACCCGGCTTCCCCTGCTTGTCCTTCTCGTTTCGCGTCAGATCGGGCGACACCGCCGTCCACGTGCGACCCATGTCTGACGTCTTGAGCAGCACCTGCGCGCCATGATAGAACGTGTTGGGCTCGTGTTTGCTCCAGATGATCGGCGCGTTCCAGTTGTAGCGGTACTTCATGTCCTTTGCGTCGCGCCCCAGATACTGAATAGGCGCTGCCATGACGTTGGTGGACGCCGAGGCCTCCGTGTCCAGCACCTCGATGGTGCCCTGATAACTGCCGCCGAGTACGTAGCGCGGGTTGTCGGGATCGAACGCCAGAAACGCACTCTCGCCGCCCGCTGACGCACGCCAGCTCGCGGTGCTGATGCCCCCGCCGGTGAGTTCACGGCTCGCGATCGTTACCGACGTGTTGTCCTGCTGCGCCGCGTAGATGCGATAGGGAAAGCGGTTGTCGGTGTTGAGCCGATAGAACTGCCCCGTCGGCTGTGTGGCCTCCGAACTCCAGCTCTTGCCACCGTCAAACGTGATCGCTGATCCGCCGTCGTTGGACAGAATGAAGTTGTCGGGGTTGTCGGGGTTGATCCACATGTTGTGGTGATCGCCATGTTCAACCGACAGTTCTGTCCACGACTTGCCACCATCGTCCGATCGCAGCGCCGGCGCACTCAGTACGTAGATGCGGTTTTCGTTCTTCGGATCCACGAAGAGTTCGATGTAGTACCACGCGCGCTGCACCAGCTGCGGTTCACTGGTCACCTTGCTCCAGCTTTTCCCCGCGTCGGTCGACGCATACAACCCGCGATCGTTCCCTTCCGACTCACTCTCGATGAGTGCGTATACCTTTTCGGGATTCGATGGACTCGCCGCGATCGCCATCTTGCCCATCTTCTCGGGCAATCCTTCGGTCATCTTCACCCACGTGTCGCCAGCGTCGCTGGACTTGTACAGTCCGCTCCCGGGGCCACCGCTGATCACCTTCCACGGCTGACGGCCATACTCCCACGTGGCCGCATAGAGAATACGTGGGTTGGTGGCGTCCATCGACAGTTCGGACGCACCCGTGCGCGGGTCCACATACAGCACTTTCTTCCACGTCACGCCGCCATCAGTGGACTTGAACACCCCGCGCTCCGCCGACGGCGCAAACAGCGTCCCCTGCGCGGCGACAAAGACGATGTCGGGATTCTTCGGGTGCACGATGATCCGCGCGATATGTCGCGTCTCGTCGAGTCCCATCTTCTTCCACGTCTTGCCGGCGTCGGTGGAGCGATAGAGCCCGTCGCCCGAGTGCGTCATCACGCCGCGCACCGCGTGTTCGCCCGTGCCCACGTACACCACGTTCGGATCGCTCGGCGCCACCGCGACGGCGCCAATCGTACCCGTGCGGAAGAAGCCGTCGGAGATGTTCCGCCAGCTGATCCCCATGTTGTCCGTCTTCCAGACGCCGCCGCCGGTGGTGCCCATGTAGTACGTCTTCGGGTCACCGATCACACCACTGGCAGCCACCGAGCGACCACCGCGAAACGGGCCGATGGAACGCCAGAGCATCGGCTTGAGCACACTGTCGAGCGGTGGCGCGACAGCGGGCGCCACCTGCGACGACAACACGGGAGCACACACGAGTGCAGCAATCAGGAGCGCGCCATGCAGCGCGATGCGACGAACGATCATATCACGGAGGGTTGGGTGCATTACTTCACATGCTGCCGGAAGAACACCAGCGTCCGATCCCACGCCAGCTTCGCTGCGGCCGCGTCGTACCGTGGCGTCGTGTCGTTGTTGAAACCGTGCTGGGTGCCCGGATACAGATGCCGTTCGTACTTCGCGCCGGCCGCCTTCAGCGCCTCTTCAAACGCCGGCCAGCTGGCATTGATGCGCTGATCGGTTTCCGCCGACTGAATCATCAACGGCGCCTTGATCTTCGGCACATCGGCCAGATCGGGTGATGATCCGTAAAACGCGACACCCGCCGACAAGTCGGTGCCCAACCGCGTCGCGAGAAAATTCACCATGCCGCCGCCATAGCAGAATCCGACGGCGCCGATCTTGCCCGTGCATTCGGGGCGCGCCTTGAGAAACGCGGCTGCGGCCACAAAGTCTTCACGCGTCTTGGGTTGCTCGAGCTTGGGGAACAGTTCACGTGCTTTCTCTTCGTCGCCCGGATACCCGCCGAGCGGAAACAGCGCGTCGGGTGCGAAGGCCACGAATCCGTCCACGGCCAGTCGTCGCGCGATGTCTTCGATGTGTGGATTGAGACCGCGGTTTTCATGAATCACCAGCACGCCCGGCGCGCGACCCGCCGCCTTGGGGCGCGCCAGATAGCCGCGCATCTTGCCGTAGCCGTTCGGCGACGCGTACTCGATATGCTCCTGCTGAATTCGTCCGTCGCCGGGTTTGACGACCTGCGCCTCCAGAAACTTGGGGCTGAGCTGATCGAGCAGCATGACCGCCGTCACGCCGCCAACGGCATACTTGGACGCTTTATCGAGAAACGTGCGACGATCGATGCCGCCGTGCACATAGGCATCGAACAGGATGAGCAGCTCTTGATCGAAGTCGTGCGCAGTCTTGCGTTCCATGAGAGGTCTCGCTCTGGCGGTGGGAGGGCCGGGACACCCCAACGCGGGGCGTGTCAGCGTGGCGCAGGTACAGAAAGAAACGGCCAACTCGCGCGATTGCCAATCCTGGCGTAAGCTCGACCGGACCACTCACGCTTCATCGCCAGCGGCGAACCGGCCACACCGTACCCTCTCGTCCGGACCTGTACGACCATGCCCCGCACGCTCGCCATCTGCCTCGGCGCCGTCGCTTTCGGCGCCCTGTGTTGCGCCCGACCAGCGTCCGCACAACGCCCCGTCGACCGGTGGGTCGCGACGTGGACCACCAGCATGATCGGCGCGCTCCCCTACCCGTACGCGGGCGCGGGAAACGATTCCGGACTCGTGCTCACCGGACGCACCCTGCGGCAGATCGTGCGCGTGAGCGCCGGCGGCAGCCGCGTCCGGATCCGCGTGTCCAACGAGTATGGACTCCGTCCGCTCGTCATCACGTCAGCACGCGTCGCACTGTCGAAGGGACGGACGGCCGTCGACAGTGCGCGCAGCCGCCGTATCACCTTTGGCGGTCAACCGACGGTGACGATTCGCGCCGGCGCGAACATGGTGAGCGATCCGGTGTCACTCACCATCCCCGACAACGCCGATCTCGCCGTCAGCTTCTTCTTCGCCGACAGCACGCGGGGCACCACGCTCCACTTTGCCGCGCATCAGCGCAACTATCGGTCTGCGGTGGGCGATCTCACGGCCGCCGCCGACTTTGCCGCCGACACCATCACGGAGCGTTGGCACTTCTTGTCTGGTGTTGACGTCGTGAATCCGCGTGTGACCGGGGTGATCGTCGCCTTCGGCAATTCCATCACGGACGGGACGGCCGCCACCACTGACGCCAATACGCGCTGGCCCAACGTCCTCGCAACGCGTCTGCTCGCCTCGCGCGAACCGCGCAAAACGGTCGTCAACGCCGGCATCGGCGGCAACCAGGTCACGTCGCCACTGCGTGGGCCAAGCGCGTTGCAGCGATTTGATCGCGATGTGCTGATGCAACCCGGCGTCTCCCACGTCATCGTGCTCGAGGGTGTCAACGATATCTCACGCGGCACGGGCACGCGTGACGCACGCGACGAGATATCAGCGCAGGAATTGATTGCCGCGCACACGCAGCTCGTGCAGCGCGCACACGAACGCGGCGTGCTGATCTATGGCGGCACGCTCACGCCGATCGGTGGCATGGGCGGTCTCACCCCGGAGCGCATCGCCAAACGCGACGCGTTCAATGCGTGGATGCGCACCAGTGGCGTGTACGACGCGGTGATCGACTTCGACCGCATCACCAGAGATCCGTCGGACACTACGCGCTTCTTGCCCGCATACGACTCTGGCGATCATCTGCACCCCAATGATGCCGGGTACAAGGCGATGGGTGACGCGATCAGTCTCGCGTTGTTTCGGAGGCGGGTGCGGTAAGGCAGTCGAGTGAACATCGCGTCTTGACGATGACGCGGATGTCGGGCTACCGTCTGCCAGTCGTTACCACACCTCACCATCGCCATTACCGCCATGTTCAACCTCGCGCGCACCGCCCTCGCATGCATGGCTCTCGCGGCAAGCCCGCTTGCGGCAAGTCCGCTTGCGGCACAGTCACGCGCCGCCAGTCAACCGGCGCGCCCGCTCAAGGTGTTCATCTCGGTTGACATGGAAGGGCTGGCTGGCGTCGTCACGTCTGGCGACGTGGGCGGCACCACCGGTGACTATCAGTATTTCCGAAAGATCATGGCGCAGGAAGCCAATGCCGCCATCGAAGGCGCCATTCGCGCCGGCGCAACCGAGGTGCTGGTGCGCGATTCACATGGCAGCAAGCAGAACATGCTGCCGGGCGATCTTGATCGCCGCGCGCGTCTGCTGCGTGGCGCAAGCATCGGCCCCAAGAATATGATGGAAGGCATCGACAGCAGCTTCGCGGCCGCCGTATTCATCGGCTACCATGCGAAGGCCGGCACGCCCAACGCCATTCTCGAGCACACCTCCAATGGCAACGTCGTGGATTTCAGCATCAACGGCGTGTCGCTCCCCGAAGGCGGATACAACGCGCTGGTGGCCGGACTCTACGGCGTCCCGGTCGTCTTCGTGGCCGGTGACCGCGCGGTGGTCGATCAGATGCGCACACTCCTTGGCACGGTCGACGGAGTCGCCGTGAAGGAGGAAATCGGCGACGCCATCAATGGCCTCTCGCCGGCTGCCGCGCAGGATGCCATTCGCGCCGGCGTCGAACGCGCCGTGCGTGCACGCGCCACCTATCGCCCCTTCGCGCTTGCCGCGCCGTATGCCATGGTGCTCAAGGTCCGAAAAGACGGCAAGACATTCGATGGTGCCGTCAACTCGGCGGCTGGCGAATACACGTTCTCGAGCCCCGACCTGCTGCGGATTCTGGCGGCGTTCAACGCGCTGAAGTGAGCGGGTGGCCTCGGTGGATGAACACGTCGAGGCGAGAACGTCGTGGGACATGACTGAGTATCGCGGCCACGCAGCGACAGAAGCCGCGACCGTCGTTCACCCGGCAACCTGATGGTCGAGGGCGCCGCCGCCACGCTCGGCGCCAGCGTCAAGCGCCCCGCGCTCTCCACCGTGAGCCAGCACCGGCGCGCGACGCGCCAGTGCGAGTATCCCGAGTGATGACAGCACACCCAGGCCACCGAATAGTCCGAAGACGGCCACCTCGGTGCGCCCCATCGTGGTGTTCTGGGTACTCAGTATCACCGCGGGAAACACGCATCCACCAAGCGCGCCCCACAGCGCCATGCGTCGGAACGTCAAACCGCCAAACGTTTGACGGCGCTCGAGCACGGCTACCAAGAGTGCGAATACAGAACCACACAGCGCGCCAACAAGACCAAGACGCAGCGCAAACGTCGGTATCCTGTCCCAGTAGATGGCCCGCCCGTTCACCACGCCATCCACCAGATAGATGCCGAGTCCGACGACGATCCACACAACGCTCCACGAGAGCGCGAGTCCAAGCAGACCACGAAGTCGTCTGAGCATGCGCATGCGTGAAACGGTTGGTGTTTGCTGAAGGTCGTGGCCTTCTG
>Ga0154020_10007417_pt1 | contig 12804 bp, 12 predicted proteins | sample Klosneuvirus_201_FD_109709 | JGI IMG/M metagenome (GOLD analysis project Ga0154020, IMG submission 109709) | Active sludge microbial communities from wastewater, Klosterneuburg, Austria - Klosneuvirus_20160825_MG | ecosystem: Engineered > WWTP > Aerobic digester > Activated sludge | place... | reverse complement strand
TGCCTCATAGTAAAGCTCGCCGAAACTCCAGAAGGTCCAGAACGAAGTAATGATCGTCAACAGGATTGTTGCGATCCAGCCTGTAATATGAGTCTTGCCTGAATTCACAATTAATGATAGACGAACGTCGCCATAAACGCAACTGGGGAGGAAAAATTAGTTACGCTTAATCGAAAATTTCTTGATCCGCTTTTCATGGCGACCGGCTTCAAATGCCGTGTCGAGCCAGACTTTGACGATCTTGTCGGCCAATTCGCTTTCGACCCACTTGGAGCCAAGCGTCAAAATGTTTGAGTCGTTATGCTGTCTCGACAGTTGTGCCATTTCTTCGGTCAAAGCATAAGCGCCACGGATCTCAGGCAGCTTGTTCACGACCATGTTCATTCCGTTGCCAGTCCAACACACCGTTATCCCGCGATCAGCCTCACGATTTGCAACAGCGTGCGCAACCCGCATTCCGTAGTCGGGATAGTCGGTGGATTCTTCGGAGTCAGTACCAAAGTCACTGACGGTATGCCCAAGCGACTGAAGAAATTGCTTGAGATGTTCCTTGAGCTGGAACCCTTTGTGATCAGCACCGATAGCTATTTTCATGGCGAAAATTATACGCAAATTGAAACTTGGCGCAACATCAAGATTTCAAGAAAGCGACCTGAAGATCAAAAAAAAAGGCGACCGGTTTCGGCCGCCCAAGTTTGTCAGTTCAACGCGGAGTTACACGCCTACGGTCTCATGTGAGTAGACTCTCTTGAGCCAACCGCGCTTGTCATTTCCGTTCTCGATGATATCGGCAAAGGCCGCTTGCAGTTTCTTGGCAATTGGACCCGCTTTGCCGGTTCCGACAGTGATCTTGTCCACTGAGCGAATCGGAGTAATCTCTGCTGCTGAACCCGAGAAAAACACCTCATCTGCAACATAAAGCAGCTCACGCGGCAAGTTGCGCTCAAGCACTTTCATACCCATCTCTTTGGCAAGCTGGATAACCGTGTGACGCGTAATTCCGGGGAGAATCGAAGCATTGTATGGAGGCGTAATTAGATTCCCTTCGTGGTAAACGAAGATATTCTCTCCGGAGCCCTCGCTGACCATGCCGTGAACGTCGAGCGCAATTCCTTCAACATAGCCGTGTTCGAGCGCTTCCATTTTAATGAGCTGACTATTCATGTAATTCGCACCGCTCTTGGCAAATGCCGGGAAGGTGTCGGGAGCCATTCTGCGCCAGGAGGAAACACATACATCAACACCATTCTCCATGGCGCCACCACCGAGGTAGCTACCCCAATCCCAGACGGCAATCGCAACGTCAATCGGGCATCCGGACGGATCGACTCCGAGCTGTTTATAGCCGCGATAGGCTACGGGACGAATGTAGCAGGATTCTTTTTTGTTAAGTCGGATAAGCTCAATTTGAGCTTCATTCAGCTGCGCTTCGGTATAGGGAATCTTCATGCGATAAATTTTCGCAGAATTGAACAGTCTTCTGGTATGATCTTCAAGACGGAAGATCGCAGATCCCCGCTTGGTCTTATAGCACCGCAAGCCTTCGAAGACGCTGCTTCCGTAATGGATCACATGCGAGAGGACATGGATCTTGGCGTCTTTCCAGTCGACGAACTCGCCGTTCATCCAAATCTTGCCGCCTTCATCAAATGCCATGCGTCCTCCTATAACCTGTCAATCTAATACTATCGATTTAAGAATGGCTCGGGAGATCACGATTCGTTGAATCTCGGAAGTTCCTTCGCCAATTTCCGTCAATTTCATGTCGCGCCACATACGTTCAACCGGAAACTTGGTTGACGCAGCATCCGCGCCTATAATACCTATCGCCTCAAAGGTGCAAAAGTTGCAAACTTCAGAGGCATACAATTTTGCCATGGCCGATTGTTGGGAGTAATTCAGTCCCTTGTCTTTCATAACGCTTGCGCCATAGATCAATCCACGCGCGGCTTCAATTCGACAAGCCATGTCGGCGAGTTTGAATTGTACCCACTGCTGGTCTGCCATTGGCTCGCCAAATTGTGAGTTCGTCGCAGCATACCTTGCCGCCGATTCAAATGCACCAACTGATAATCCCAGTGCCATTGCAGCAATAGAAATTCGTCCACCGTCAAGCGTCTTCATGAACTGCTTGAATCCCTCTCCCTCGCCACCTATAAGGCTTGACTTCGGCACTTTGACATCGTCAAAATGCAGAAATGCCGTGTCAGAGCCCCTACAGCCCATCTTGTTTTCTTTCTTTCCAACGGAGAACCCTTCAAGGCCCTTCTCAAGGACGAAAGAAGAAATGCCTTTAACACCTCCGCTGCGATCAGTCCGTGCGGTTACAATTGCATACTTGCACAGATTGGCAGAGGTAATCCAGCACTTTGTACCGTTGAGAATATAGTGATCGCCTTGCGGTTCGGCAACTGATTTGGTGGCGCCAGCATCCGACCCTGCCTGAGGCTCGGTAAGCCCAAATGCGATCAAATATGGCTCACTGTCACCAAAGTGAAGATACTTCTTCTGTTGTTCCTTAGATCCAAAATTGTAGATCGGGCCCGCTCCAAGCGAGTTATGGGCAGCTACCGTCAACCCCGTCGAGCCACAGACTCGGCACAATTCTTCAACTATGATTGAATACTGTACGGTATTCGCTCCCATGCCGCCGAAGTCTTTGGGTATCTGGACGGCCCACCATCCTTGACGGTGAATCTTCTCGATTGCAGTCTGCGGAAAAACCTGATGTTCGTCAGCTGCGTTCGAAAGCGGAGCGATCTCCTTTTCACAGAATTCCCTGACTTGTAATCGAAAATCTATGTAATCACTATCTGCAAACATTACTGCCCTTCATTGATGATTGCGCGTGAAATGACCATTTTTTGAGCTTCGGTAGTTCCTTCGTAGATTTCCGTCACTCGGGCATCGCGGAAGTAGCGTTCGACCGGGTATTCCTTGACATAGCCGTACCCGCCATGAATTTGTACTGCTTCATTTGCTACGAAGTTTGCCGTCTGCGATGAGAAAAGTTTCGCCATCGAAATCTCTTTGAGGCAGGAAGCTCCTGAATCAAAAAGAACAGCCGCACGGTAGGTCAACAATCGAGCCGCATCAATTCGGGTGGCCATTTCAGCTAATTTGAACTGAGTCGCCTGAAAATTGATAAGCGGTTGGTTGAACTGTTTGCGTTCGCGTGCATATTTGACGGCTTCATCGTAGGCCGCCTGAGCGATTCCAAGTGCTTGCGCGGCGACGCCGATACGACCGGCATCAAGCAACGAAAACGCCACTCGTAATCCACGATTCTCTTCACCAAGCAACTGTCCAACCGGAATCTTGCAATCGATAAACGACAACTCTCGCGTATCCGATGCTCTAAGTCCCATCTTCTTTTCGGACTGGCCCAGCGACATGCCAGGCATTCCCTTATCGACAATCAGGCATGATACGCCGTGTTTGCCCTGGTCGGGGCTTGTCAATACAAATACGATAAACACCGAGGCATATCCCGCCGAACTGACCCAGCTCTTTGTGCCATTCAGAACATAGTGATCGCCACTTCTTAAGGCACGACACTGTAGCGATCCGGCATCGGTTCCGGCACCGGGCTCGGAAAGAGAATACGCGCCGATGAACTCTCCTGCCGCAAGCTTGGGCAGGTACTTCTTCTTCTGCTCTTCTGTTCCGAAACCTTTGATGGCTTTAATGACTAGCGAATTATGTACAGATAAAGTTATAGCGTGCGCAGCGCAAGCCTTGGAGATCTCTTCAATGGTCAGAGCATAGCTGAGGCTATCGACGCTTAAGCCGCCATATTCTTCAGGAGCAAACAAGCCAAAGTACCCAAGCTCCGCGGTTTCGCGAAGGAGCTCGGCGGGCATTTCAGCCTTTGCATCAAGTTCTTCAGCAATCGGCTTAAGCCGCTTCTCGGCAAAATCGCGAGCAGTGTCGCGCATCATGATCTGATCTTCGCTAAGACTAAAATCCATAAACCGAGAATCTCCTCATCCGATCATTATTTTGCATTACTGTTCCAGCTCGCTTTTGCGCAGCTAATTTCTGACTCTAATTGGTAGCGCTTCCGTATATGTAGAAACCGCGACCGCTTTTACGCCCAAGCCAACCTGCTTGAACCATCTTCTTCAGTAAAGGACAAGGCCGATACTTCGGGTCGCCCAATCCGTTGTGCATCGTTTCGAGAATTGCCAGACAAACATCCAGCCCGATGAAATCTGCAAGTGTCAATGGACCCATCGGATGGTTCATTCCGAGTTTCATGACTGTGTCAATCTCCTCTTTGCCGGAGACGCCTTCCATGAGGGCGTAAATTGACTCATTGATCATTGGCAGCAGAATTCTATTGGCTATGAAACCGGGATAGTCATTTACTTCTACAGGCGTCTTGTCAAGCTTCATCGCCAGGTCCTTGATTATCGCACAAGTCTCGTCGCTGGTCGGAAATCCACGAATAATCTCAACGAGCTTCATAACCGGTACCGGATTCATGAAGTGCATCCCAATAAACTGCTCCGGTCGTTTCGTCGCCGCCGCCAATTGCGTAATCGGCAGCGAAGACGTATTCGATGCAAAAATCGTATCACTCGAACAGATGGCATCCATTTCTTTCCAGAATGCAGTCTTGACGTCATAGTCTTCGAAGATCGCCTCGACAATCAACTGCGCGGATGCAGCTTCCTTCAAGTTGCCGGTCGCGTTGACTCGTGCCAATGTAGCGTCGGCATCAGCCTTAGAGATTAACTCACGTTTCACCTGTCGTGCCAGATTAAGCTTGATCATCTCGACACCGCGCAAAAGCGAATCAGGCGTCGAATCCATCAACGTCACGTTGTAACCCTTCTGAGCAAAGACGTGGGCAATGCCATTCCCCATCGTTCCCGCACCGGCCACCGCGACATTTCTGATCTCCATCGTAATTCCTATTCCAGTCGCTTAGACTAATTCGATTGCCAGAGCAACAGCATTGCCGCCGCCCAAACACAATGTAGCCATTCCTGTTTTTTTGCCACGGTCTTTCAGCGCATAGATTAGCGTCGTTAAGATACGTGCTCCCGATGCGCCGATTGGATGCCCAAGTGCTACGGCGCCGCCATTGACATTGACGCGGTTCCAGTCCCAGCCCAGAGCCTTTCCATCCGCCAACGCTTGAATACTAAATGCTTCATTTGCCTCGATAAGATCAAAATGATTAATGTCCACATTCATCTTTTTCATCAGCTTCTGAACTGCGTAAATCGGGGCAAAGAACAAGTCCTGTGGCGGAGTTCCAGCAACAGCGTAGCCGGTCACCCGCGCAATCGGCTTTAGTCCATTAGCGTCCGCATAACTAGATGAACTGACTACCAGAGCCGATCCGCCATCATTTAGTCCCGGAGCATTGCCGGCCGTAACGGTGCCTTCCTTCTGGAACGCGGGCTTAAGCTTGCCAAGTGAATCGACAGATATGTCTTTGCGTGGTGATTCATCGAGATTGAAAGCAATCGGATCGCCTTTTCTCTGCGGAATCAATACATCAAAGATTTCTTCCTTGAATTTGCCCGAGTCCATTGCCGCGCACGCTTTGCGATGAGAATTGTAAGCGTATTCGTCTTGTTCTTCGCGGGAGATACTGGTCTTCTGTTGGGTGTACTCGGCGGCGCTGCCCATGTGGTAGTTGTTAAAGGAGTCCCATAGGCCATCTTTGATCATCAAGTCTTCGGCCTGTTGATTGCCCAGACGAAATCCAGTACGGGCGTTAGGCAGAGCATACGGAGCGTTGGACATCGATTCCATGCCGCCCGCGACGATGACATCGGCATCGCCTGCTTTGATAGCTTGCGAAGCCAACATGACCGACTTCAGACCCGAGCCGCAGACCTTGTTAATTGTGATGCAGGCGACTTCCGGCGGTAGACCACCGTGAATGGCAGCCTGACGGGCAGGAGCTTGTCCGGCGCCCGCTTGGACGACATGACCCATTATGCACTCTTGGATATCTTTGGGATCGACGCCAGCACGACGGACAGCTTCTCGTATTGCAAAAGCGCCAATCTGCGGCGCGGAAAATCCGGCAAGTGAACCCTGAAACTTGCCTATTGCTGTCCTACAGGCCGACAATATTACTGCATTGGGTTGGTTGCTCATTCGGTCTATTCTCCTACTTATCTAAAAGCAAACAGTTTGCATCCAAATAGTGATTTTTTGGTTGCCAATCAAAATCGTGAGCAAAGGTATGAAAAGTCTTGATATGAGGCAATGGAAATATGGTATCCCTTGTGAAAATTGGAACAAGAATCTACGGGCAGAATTCGACCGTCAAAGCGAATCCTTCAACGGTCGAGAGTCTGAAGTCTATCGGAGCTATCTCGGTTTGGCCACTTGTGCCTTAGTATCAGCAAATCGGGCCTTAATATCTACGATTGGCGCTTCCTTGTTTTGGAATTGCGGAAGAGTCAGCGCATAAGCCTTAGCGTTCGCCTCATTTGCGAAGAGGTTGTTGGTACCACAGGTGCCTCCTTCGAACAACTTGGCGGTTTCCGGCAAGATCGAGACAATTTCATCATCCTTGAAGACGACATCAATGGCTTCAAGGCTGAAGGGATCATATGCCCGGTACTTTACTTCGTTCTTTGGGAATTCCGAGGCTACAACGAACAATGCCTCTTTCGCGCATCCGACATTGATTGGCAAGCCGCCATCAATGCTGAAGATGTGTTGATGGATTCCAAGATCGTAGGTAACGTCACCAAATTTGTGACCATAGCTGAAACCCAGTTTGTTAAACTCATCAGGTCCGCCCAAATCAAAGAACATCTCGATGGCGGAAAGGAATCTCAGGCGATCAGCTACATGTTCTTGAGTCATGTTGAGATCGGTTGCAACTTGCTCAAGGGTCGGAAATTCTTGATTCTTCTTTTCGTTTCTGACGATGTACTCTGCGATGTGCTTTTCTTCATTGCTCAGTATGAAGACGCCGGCACGATATCGAGCGAGACGCTCGTGTATGTTTAGATTCTCATTGAATTTCCGGAACAAGCTGACCCGCATACTGTCAGTCACGTCAATATCGAGCAGTGCTGCTGCCTGGTCGACCGATGCGACATGACCCTTCTTCGCCCACATTTCAAAGAGTTTTCCGACAAGCTGTTTTTCTACACCGACGAATTTGTCCGGTACTTGTATTGTTGATGCTTCACTTTGTGCGTTTCCGTCTTTCTGTCCGCACGAGACCATCATAGGCAATAGCACCAATATGAAGGCAATAGTCAGAAATAAGCGATTGCATGTCATTGTTTATCCCTCGTTCACTTGAAGTTCAAAAAGAAAAGCAGTCGAATCTTAATTATTATAGAATCGCTCTAACTCCGCAAGAGAAAAGCAAGTCCCGGTGCCCATTGCAATGAAGGTGCAAGGTATTTCACAATTGTCATTATCTTCTTCTCGATACCCGAAATAGCGTCCTATCGGCTTTCGGCCACTTAAGCCTATTGGTTTCAATCCCTTGTGGCTTCGCGGCAATAAACCCGCAAATCTGCAAACAAATGATTGATTTGCACGCTTTTTGCGTGATAACCCCTCGGTTGATTAATTGAATCTTACGGAGGTGCAAGTCTATGAATCGTATGCTCAAGTTGATGGCGCTACTAACTATATTGATTGGTACGCTTTCCCTCATCTTTCCGAGTCCAATCATTGCCGCTAACATCATTCGACTGGGATGTCCGATTGATAAGCCGATTGTTGACGGCGACTCGGTTGGAATTCCAGTCTATATTGTGAACGACACGCCACTTGGCGGATTCTCACTCGGATTCTCTTACAATTCCGACAATGTCGAAGTCACATCCGTCCAGCCAGGACCAGCTGTCCAGACTGATGGTTCGGGCAACTTTCTCAAGCAGTTTAAGCCTCTGGAAAACAAGGTCCTAACCGGCTGGATCAACTTCACACCTGAATTCCCACTCGACATTCATGCGACAGAAGCTCTCTTGATGACGCTCTGGGTCCGGATACCAATTGGAACTCCTGCTCAATGCGTCGACTTTGATTCGGCATTCGTAGCTCCTGCCGGAACTTTTGTTCTCGCTCCTCAAGGCGGCGGATCTATCGATCTAGAATTCGTCGACTGCGGCACTGCTGAATTGAATATTATGGGCGGCTGTTCGGGACCGGCTAACACCCCGCCTATCGTAACAGACATTCCTGATCAGACAATCAATGAGGGTGGCGTATTCTCTACTATAATTCTCGACAATTTTGTTTCGGATGCCGAAGACGCTGACAATACAATCTTGTGGACAGCCGTTTCTGCCGTGCCAAACGGCTTCAGCGTCAACATCAATGCAAGTCGTGTTGCGACAATCTCCTATCTTGGCGGAGAGTTCTCTGGAAGCGCGACCTTTACTTTCACCGCAACCGATCCCGGCAGTCTCTTCGCAAGCAACAACGCTACATTCACGGTCAGTCCCGTAAACGATCCGCCATTAGTCGTGAGCATCCCCGATCAAACGGTGGCATACGGGGCGAATTTTGCAACGATCTCATTAGACAACTTTGTAAGCGACCCCGACAATTCAGACAATCAGTTGACATGGTCTGCGTCAGGAAACTCCGCATTGACCGTTTCAATAAATGCCAGTCGAATCGCAACTATCTCTAAACCCTCAGGGGACTGGTTTGGCAATGAGACAATAACATTCCAAGCAACTGACCCTGGGCTCTTGTCTAGTTTAGACGCGGCGACCTTCACGGTTCAGGCACCTGTCGCTGTCATCGTGTTGAATGATGACTCCCTCTTCTTCAGTGGATACCAGAACGGTACAAACCCTGCCGGCAAGCCGGTAATGATCAGCAACGGTGGTAACGGTCCGCTCAATTGGAGTGCATCGGAAACTGCTGATTGGTTGAGCATTACCTCAAGCGCCGGCACCGCTCCGGGTGGTTTCACCGCCAACATCAACATTGTTGCGCTCGCCATCGGCCGCCACGTAACGCCGATTACAATTACGTCTCCTGAAGCGTCAAACTCACCCCAGACGATCATGATAGTGGTCGATATAGCGGATGATGTGAACATTCTGCTGTCGCCGGATAATCTGCACTTCAACGCTCTTGTCGGAATCAACCCGGCCAGCCAGCAGATCGGCATCAGCAATGCAAGCCCGTCCGGAATACAATTCGATTGGGGTGCGGTAGAGTCATCGCCATGGCTCTCAGTCAATCCGAGTAGCGGGACATCACCCTCGACGCTTGAGTTCTTTGTCGATGTCGCCGGACTTCTTCCCGGCAACTACAATGCAAAGGTGATCGTCAAACAGATCGCCGGTATCGCAACCGACGTTGATGATGACGAAGATACTGTTGATGTCACGCTTACTGTTGACTCGCCGACTGACGTCGATGACTTGGGCGGAAGCTTACCGACTGTATTCAGTCTTGAACAGAACTATCCGAATCCATTCAATCCGACGACTTCGATTGAATTCAACCTGCCGAAGTCGAGCTACGTTTCGCTCACCGTGTTCAATATCCTCGGTCAAAAGGTTGCTGAACTTGTCAATGGCTCCCTTTCCGCAGGAAACAAGCAAATTGAGTGGGATGGAACCGATTCCAACGGCAGAACTCTTGAAAGCGGTGTCTACTTCTATAAGATCACAGCCGGAGAGTTCTCAATGACGAGAAAGATGATGATGTTGAAATAACGTCCACTCTGCAACCTACAACCGAAGGCTCCCGCTGCGAACGGGAGCCTTTCCATTTTCGGTCTGAATGAGATTTCAGGATTCCGTCACGAACAAAAAGCCCTCGCATTAGCGAGGGCTTTTTGATTTCCCCTTGTGTTCCCCTTGGAGAAAGGTATTTCGCGCTATTTCATCAGTCTCTTTTTGCTGCAAATCGTCAAGTTCGCGATTGTACCTTTCCCTTTGCCTGTCTTTGAGCATATCAAAGACCTTTTCTTCACGGGCCGCACTGATCAGCTTCTCTCGTTTGAGCTCTTCTTGTTTCAGGGCGTTGCTGATAACTTGCTTTTGTGTCGCCATGTTGCTGATCAGTCGCTGTTGATAAAATGCGGATTGCGTCAACCACCGGCAATCAACCCTCTCAATCTTATGCGACTGTAAATCCGAAATCTCTTGTGACATGCGGCTCTGAAGCAACTCCAGATGAGCTTCTTCCATTCGACGAACCCGCTCAGCCTTGGCGAGTTCTTTTTGTCGCTCCATTTTCTTATGCGATTTGATCTGCAGGAGCTTCTGAAGGCGAAACTGGAACTTTTTCATTACCCACTATTCCTTGCAGTCGGCTGATATCCGATGCAAAATTGGGACTTTCTGAAGCGATATCTTGCTGCAGAAATTCGTTAATCTTCGGCACCTTGTTGATTGCAGTGTCGATTTCGCTCGACGAGCCCTTTACGTACGCTCCGATGTTGATTAGGTCCTCATTCTCGGAGTAAATGGCCAAGAGCTTACGAGCTTCTCCCGCCAAATCACGATGCTGAGGCGATACGATATTGACCATCACACGCGATACCGATTGAAGTATGTCAACTGCCGGATAATGTTTGCGGTGGGCAAGCTTACGCGAGAGCGTGACGTGGCCGTCAAGAATGGATCTGACCTGATCCGAAACCGGTTCATTGAAATCATCGCCTTCGACAAGAATCGTATACAACCCGGTAATTGAACCTCGCTCACCGGCACCAGCGCGTTCGAGCAACTTTGGCAACATCGCAAAAACCGAAGGAGTGTATCCTTTCGTTGCAGGCGGCTCTCCGACAGCAAGACCAATTTCACGTTGTGCCATAGCTACACGAGTCACTGAGTCTACCATCAGAATGACATCGTGGCCCTGGTCGCGAAAATGTTCGGCAATTGCAGTCGCAGTCATTACACCCTTGATTTTCATTAACGCCGGCTCATCCGACGTAACTGCGACTACAACGGAGCGTTTAAGCCCTTCGGCGCCAAGATCCTGCTCGATAAACTCGCGCACTTCACGACCGCGCTCTCCAATGAGTCCGATTACGTTGATTGTCGCTTGTGATTGACGGGCGATCATGCCCAACAGTACGGATTTTCCAACTCCTGACCCGGCGAAGATTCCGAGTCGTTGCCCTTTGCCACAACTTGTAAACACGTCGATGGCGCGGATACCCGTTATCATTTGCTTTTCAATTCTTTGTCGCTTGAGTGGATGCGGCGCTCGCGAAGTAATCGGACGCTCGAACCCCGACATTAGTGCAACGCCGTCATCGATTGGCTGGCCGAGACCGTTCAGAATGCGACCCTTAAGTTGGTCGCCGACATTGATCTTCAATACTGATCCGGTTGCTTCGACTACGGAGCCTGGATTGATACCTTCCATATCGCCGTATGGCATTAGAAGAACGAAGTTGTCGCGAAATCCTACAACCTCGGCAAGTACGGCCTCACTGTCAGCCTTGCGATAGATTCGACATAACTCGCCGAGTGAAGCCTGCGGTCCTAACGACTCGATAACGAGTCCGATTACCCGCCTTACTTTTCCATCTAGTTTTATTGTGGATGTGCGTGCTACCGCTTCGCGGTATTCTGTCCAGTCAATCTGTCTGCTCATGGAGTCTGATTCTCAAGAAGCTTACTCTTCAGAACTTGCAGTTGATTCTCGATGCGACCATCGGTGTTTCCGGAGTCGGTCTCAATAATGCATCCGCCGGCGCTGATGCGCGCGTCCGGTTCGACTACGATATGACTGACAGCATCATCGACGCTACCAAGGCTATCGATTTGGGATTTGACAAAACTCGCTTGTGCAGGATTTACCCGAACCGTCAGTCGCGTCTTGTCGAGAACCTCTCGGAGACAGGCGTTTATCGTCTCAAGAACGGCCTTGCATTCGACTTCACCGCGTGCCGTCGTAATTCGATTGGCAATAGCAAACGCCAAATCGAACAGTTGAGATTCTGCCTGCTTATACAAAGTCTGTCTGTAATTTACGAGAGTGGAAATGGCTTGCCTGAGTTCATTTTCGAGTTGACGTGATGCCGCTAACCCTCGCTGCAAACCAGCTGACTCGCCATCGGCAAATCCACGCTTGTAAGTCTGCTGCAATTCGATTTGGTGGCGCTCTTCGAGTTGCTTGATTCGCTGACCGATTGTCGAATTCTCTTCCAATTCACGACGGTATCGTTCGACAAACTCGTTGCTCCCAATCGGTACGCGACTCGAAGTGAGTGACACAGAAGATAGTATCTTAGACGACGACATCTTCCTTGCCTCCGCGTCCTGAGATAACGATTTGACCTTCTTCTTCCAGTTTGCGGATAGACTCGACGATTCGCTGTTGCGCCGCTTCGACATCTGAAAGGCGCATCGGCCCCATGAATTCGATTTCTTCCTTGATCATCATCGAAACTCGTTCGGAGACATTCGTGAAGATTTTGCTCTTGACGTCTTCCGACGCGGCCTTGAGCGCGATCGCGATGTCCTTTGTCTCGATCTCTTTGAGCATCCGCTGGATTGAGCGGTCGTCGAGCAATATGACGTCTTCGAAGACAAACATCATGTTCTTGATCTCTGCAGCAAGATCCGGATTGTCGGCTTCCAGAGTTTGCAGTATGTGCTTCTCGGCTGAAGTCTCCACCAGATTCAGAATGTCGGCTAGTGCTTTAGCGCCACCGGATTGCTTGCTTTCACGGAAGACCGAACCGGAGAAATGCGTGTCGAGCGTTTGTTCGATTTCCTTAAGAATTTCCGGCGAGATCTTCTCCATAGTGGCAACTCTCATTGCAACCTCTGCTTGCAGCTCAGGTGCGAGCTCGGTCACGACACCCGCTGCTTGCTG
>Ga0154020_10007416_pt1 | contig 12804 bp, 5 predicted proteins | sample Klosneuvirus_201_FD_109709 | JGI IMG/M metagenome (GOLD analysis project Ga0154020, IMG submission 109709) | Active sludge microbial communities from wastewater, Klosterneuburg, Austria - Klosneuvirus_20160825_MG | ecosystem: Engineered > WWTP > Aerobic digester > Activated sludge | place... | reverse complement strand
TAGATAGTTTTCAAGTACTGGTGCTGTATCAAAATAGTCTTCAACAGCACTATTACCAAATCTTGTGACGATAATGATTTCTTTTATACCTGCATTTATACAAGCCTCAACTTTATAGTGTATCGTAGGCTTATTGATTATTGGGATAAGTTCTTTAGGGATATTTTTAGTGGCAGGTAAAAACCTTGTTCCTTGTCCTGCTGCTGTAATAACTGCTTTTGTAATTTTATTCATATCTAAGTGCATTAAGAGCTGATATCTTCTTAGCTCGACGTGCAGGATATATACCAGTTATTACACCAACAAACAAGGATAAAATAAGAACAATAAATACAAAGTCAGTAGGAATATATGCTACATCAATAAAGCCTAAGCCTTTATCTAGTGATACCAGAGTTAAGATTAAACCGATAAACTTACCTATTGCAAAACCTACTAAAAGACCAATGAGTCCTCCAAACAGTCCTACAATCATAGATTCAGTAAGAAATACTCTTTCAATTTCATATGATCTCATACCCATAGCTTTCATAAGTCCTATCTCACGAGTTCGTTCCAAAAGTGAAACAGTTAGAGTATTAAATAGTCCAAGGGCTGCTACTGCTAAAGCAATAGATCCAAATATACCTAAGATAAATCTAATAGTTCCAAATAATGTATTAATCTGATTAATAGTATCTGCAACTGATGCAGTATTAAAACCAATTGACTCTATTTTCTTTCTAAGATCTACAAGTGCTTTCTCTGTTGGAGCTCCAACTTTCAATTGAGAATAATTAGTTACGCCAAGAGACTTAAGATCGACAATAGGGATATATATAACTGGAGTCTTATCATCAGGTGTTACTCCAACAATCTTATATGATGTTTGCTCTGAAACATTCTTAGTACCAGTTTCATCTACCTGTCCTTGTGTAGTTATTAATTGAACGTTTATCTTTTTTCCAATCGAACTATCTTCGGCAAGTCCTAAAACTCTTAGAGCTGCTCTATTTACAACAACCTCTCTTTTAGTATCCCCACCTAAGATATATTGAACTTCTTCTTCTTGTTTAATTACTTCTATTTCAGAAGGGACTTCTACCCAGTCAAGATTTGTAGAAGCTTTTTGATCCTCTACTCCTTGAACAGAAGGGGTAGTTACAGGAGTAGTACTATCAGCAGTCTTTTTACCTGGTATAACCTTACTCTTATTAAGTGTATCTAAGTCATCATTTTTAAATGTAGCTCCAGTAACTGGCTTTATTGAAGATTTGTCAAAATATGAAGATTGAACTCCAATCACTGCTGTATCTATTTGAGATCCATTTAATTCTATCTTTCCAATGGACTCGATTATTGGAATTACAAACTGAGCATCAGACATTTCCTTTATATTACTTACTACTTTTGAGTTTAGTTTAAGATTACTTCCAATTTGAGTGGTTACATTTACTTGTTTTACTTCTTCTAAGTTAGTAACTCTGTTAGTTACTAATTCTTGAAGACCATAACCAATAGATACAAGTAAAACAATTGTTCCAATACCTAAAATCATTCCACCGACTGTAATAGCGACTCTAGACTTCTTCATTTTCATATTTCTATATGAAAGTGAGATTATTTCAAGTGGACTTATTGTATTTACCTGTCGTTTATCAAGTTTCTCTAAGATTGAGTCTTTAAAATTTGTAATTTTCTCTTTAAAAGTTCCCTTAGAAAATATTTTAAAGCTTAAAAACACAAGAATAAATTCTAGAATGACAAAAACTGTTAAGATAACAAGAAACCAAAAAGCAGACAAGTAAGACTCTATCCTACCCCTTTTCTTTGTAAGGTATTCCTGAATCTCCTTTCTATCTATTGGTTTATACTTCGTTAATATGTCGCTTGTCATAGTTTACTAAACCAGCATTATTATAAAAATTTTGTGTTTCTTTATTTAGTTCTTCATATAAAGCTGCAACATCATTTTGTCCATATAGTCCCGTTATCTTTCCATCAAGCATTCTTACAATCTTTGTCGCATACTTGATATACACCATATCGTGAGTAACCATAATGATTGTCTTTTTTCTTTGTGTACAAAGATCAGCTAAAAGTTGCATTAATTGTTGACCACTAGCAAAGTCAAGATTTCCAGTAGGTTCATCAGCAATAACCATTTCAGGATTAATAATAATTGCTCTACAAAGAGCAATTCTTTGTTGCTGTCCTGAAGATAATTCATTAGGGTTATGATTTGACCAATAAGTCATTTCTATCATTTCAAGAAGTTCTGTAGCTTGAGCCATTGCAAATTTTCTTTCATATCCAAGTAGTAGTAATGGGAAGGCAATGTTCTCAACAACATTTAATGATTTAATCCAGTTTGGTTGCTGATAAATAATTCCTAAATCATTCTTTCTTATTTGTGGTACTGCGTCTCTATTCTCTTTAATATATATGTTTAATCCCTTGTAATATACTTCTCCTTTTGTAGGCTCCTCTAAACCAAGTAGACTATGAAGAAGTGTTGATTTACCACAACCAGAAGGACCGATAATAACTATAAACTCACCAGATTTAACATCTAGAGTTATATCTTTTAGAACTGGTAACACCTGTCCTCCTACTGTGAAATCTTTATATATATTTTTTACTTGTATAATATCTCCTTGATACATAGGTTTAATACAAAAAATTAACAGACGTACTGTTTCTAATACTTATACTCTAAATCCTTTATTATCAATACTTTTCTCAATTAACAAAGAATAATTGATAAATTGTTCATATATAGAATACACCTTATAAAAAGTCATGTCACTACTAAAATTTTATTTACTTTGTATCCCACTTAAGAAGGAGAAAGCATCAGATAATATTGTAATTACGATATCAAGAGCACTATCAACTGCCTTTGGTGTTAATGTGTTATTCCCACTACTCTTTCCAATATTCCCTGCTTTATCACGAGAGAGTGCTCGTATTGAATATACTTTTGAAGGAGTAAGATCAGAGATAACTACCAAGTGATTTTGTTTTAGAGTTGTTTCTTCTTGAGTCTTTTGAGAATAGTTTCCTCCAGTACCTTCTCCAAATTCAACTTGAGATGTTGATGGCTTATCTGTATTCCATGACACGATAATCTGTGCCCCCGTTGATTGTCCACTTTTAGCTGGAACTACAGATTCAACTTTCATTCCTGAAATTGTTGGAGGACGTGTGTCTATTGCAGTAGTGAATTGATATATATCACTCACGACTTCATTACCTACCTTGTCACGTGCTTTTATTACCATTGCATAGTTAGTTTCTGGATCTAATTCCCTAAGTACTGCCCTATTTAAATCTTTTACTAGGTTAGGATTAGTTACATCTTTTACATTCTTTTCATTTCCAGCTACATAGTATGAAACAACAGTAGATACTTCCGTATTTGATTTCCAAGTCACTAAAACAGATGGTTGTGCAGTTCCTCGTATTTGTGAGAAATTAATATCAAATAGTCGAGGCCTAGGAAGAGTTGTAAAGTCTAGAGTAGTTCCTTGATACTCATTTCCATCGGAATCCAGAGAATTAATTTTGTAATAATATTTTACTCCATCATCTAGCCCAGTTAACTGAGTAGTATATGGAGCTTCAATTGGAGAAGTAGGAAGTTCTTTTAATCCACCAAATCCAGTAGTCTTACCAAAATATATCTTAATGATACTTGCATCTTTTGAGGTATACTTTATTAAGGCTGATGATACAGAGATATTTGTTACTGATACATCTTTTACATTAGGAGCTTCTGAAGTTCTAAAACTAAGTTCACTAGAAGTTCCGGTATTACCATCTTCATCTGTCCACTTAGCGACATAGTAGTATAGAGTGGATGGAAATAGATTTGTTAAAGATATTAAATGATTAGTTTCTTTTTGTGAGTTATATACTTCTTCTGCAATATATTCCCCTGATTTAGTTCCATATGCAATCTTACTATCTGCTTCCCTATTTGTAGTCCAACTGATCTTTGCCCTTCTTGTTGAAATATCCAGTGACTGAGGAGTACTTGTAAGGGTAGGTGGTTCTGTATATACACCCTTTGGTATTAAACTCACTGCATTAGAAGATGAAGGTGCATTTTGACTTTCTACAGTATTATCCATAGTAGATACTCTCCAGTAATATCTTTTACTTTCAGGTATTGTATCTAAATATGCATTACCAGTAGTTGTAGCAATATTGCTCCAAGAAGATCCATCTTCAGATCTTTCTATCTTGTAACTTAAAATACCCGTTCCCTTGTATGTAGGTAACCCCCAAGCTAAAGATGATCTCCAAAGACTTGCACTTTTAATAGAGGCATCAGATACACTAAGACTACTAGGGGGGTCAGGTAAGTTTGAATTAAGAGTAAATATTCCTTTCAAACAGTTTGTAGAAGAATATATATCTATATCATCAACTGCAACTACATATACTGTATTAGCACCCTTTACTACTCCATTTAAAGGAGCACTTGCAATACTTGTAGTATTAGAAGAGAGATATGTTGCTGAATTTGAATTGATTGTATTTAAAGTTGCAGGTGGTTGAGTATTAATCATGTAGTAATACCTACTAATACTTCTACCTGGAGCTGGTGTTGCTGCTGGCCAAGACAGACTAAAAGAATTAGAGGCAGATACTGTAGGATCTACAGTTATCCCTGTTGTGTTATCACAAGTAGATGGGAATGTAGGTGCAGCACCTCCAAATGAAATATTTGCAGTCCTTAGCGATGCACCACTTGAAACATTTCCAGCTACATCAATTGTTCTAAAGTAAATCACATTGTTTCCTATTTGAACATTTGGTCCATCTACTCCCGATGTTAAGAAATATGGGAATGAAGAATATCCCGAAGGTATATAGTTTACACCAAGTGATACATCAGTATCAGTTCCTTGCCATGTACCTACTGAGCTATTTATTTGATATTGCCATCCTAATAGTCCACTATCGCTATCACTTGATGAAGTTCCCCCAGCAATAGGCCAAGAGAAGTTCATATCATTTACATTTCCAAATGTTCCTGATGCTGATGAGATATATGAGACGTTAGTTGGAGTCGTAATATCTACTTTAAACTTAAAGAAAGTAGTTGGACCCACATACATATTATTTCCTACATCTATTACCTTAACAAAAAGATAGTAAAGATCACTTGAAGTAACAATCCATGGATTTTGTCTATATGACTGATTTGAGAAATCTATTTCAGTTGAGTTGATAATAAAACTACAACTTGATCCAGAAGAATCTACAGGGGTATTTGAAGAATTAATTAATCCAGATGAATTAAAAGTAATATTTGTTAAGTCCGTATTATTTGTATCATCAAAACTTGGATCAAGAGATGCTTTGTTTACAAGTCTTAAACAATATCCTTTTATAGCTGTTTCATCTGCTCCTGCTGTCCAAGAGAATTTAGGTGAAAGAGAAGATGTCCATGATTCACTACCAACAAGAGTCCCTCCATTTGTCCTATACATAACTACACTTGAAGCATTTGTATGTGGAGCAATATTGTCTGATGGAACATTATCAATTGTGATATCTGAAAATGTAGGTGTTGACGAACCATCTCCAGATAATGTTAACTGATACTGAATATATCTTTTTGAATCAGGACTACATCCTCCACTTAAATCTGATCCACTAGATACATTGGCACATACATTAAAACTACTTGAATCAGACAAGTCAGAAGCATTTCCTGATCTTACTTTTACCCCTACAGATGTTCCAGCAGGTAAACTTACAGAATATGTTAAATTACCCCAATCACTTAGTAAACCTGCATCAAAAATATTTGATGTTAATGTTCCAGTTGTGGAAAATCCTAATATACTAAAGTTATCAATATATACAGTCTTGTTTGCTTTCACTTGAACTCCATAAGTCCTTGAAGCATTAGCACCAGTGATAGTTCCGCTTAGTTTATACCATCCACTTCCAACTGCAGTATATGTTGTTGAGATAGCAGCTCCATTGTAGTAAAGCTCAAGATCAGCAGAAGTAACTGCACTACCATTGGTATATGCATATGTTGAAAGTGTGTATTGATTTGTATTTCCTACATTAATACTTTGAGTTGCCACTCCTCCGTTTCCACCTGCAACTAAATTCATAGATCCTAGGCTTCCTAAATATGTAGTACCAGTATCACGTGTCATTGTAACTGAACCAGTAGCAATACCATACTTAGCCTGCAAATATCCCTCCACTCCTTTTCTCTCATTTGCTGTTAATGATTTATTAAATACTATTGCTTCTGCAATATACCCAGTAAAACTACTATTACCATGAGATGTGTTCGTTCCAAGCTCAAAGTTTGTTCCAAGTCCCCAGTTGTAATTACTAGTCCCTCTTAAAGCTCCATCAGCATAGAGATTCCATCCAGTGGATGCATCCATAGTAACTTCTTTAATATGTGTCCCAGTTGAAGGGTATCCATATGAAGCTCCACCAATTCGATCCAGTCTAAAATCATTTGGATATGAACCAGTAGATCCATATAGATCTACAGCTCCTACCCCATCTGCACCAATTTTATTGATACTTAAGTGATTAGAAGCAGGATATATATCATTTCTATACACTATGAATATAGAGCCTTCTCCTGCTCCAAAGTTTACTCCAGGATTTAGAACACTAGAGTTCAAGAAGTAATATGCATTATTTGTCTGATCAATAAATACAGTAGGCTTACCTCCAAGAGTATTTACTTTATACTGAGGATTTCCTGTTCCTCCAATTGTAAGGTGATAGTTATTTCCACTTTTATCTAACCACTTTCTTACATAGTCGTTATTTGATGAAACCGCTTGAGTACCAGCATCGTCTTTAAAAAGAGTTGAGATATCGGTTGAATCTACCCAAAGTTTTAAATTTGAACCAAAAGAGCTAGGAGCTAATCCTCCACTCCATCCTGTTAAATCAGACTCAAAATTAGGGTTAGTTGAATTCTCAGTTGAGGATAATTTTACCTCTCCATTAGTTCCATAGTTTATATTACTAGAAGAACTAAATTGAGAAGTAGTATTTGCTCCAACTCCACCACTCCAATCTGTTTGAACCCAAGGAGTTCCTGAAGCTGAAGTCAATTGTTTATATATTCCGCTTAATACAAATAGTAAAGATAGGACTACTAGAAGTAGGACAAATGTCTTTCTTTTATTTACTTGATATATAAACATATTTACTAACTCATCACCAAAAAACAATTATATTAGTCTGAATATATATCTTATACTCTTCTACGTATTATTAAAACAAAAAATAAATGTAAATTACTTTTTATTTATTCCACTCAAGAAAGAGAACGCATCAGATAGAATTGTTATTACAATATCTAGTGCACTATCTACTGCTTTAGGAGTTAATGTGTTATTCCCACTACTCTTTCCAATATTCCCTGCTTTATCTCGTGACAAAGCTCTAATAGAATAAACTTTTGATGGTGTAAGATCAGAAATAACAACAAGATGATTTTGTTTAAGAGTTGTTTCTTCTTGAGTCTTTTGAGAATAGTTTCCATTTGTACCCTCTCCAAACTCTACTTGAGAAGTTGCAGGTTTATCTGTATTCCAAGATATGATTATCTGGGCTCCTGTTGATTGGCCAGACTTAGCAGGAACAACTGACTCAACTTTCATTCCTGAAATAGTTGGAGGTCTTGTATCTATCGCAGTAGTGAATTGATATACATCTGACACTACTTCATTACCAACCTTATCTCTTGCTTTAATAACCATTCCATAATTAGTTTCAGGATTTAAGTTTCTTAGAATTGCTCTGTTAATCCCTTTAATTAAATTTGGATTTGTTTCATCTTTCACATTACCAGAATTTTTTGCCTCGTAATATGAAACTACAGTTGATACTTCTGTATTACTATTCCATGTAACTAAAATTGATGGTTGAGCAGTACCTCTTATTTGTGAAAAGTTAATATCAAATAGCCTTGGACGAGGAAGTGTAGTTAAATCAAGAGTTGTTCCTTGATATTCATTTCCATCAGCATCTAAAGAATTAATCTTGTAATAGTATTTAGTTCCATCATCAAGCCCAGTAAGTTGAGAAGTATATTGTGATTCAATTGGAGATGTTGGAATCTCTTTTATTCCCCCAAACCCAGTAGATTTTCCAAAATATATTTTTACAGTATTTGCTCCTCTTGAAGTATATTTTATTAAAGCTGAAGATACAGATATATTTGTTACTGAAACATCTTTTACATCAGGAGCTTCAGAAGTTCTAAAACTTAGTTCTGGACTCACTCCAGTATTACCATCTTCATCAGTCCACTTAGCTACATAGTAGTAAAGGGTGGATGGAGAAAGATTTGTAAGGCCAATAAGGTGATCCGTCTTTTTATCTGATGCATATGCTTCAACCTCAAAGTATTCTCCGCTCTTTATTCCATATGCAATTTTACTATCTGCTTCACGACTTGTAGTCCAGCTTATCTTTGCCTTCTTTGTAGACACATCGAGTGCAACTGGAGTACTTGTAAGGGTAGGAGGATCAGTGTATACACCCTTTGGAGTTAAAGTTACTGCATTAGAGTATGTTGGAGATGCTTGTGATTCTACTGTGTTATCCATTGTTCCAACACGCCAATAGTATTTTCTACTTTCACTCACAGTATCAAGATATGCGTTACCATTTGTTGTTGTAACATTTGTCCAAGTAGATCCATCAGTAGATCTATCTATCTTATAACTTAATATTCCTGTTCCCTTATATACTGGATCATTCCAAGCTAGTGATGCTCTCCATATTGATGCACTCTTAATAGAAGTATCTGATACTGATAATGTTAATGGTGAATCAGGTAATGTTGAGTTAAGTGAGAAAGTCCCTTTTAAACAATTGGTTGAGGAATATATATTTATGTCATCTACAGCTACTACATATACAGTATTTGATCCTTTCACTACTCCACTTAAAGCACCACTTGCTACACTAGTAGAGTTTGATTCTAAATATGTAGCGGTATTAGATGTTATCGTTGCTAGTGTTGCAGGTGGTTGAGTATTAATCATATAGTAATATTTACTGATACTTCTACCAGGTGCTGGTGTTGCATCTGGCCAACTAAGTGCAAATGCATTTGATGTTGATGTTGTAGGGGTGACTGTTACACCGGTCGTATTATCACACGTACTTGGGAATGTAGGTGCTGCTCCACCAAATGAAATATTTGCAGTTCTAAGTGTTGCTCCACTTGAAACATTTCCAGCTACATCTATTGTTCTAAAATATATTACGTTATTTCCTATTTGAATATTTGGACCATCAACTATAGAAGAAAGGAAATATGGGAATGAATTAAAGTTTGATGGAATATATTTTTCACCTAGTGGTGCACTTGTATCGGTTCCTTCCCATGTTCCATTACTACTATTGATCTGATACTGCCATCCAAGTAATCCACTATCACCATCACTTGATGCAGTACCACCTACTACTGGCCAACTAAAGTTCATGTCATTTACATTTCCAAATGTTCCTGAAGCTGAAGAAATATATGACACATTACTTGGAGCTGTAGTATCTACTTTAAACTTAAAGAATGCAGTAGGTCCACTAAACATGTTATTTCCTCCATCTATTACTTTTACGAAAAGATAGTAAAGATCAGAAGAAGTTGTAAGCCAAGGTGCTTGTCTATATGACTGATTTGAAAAATCTATTTCGGTTCCAGAGATTATAAAGCTACAATTTGAACCTAGAGTAGAGACTGGTGTATTTGTAGAGTTAATTAATCCAGAAGAATTAAATGTAATATTTGTTAAATCAGTATTATTAGTATCATCAAAACTAGGATCAAGTGAAGCTTTACTTACTAGTCTTAAACAATATCCTTTAACAGTAGTTTCATCTGCACCAGCTGTCCAAGTAAACTTAGGAGAAAGATTTGAAGTCCATGATTCACTTCCAACTAATGTACCTCCATTTGATCTATACATAACCACACTTGAGGCATTTGTATTAGGGGGTGTTACATCTGATGGTGTATTATTTATTGTGATATCACTAAATACTGGTGTATCAGAACCATCACTAGTAAAACTAAGTTCATACTGAACATATCTTTTATTATCAGGAGAACATCCGCCACTTAAATCAGAACCTGTTGTGATGTTTGAACATGATCCAAACGTACTCGCATCAGATAGGTTTGCTTGATTACCAGTTCTTACTTTTACAGTAAGAGTTGTATTTGCTGGTACTGTAGTAGTATATGTCAAAGTTCCATAGTCACTAGCTATACTTGTATCATATATATTGGATAGTAATGATCCTGAAGTTACATATTTATTCTCTGCTGATCCAAATGTATTGTATAAATCCTTTCCACTTTTATATGAAGCTGCTATCCATGCTTTAGACCTTGCAATTGTACTAAATCTCACTTCATCTATCTCACCTCCGAACCATTGTCCATTTGTTGTACCATCACCATATCCTCCAATACCAAAATTTGTGCTGTCACATGCTGTATTTGTAACAGTATTTGTTGCAGATACGGATCCACCATCTCCGTACATATTGTGAGTAGTACCTGATCTAATAGTAGCTATTTGATGCCAAGCACCATCGGTAAGAGTAACATATATTCCATAAGGATCAGAGCCTTCTCTAACACCTCCACCCCAAGTATTACTTAATGAGTTATTCCTTCCTAACCAAAAACAATTTGAATAGCTTTTATCAGCAAGTCTTTCATATCCAGTAATAATACCGTCATCTTTAAACCAAACCTCTACACTAAAATCTCCTAATGTATTATTTATTGTTGTACCTATTCTACTTGATCCTTGTGTATATGTTTGTGCTCCTGCTATTGTTCCTAAAGATTGAGGTGCAGGTTGTGAAGATGAAGCTTTAGTTCCCACTTTATTATTCACTGTTGAGTCAACAACATTTGTACCAACAGTGTCACTTCCATGCCATACTCCTAAGAAGTTTGCATCCCACACATTATTTGGAGACTGAGCATCAGATGCTCCTACATTTCCATAGTACATATATATGTAGTCAGTATTTGAGTTAATATCTATTTGAGGAACTTTGACCCACACATATGAGCTTGCTGCCTCATTCCATTTCTCTATCTCATAACTTAGAAGTGTTGTTCCATCACTATCAGTAAAACGTATATCTTGCCCAGAGTTTTGAGTATTTGTATAGTCAACTCTTGATCCATCTAGAGTAACTAGTACTGGAAAGTTTGTTAAAGCTTCAGATGTAGTTCCAAGTGTTGATGTTCTATTGTCAAATGTTATCTTCTTTCTATATATCCACGATGAGTTATACCAAGAAGATGCACCAGTAAGTTTTATCTCACCATTAGTAGCATAATCTATATTACTACTTGAATTAAACTGCGTAGTTGTACTTACTCCAACTCCACCACTCCAATCTGTTTGTACCCATGGAACTCCTGAAGCCGATATTAAACTTTTTAAAATATTTCCAAAGATAAATAAAAGAGTAACTACTAAAAGTGAGAGTGAAGTAATTTTTATTTTGTTTATATGTTTCAACATACCAATCTAATATTATTCTCTATTTATTAATATTACTCAAGAAAGAAAATGCATCAGATAAAATTGTAATAACTATATCAAGTGCACTATCAACAGATTTTGGTGTTAGTGTATTGTTTCCATTACTCTTTCCAATATTTCCAGCCTTATCTCGTGAGAGTGCTCTAATGGAATATACCTTTGATGGAGTAAGATCAGAGATCACAACAAGATGATTTTGTTTTAGAGTTGTTTCTTCTTGTGTCTTTTGAGAATAGTTTCCAGCTGTTCCTTCTCCAAACTCAACTTGAGAAGTTGATGGCTTATCTGTATTCCAAGATACAATTATTTGTGCTCCAGTAGATTGACCAGATTTAGCTGGAACAACTGATTCAATCTTCAAACTAGATATTGTAGGAGGTCTTGTATCAATAGCAGTAGTAAACTGATAGATATCTGATACCACTTCATTCCCAACTTTATCTCTTGCTTTTATTATCATTGCATAATTTGTTTCAGGATTAAGTGATCTTAGTATTGCCCTATTCACTCCTTTAATTAAGTTTGGATTTGTTTCATCCTTAACAACACTAGGATTACTTGCTTCATAGTACGAAACTACCGTTGATGTTTCAGTATTAGAGTTCCATGAAACAAGCACTGATGGTTGAGCAGTACCCCTAATTTGTGAGAAGTTAATATCAAAAAGTCTTGGACGAGGTAATGTTGTGAAGTCTAGTACTGTTCCTTGATACTCATTTCCATCTTGATCAAGTGAATTAATCTTATATATATATTTAGTACCATCATCAAGTCCAGTTAATTGAGATGTATATGGAGCTTCTACTGGAGATGTGGGTACTTCTTTTACACCACCAAAGTCTGTAGATTTTCCAAAATATATCTTCACGCTATTTGCTCCTCTAGCTGTGTATTTAATTAGAGCTGAAGATATTGAAATATTTGTGACAGATACTTCACGTACTCTTGGTGCCTCTAAAGTTCTAAAACTTAATTCATCACTTGTACCTGTATTACCATCTTCATCAGTCCACTTTGTAACATAGTAGTAAAGTGTTGATGGAGATAGATTTGTAAGTTCAATTAAATGATCTGTTTTCTTTTCTGAAGAATATGCTTCTACTTCAAAGTACTCACCACTTTTAGTTCCGTATGCAATCTTACTATCTGCTTCTCTACTTGTACTCCAACTAATCTTTGATTTTCTAGTAGATACATCAAGTGCAACTGGAGAACTAGTAAGTGTAGGTGG
>Ga0154020_10007415_pt1 | contig 12805 bp, 8 predicted proteins | sample Klosneuvirus_201_FD_109709 | JGI IMG/M metagenome (GOLD analysis project Ga0154020, IMG submission 109709) | Active sludge microbial communities from wastewater, Klosterneuburg, Austria - Klosneuvirus_20160825_MG | ecosystem: Engineered > WWTP > Aerobic digester > Activated sludge | place... | reverse complement strand
CGGATTTATTCAAGAAGAAAACGGACAAGAAGTGTTTGTTCACGTTTCTGGTCTTAACGACGAGATTCGCGAAAACGATAAAGTTCAGTTTGAAACTGAACAAGGCAGAAGAGGCATCAACGCAATCAACGTGTCGGTACTTTAATCTTTAAGGAAAAAAACAAAGGGCAGACCATTTGGTTTGCCCTTTTTTTATGCCCTTTGCTTTGCCTTCAGCTCAGCCACCCTGTCTGCCAATTGGATTTCTGATAGACGGATTTCAAAAATTTAATACCTTCACCATGGTATGAACAAGGCAAAAGAAAAAATAAAAGCCATGAAACTGGTGCTGTTTATCGGCACTCTGCTTATGGGCTTCAAGTTTTTTACCTTTTACCTTACCAACTCTCAGGGGATCCTTACCGATGCTTTGGAGTCCATTATTAATGTGCTCAGCGGAGTATTGGCGCTCTACGGCCTGTATTACGCAGCCAAACCGAAAGACAAGGACCATCCATACGGCCACGGCAAGATTGAATTTATGACCAGTGGGGTAGAAGGTGGAATGATCTTTATTACCGGCGCCGTGATGTTGTTTGAGGGCATTTCCGGTTTTTTTGCACCGCATGAGCTGGCCAACATCGATAAAGGGGTTTACATGACCTTGTTTTCCGGTCTGGCCAATTTTTTAATGGGTAAATTTCTCATAAAAAAAGGAAAACACTTACACTCCACAACGCTTGAAGCCGACGGCAAACACCTGTTAACCGATACCTGGAGCAGTTTGGGATTGGTTGTGGGTTTAGCCCTGATTTATTTCACCGGATGGAATTGGATTGACCTTGTCATTACCATCATTTTAGGTTTGATGATTGCCTATACCGGGTTTCAACTCATTCGCGATTCGGTGTTTAATTTAATGGATAAGGCCGACCTTGTGAAATTAAAACAACTAATCGAGGTTCTTGAATTGCACCGCAAAGTAAACTGGATAGACATTCACAACATGCGTGTGGTAAAATACGGCTCAGTCGTTCACGTGGATTGCCACATGACACTGCCCTGGTATTATAGTCTGGAAGAAGCCCATACCGAAGTGGATGCGCTAAGCAAACTGGCTTTAGGTCACCTGAATTTTGAGATGGAGTTCTTTATTCATGCCGACCCTTGTTTGCCGTCTTCCTGCAGTATTTGTGCCATAAGCGACTGCAAAGTCAGAAAGCAGGACCATGTCAAAAAACTCAAATGGAGTCTGGAGAACGTATTGCCCGATGCAAAACATTCTGTGCAGAACGCCTGAGCGATACGCTTTCATTCATGATTTCTTTTATCTTTAAGCCTTAATATGATCGAGAAGAAATTCGTTGACATTGAACACATTCTTAAACACAAGGCCAAATCCCTTTACCGTTGGCTCCCGCGTTTTGCCATCAACTGGCTGAAACGAAAATTGCATGAGCAGGAGATTAACCGGGCCATGATTTTATTAAAGGACGAAAGAGGACTGGAATTCAACAGCAAAGCCTTGGACTATCTTGGTGTAAAAGTGGTTTCTGTAAACGAAGGCTTAATTCCTAAGCAAGGTAACATCACCATCGCAGCCAACCATCCGCTCGGCGGATTGGATGGGATGGCCCTCATCAAAGCCGTTGGCGAGATACGACCGGACGTGCATTTTTTTGTGAACGACATCCTTAAATCCATTAGCAATTACGGCGATGTGTTTGTGGCGGTAAATAAATTGGGTGCAGCCTCAGCAGGTTCTCTGCGCACCATGGAAGAGATCTTTCGAATGGGTGGAGCTGTTCTTATTTTCCCGGCGGGCTTGGTATCCCGTAAAATTGACGGTAAAGTGCGTGATTTGAGCTGGAAAAAAAGTTTTGTGACCCAGGCCATCGATCACAAACGTTTGGTTCAACCTGTTTTTATTGAAGGCGCCAATTCAAGATTTTTTTACAATTTCGCCCGCTTCAGAAAAAAAATAGGTATAAAAGCCAATATTGAAATGCTGTTTTTACCCGACGAAATGTTCAGAGCCAATAAAAAGGACATTCGCATTCACTTCAGCAAACCCTTCAGTTACGAGCTCTTCGATGGGAGCAGAAGCCACAAACAATGGGCCGATAAAATCTACGAGTACATTTATTCCAGAGAATTCAGAAAGGGGATACCCTTTGAGGACTATGTAAAAAACTAAGCCTTTTTCGTACAGAAATATATCATTTCTCCAGCAGGTAAACGGTAGCGGTCGACCTCTTCAGCGCTTAGCGTATTCACAAAATCATCCACTTTAACTGTAAAGCCTGCAGCTTCCAGTTGGTCCTTGTAATCCAAACCAAACAAACGCAAGTGGTCTTTTTGCCAATAGTGTTTTTCCCGGTCCTCTTCACTGGTAATGCTGCTGTCTTCAAATGTAGTGGCACGCGTTGTATCCAGCGGCACCTGAAAAATACCCCAGCCACCCGGTTTGGTCATGCGGTACAATTCCCGCATACACTGCCTGGCGTCTGTAACGTGTTCTAAAACATGGTTGCAAAAAATAACGTCAAAACTATTGTCGGCAAAAGGAGCGTGGTGCAAATCAAAATGCACGTCCGCAATCGGACTGTTGTAATCTCCTGTGGTATAATCCAGAGTTTTCATGCCTCTGAACAATTTGTAAAAACATTGTTCCGGCGCGATGTGCAACATTTTATGTTTGGCAGTAAAAAAATCAGTTTTGTTTTTCAAATACAACCACAGCAACCGATGACGCTCAAGAGAAAGGCTTCCGGGGCAGAGTACGTTTTTGCGTTTGGCCCTTCCACCATAACCATAAGGTAAAAATTTGCGATAGGTTTTTCCGCTGATGGGGTCTTCATAACGTGTGCCGTAATACAGGTAAGGCGCAATTTTACTGAAGAGTAAACTCAGTTTGATCAGGATAGGGCGGGGTATGGTGCGGAGGAGAAAATGAAACATAATAGACCACGAAATTAAAACTTTGAAACGAATCTTGGATGTTATATTGAACGGAGCAACAGGACTATGATAATAAAAATAAGCAAAAGCAATAGAAGGTTTACCTTTAGTCCGTTCAGCAGTCCTTTAGCAGCCTCGGTGTTCCCATTCTTTTTTAACACGAGAGAAATTATAAACTGAACAATCGGGATGATAAGTATAGCAAATCCAAGCAGGGTCAGGTATTCATCTGAGGTATCAGCAGCCTGATTTTTACTCCAGCCCGAAAGACTCATACTAAAAAGAAGCAGGAGTACAGCCCAATAACTTAGAGTTGTAAGTATAAATGCGACTCTGGTTTTGCTCATTACTTAATCTTCAAAAAGTGAACCGGGTTTATTTATGCGCCCTTTTCCGAGATGTTTGTAAGCCTGCTCTGTGGCTTCTCTGCCGCGGGGCGTGCGTACCAAATACCCTTCCTGCACCAAAAATGGTTCGTAAACCTCTTCTATGGTTCCGGCTTCTTCACCTACTGCGGTGCTGATGGTGCTAATGCCAACGGGACCGCCTTTGAATTTATCGATGATGCAATTCAAGATGCGGTGGTCCATCTCGTCTAAACCGTTTTTATCCACATTCAAAGCCTTAAGCGAGTAAGCGGCCATTTCAAGATCGATGCGTCCGTTGCCTTTAATTTGGGCGAAATCCCTTACTCTCCTAAGCAAAGCATTTGCAATGCGTGGCGTTCCCCGACTGCGGCGGGCAATTTCATAAGCGGCTTCATCGGCTATGGCCACATCTAAAATTTCAGAACTACGCTGAACAATGCCGGTGAGTACCTTGCTGTCGTAATAGTTTAATCGGCTGTTAATGCCAAATCTGGCGCGCAGAGGAGAGGTCAGCAAGCCGCTGCGGGTGGTGGCGCCAACAAGGGTAAAGGGATTTAACTTGATTTGTACAGTTCTGGCATTGGGGCCGCTGTCGATCATGATGTCGATCTTAAAATCCTCCATAGCAGAGTAAAGGTATTCTTCTACAACCGGGCTCAAGCGGTGAATCTCATCAATAAACAACACATCAAAAGGCTCAAGATTAGTGAGTAGGCCCGCCAGATCACCGGGTTTGTCAAGCACGGGACCGCTGGTCACCCTTAAATTTACGCCCAGGTCATTGGTGATAATATGTGCCAAAGTGGTTTTTCCAAGGCCAGGAGGACCATGTAAAAGCACATGATCCAGGGATTCCTGGCGTTTTTTGGCAGCTGCTACAAACACGCGGAGGTTATCCACCACACTTTCCTGTCCGCTGAAGTCGTCGAATACAATTGGCCTCAGGGCGCGTTCAATTTCCTTGTCGGTACTGCTCAGATTTTCTTCGCTTGGATCCAGGTTTGAATTCATGCCAATAAAGGTAGCCCATTTTGTAGTGGAACCTTGCTATAAATTATAGCTATTCCCTGGAAAGAATAAAGTCCATAATCTGTTAGCAAATGTAACAGGACATTTTTTTTAATTTATATTTAGTCAAAATCTATTGCTATGAAATCTGCCGCTTACAAGTATGGTATTCTTGGGCTTCTTTTGGTCGGGGCCATTTTTATGGTCTGGCGTGAAACATCATCTGGCAGCGCCCAGAGCAAAAATTCTGAAGACGGAGTCGTTCAGATCGATCCCGAGTTTGCAAGCTACATCGCTTCTTTTACTTCAGGATACATCTCTTCCAACTCATCGGTTCGCGTGAAACTTACCAGGGAACTGGCCAGTAGCGTGGAATTGAATGTGCCGTTGAAAGAAAACTATTTTGAGTTTGAGCCTGGCATAGAAGGGGTAACCGTTTGGAAAGATGCGCAAACCATTGAATTTACACCAACAGGAAGGTTGTTACCGGGACAATTGTACATAGCCAAATTCCATTTGGGTAAACTCACAGAAGTAAAAAAGGAACTGAGAGAGTTTGATTTCAGGTTTCAGGTAGTAGAGCAATCTGCCCAATTGTTGGTGAACGAACTCAAGTGTTATCACCTCAATGACTATAGCTTTTACAGCCTTACCGGCAGTATAGGAACAGCAGACTTTGCGGATAAAACCACCATTGAAAAAATACTGAGTGCAACACTCAATAAAAAAACACTTGCCATCAAATGGATGCACGATGAAAACGGAACCATGCACCGTTTTTTGATAGACAGCATTCAGAGGCCCTCAAAAAATGAAGCCGAGCTCATTCTTAACTGCGATGCCAAAGAGCTGGGCATTGAGTACACGGCCAAACACAGTTTCCCGGTACCGGTAAAAGAAGAATTTGTACTCATGAATGCGAAAGTAGTGACTGAAAATGACCCCTACATTTTGCTTAATTTTTCAAATCCACTTGACCAGAACCAATCTCTTGAAGGCCTAATTTCAATGGAAGGCATCTCAGAACTTAAATTTATAGTGAACAACAATCAGGTTTTGGTGTATCCTGTGAATACCAAGTCGGGTTCCTATATCTTAAAGGTAAATGAGGGCATTAAGGATGGAAATGCACGCAAACTCAACAAATCTTCAGAACACAGTGTTCAATTTAGTCAAAACAATCCGGAGGTACGTTTCACGGGCAACGGCAACATACTGCCTTCAGCCAGTGGAATGCATCTGGCTTTCGAAACTGTGAATTTAAAAGCGGTTGATCTCACGATAGTAAAAATCTATGAAAACAATGTGTTGCAGTTTTTGCAATCCAACACCATGAATGGGTCCTACCAGCTTTCTCACGTTGGAAAACGACTTGTTCACAAACGCATCAACCTTGGTATAACCAATCCTGCAGAGCTTGGCGTGTGGAAAAGGTCTTCGCTTGATCTTTCAACCATTATCAATGCCGAACCCGGAGCCATTTACCGCGTGTCGCTCGGCATCAGGCGTTCATATTCAACTTACCCTTGCCTTGGGAACAACGATGACAAAAAGTTTGAGATGGAAGAAGTGGCGGAGGACAATGAGGAGGAAGGCAATTATTTTGGGTATTACAGTGAATACAACCAGTCCTACAGCGACTACGATTATGAATACGAGGAGGATTACAATTGGGAAGACAGAGACAATCCCTGCAAGGCCTACTATTACCGCCGCAGCGAAAGAACTGTTTCTAAAAACATTCTTGCCACTGACATTGGTCTTACGATAAAAAGGGGCAACGATGGAAGTGTGTTTGTAGCGGCCAGCGATCTCATCAGTACAAACCCAATTCAGAATCTCAAAATTGACTTGTACGATTTTCAAAAACAGCTCATCCAAACCGCTACAACCAATTCCGATGGTCAGGTTACATTAAAGCCCGAGCAAAAACCTTATTTCCTTGTAGCCCAGAAGGACAAACAATTTTCCTACCTGAGAATTGAAGATGGAGCAGCATTGAACCTGAGCATGTACGAAGTGGGTGGAGATGCTATTAAAAAAGGGTTAAAAGGATTCATTTATGGAGAGCGCGGGGTATGGCGTCCAGGCGATTCCCTTTTCCTGACCTTTATTCTGGAAGACAAACAAGGCAACCTGCCGGCCAATCATCCTGTTAGTTTTGAATTGTACAATCCTCAGGGCCGTTTGTATAAAAAGCTCATTTCCAACAGCGGAAGCAATGGGTTTTATAATTTTTCAACCTCAACTGACAAAGATGCACCAACCGGACTTTGGAACGCCCTGGTTAAAGTAGGTTCTGCACGATTCAGCAAAAGCATACGCGTTGAGACCATTATGCCTAACCGGTTAAAGATTGAAATGAAGTTTGGTGAGAAAGCAGAAGCAGGATACATTACAAAAGACAACACTTTAAAGCTGCACACCAATTGGTTAACCGGGGCTCTTGCAAAAAACCTGAATACCAAGATCAATGTGGCCCTTCGCCCGATTACAACTGAATTTCCGAAGTTTAAGGACTTTCATTTTGATGATGTGGTGCAAAACTTCGAAACCAGTAACATGGAGTTCTTTGATGGAAAAGTTGATGAACAGGGCAATGCCAACATACCACTGAATTTTGAGCTCAAAGGAAACGCACCAGGGCTTTTAAAGGCCGCGTTCAATACCATGGTGTTTGAACCCGGTGGTGCCTTTAGTGTTGACCATTTCAGCACCACTTATTCTCCATATTCAAATTACGTTGGGTTAAAGTTACCTCAGGGAGAAAAATACTCTGGCATACTTTATACTGGGCGTAACCATGAAGTTGAGATCGCCACTGTGGATGCCGATGGACAAGCAGTGAGCAGAAGTGACATAAAGTTTGAAATGTATAAACTCGAATGGCGTTGGTGGTGGGACCAATACAACGGGGAGTTGGCCAATTACGCCAATGACAATTACCACAAGCCTGTAAAATCGGAACTTTTATCAAGTAAAAATGGTCGCGCTAAAGTAAATGTGAACATCTCTGAAGGCAATTGGGGTCGTTACCTTATTAGGATCACAGATACAAAAAGCGGCCACGCCACTTCAACCATTACTTATTTCGACTGGGCCAATTGGATGGAACGTGAAGGAACAGGAGAAAGCAAGATCATGTCGAATAACCTGAGTTTCAGTACCGACAAGCGCTCGTATAAAACAGGGGAAGAGGTAAAAGTGATTATCCCATCTCCAAAAAGCGGAAGAGCGCTCATTACAATTGAAAATGGTACAAAAGTAGTAGAGGCCCACTGGCTGGAGACCGAAAAAGGAAGCACCACATTTAAGTTTAAGGTAACTGCAGCAATGGCGCCAAACGTGTATGTACACATTTCATTGTTGCAACCGCATTCCCGCACCAACGACTTGCCGATACGCATGTATGGTGTTGTGCCGGTAATGGTTGATGATCCTGAAACCCATTTGAAACCTACAATTACCATGGCAAAAACACTCGAGCCGGAAAAGTTGGCTAACATAGTAGTATCAGAAGAAAACAACAAAGAGATGGCCTTTACCCTTGCTGTAGTGGATGAAGGTTTGCTGGACATTACCCGCTTTAAAACCCCAAACCCATATACTACGTTTTATGCAAAAGAAGCCCTTGGCGTAAAAACCTGGGATGTGTACGACGATGTGATTGGCGCTTACGGAGCTGAACTTGAGCGAATATTGAGCATTGGTGGAGATGGGAGCGAAGTGAGCAAAGACGGAGCCAAAGCCAACCGCTTTAAGCCCATGGTGAAGTTTTTTGGTCCATTTGTGTTACCAAAGGGTGAGAAAAAAAACATACAGTTCAGAATGCCCATGTATGTGGGCTCAGTTCGTGTGATGGTGATTGCGGGCAACAAAGGGGCTTATGGTTTTGCTGATAAAGCAGTACCGGTGAAAGCCCCGCTAATGTTGTTGGGCACTCTGCCCCGCGTGCTGAGCATTGGTGAGGAAGTAAAACTTCCTGTTTCGGTGTTTGGTGGTGACAACACTATTCCTAAAACAGATGTTCGTATTGAGGTCAATGGTCTGCTGCAAACATTAGGTGAAAACCAAAAGACCATTACCGTGAAAAAGAATGAAGAGCAGTTGCTTGTATTTGATCTGAAAGTGAAAAACAAAGTGGGCATTGCAAAAGTTAAGATCACAGCAAACGGTGGTGGCCACCGGGCTACCTATGAGATAGAACTGGATGTCAGAAATCCCAATCCTTTTCAAACCACGGTCTCGGAATTTTATGCTGAACCCGGCAAACCACTTTTGCAGAATTTTACAGCACCCGGTATACCCGGAACCAATAGCGGCGTGCTGGAAGTATCAAGTTTACCACCCATTAACCTTGAAGAACGCCTGGACTACCTTATTGGCTATCCTCACGGTTGTATTGAACAAACCACCTCAAAGGCATTTGCTCAGCTTTACCTACCTGATGTTCTGGACCTCACTTCGGTAAGAAAAAACCAGATCGAAAGTTACATTAAAACAGGTGTGCAGGAAATTGTCAAATTTCAATTGAGCACAGGAGGCCTCTCGTATTGGCAGGGTTCCTCGCATGTGAACGATTGGGGCACAACCTATGGCGGGCATTTTATGTTGCTTGCAGAAAAGAAAGGATACGCACTTCCTTCCTCTTTTAAAAAGAACTGGTTGCAATACCAGATCAATAAGGCACAGAGTTACGATGTGTCTGAAAGCAAATACCACAGCAACGACCAGATACAGGCCTATCGTTTGTATGTGCTTGCTATTGCCAATAGTCCTGTGATAGGTGCCATGAACAGACTGAGGGAGTATGCCCATCTTTCAAACCAGGCAAAGTGGTTATTGGCTGCTGCATACGCTCAAATGGGTGAATTGGACGAGGCGGAAAAACTCATTTCAAAGTCAAAACCTGAAATTGACAATTACCGGGTTGATTATTATACCTATGGGTCTGATGAAAGGGACCTTGCCATTGTGTTGCAAACCTATTGTTTGATGAACCGAAAAACCCAGGCCTTTTCGCAGCTCAAAAAAGTAGCGGCCTATTTGTCCTCTTCTTCCTGGTACAGCACACAAACAACAGCTTTTGGTTTGGTGGCAGTAGCAGATTTTATCAGAAAATTTGGCGTGTCCTCCAGCATGCAGGCCAAGTGTTTTGTGAATGGAAAAGAATCAAATCTCAAAGGAAGTTCCCCTTTTGTTCAAATACCCATCCCTTTCAAAGGGGGGAACAGTGGCGAGTTTAAGGTGGACAATAACGGCAATGGGGTGCTGTTTGTTCGTTTGATCACAAAAGGCAAACCACCCATTGGAGAAGAAAAAGAAGCCAACGAAAACATCATGGTTTCTGTAGTTTATAGTGACCTCGATGGGAAAACCATACTGCCGGCGCAACTTTCACAGGGCAGTAACTTTTTAATGACGGTGACCGTTAGAAATCTTGGTGGCGTAGGGGAGATCAAAAATCTGGCACTGAACAACTACATTCCATCCGGCTGGGAAATTCACAATGCGAGAATGTCGGACAACGAAACCGCATTAAAAAATTCAGAATACACCTATCAGGACATCAGAGACGATAGGGTGTTGACCTATTTTGATCTGCAGGCCAATGAGTCAAAATCATTTACCCTGATGTTGAATGCGGCTTATGAAGGCAGTTATTATTTGCCCGGTTTGAACGTTGAGGCCATGTACGACAACTCCATTTTTGCAAGAACCAAAGGGCAGTGGATTAAGGTATCGAATACCTCTGCACCAAGCAATTAAGGCGCTCGGTACATGCGGCAAAGGCTGGTGGTTTTTTTATTAAAGCACAAGATCAAATTAACCTTGTTTTTGCTGCTAAGCCTTTTTTATGGTCTCTGGTTGCCCGATCGTTTGTTTAACAAATCTTACAGTACGGTTTTGTTGGATGATGAGCACCAACTTCTGGCAGCACAAATTGCCTCCGATGGTCAGTGGCGTTTTCCTCAAAGCGATAGCGTTCCTTATAAATTCAGAAACTGTTTGCTCTATTTTGAGGATGAGTATTTTTATTACCATCCAGGTATAAATCCCTTTTCCATTTTCAGATCTCTTAAAACAAATATTCGTTCTGGAGAGGTCAAAAGTGGAGGCAGCACCATCACCATGCAAGTGGCGCGTATGATGCGCTCAAATCCTTCCAGGAATTATTTTCAAAAGCTCATAGAATGTGCATTGTCATTCAGGATAGAATTGTCGTATAAAAAATCAAGTATCCTTAACCTCTATTCTAGTCATGCACCTTTTGGCAGCAATGTGGTTGGACTTTCGGCAGCATCCTGGCGGTATTTTGGAAGAAGTCCCGATAAATTGTCCTGGGCCGAATCCGCTGTACTGGCAGTGCTTCCAAATGCCCCCGGCCTTATTTATCCCGGACGAAATTCTGACAGGTTAAAAATAAAAAGAGACCGTTTGCTGAAAAAGCTTCTTCAAAAGAACTGCATCGATTCGGCTACATACCGCCTATCGGTGCTTGAACCTTTGCCACAGAAACCTTACCCAATTCCGCGTATTGCGCCTCATCTGCTTGCCCGCTGTGTAATACAGCACGGTACGTCGCAGGTGTATGTCTCAACAGTTCAGAAAAACCTTCAAATGAGGGTGGATGAAGCATTGAACAAACACATTCAAAGTCTGCAGGCCAACCAGATCAACAATGCCTGCGCTCTGGTGGCTGATGTGGAAAGCGGCAAGGTCTTGGCTTATGTTGGCAATGCATTCTCTGAATCCAACGCGCATGAGAATTTTGTTGATGTGGTTTTTTCACCACGCAGTACAGGCAGCATTCTTAAACCCTTTTTGTATGCGTTTATGCTGGATGAAAACAAACTTTTACCAAACAGTTTGGTAGAGGATGTGCCCACACGCATTGGCGCTTATGGCCCTAAAAACTTTAACCTCACCTACGATGGTTTGGTTCCTGCAAACGAAGCCATAGCCCGTTCTTTAAATGTACCTGCGGTTAAAATGCTTCAGGACTATGGCAATACAAAATTTCACCAGCGTTTAAAACAATTGGGTTTTACCACCTTCTCAAAACCAAGCGACCATTATGGTCTCTCACTGATATTGGGTGGGGGCGAGGCTTGTTTGTTTGAGATTGCTTCCGCTTACGCCTCCATGGGACGTGCTTTGTTGCGTTATTCCAACACAAAAAAAACCTATGGATTGAACACTTACCATCCCCTGTCTTACCTCAGAGAACCAATAGAAAGCACTTCAGCAGACACACAAAAAAGCGACCTTTTAAAAGCCTCGTCCATCTATTTTACCTTCAAAGCCATGACCGAACTACTGCGCCCTCAGGACTATGTGGGCTGGATGCAGTTTTTATCAAAAAACAACATTGCCTGGAAAACCGGTACCAGCTTTGGTTTCAGGGATGCCTGGGCCGTGGGTCTCAACGGAAAATACCTGGTAGCAGTTTGGGTTGGTAACGCCGATGGTGAAGGGCGTCCTGACCTCACAGGCACTGCAGCAGCGGCCCCGCTTATGTTTTCGATTTTTAATACACTCAACGAAAAAAAATGGTTTACAAAACCGACCAGCGATCTGGTTCAACTAAAGGTTTGTAAACAAAGTGGATTCAGGGCCTCTGAAATCTGTGATGACACAGAGGTCAAGGATGTGCCATCCGGTGCAGAACACAGTAAAGTTTGTCCCTTTCATAAAACGATTCATCTTGATGCAAGTGGACGATACAGGGTAAACAGCAGTTGTTATTCGGTAGAAAACATGCAACACAAAGCCTGGTTTTTGCCCTCGCCCGTGCAGGAGTATTTTTACAAGCAGCGCAGCCTGAGCTTTAAGGCCCTGCCACCTTATCTTCCGGGTTGTTTCAACGAACTCAACCACCGCCAAATGGATTTGCTTTACCCGCGCGACGGTTTTGAAATTTACGTTCCGGTAGACGAAACAGAGAACAAAAGCCGTTGTGTGTTCAAAGCCCTTCACAAAAGACCTGGCGCCACTTTATTTTGGCATTTGGATGGGGAATTTGTCGGAAGCACAGAAAAGTACCATCAATTGTCCCTAAGCCCTTCACCTGGGGAACACGTTCTTGAAATAACCGATGATGCAGGCGAAAGCCTGGTCTGCGAATTCAAAGTGCTAAAAAAGCAACAATTTTAACACTCAGCCGGTTTTCAAACCCAAAAGACGCCCCCCGCGCCTTCAGGATTTTAGGTCGGTGTTAAAATTATTAAATCACTAACAATCAGTAGTTTAAATTCTCTACTTTATGAATTTCTTCTCTTTTATTCTGCTATATTTGTACCCCGTTTTATTTAAGGCTAAAGCGGCAAAACTTAAACGTTTAACCCCTCAAACCCCGCCTTAAGGGTTTGATACAAGTAAAAAGTAAATGGCAGAAAAAGCCCAAGTAACTGGAAATCCGGATTTCGACTGGAACTCAATCGGAAAAAAACAAGACAATTATTCAGCAGAAGAAAAAGCGAAACTGG
>Ga0154020_10007411_pt1 | contig 12808 bp, 25 predicted proteins | sample Klosneuvirus_201_FD_109709 | JGI IMG/M metagenome (GOLD analysis project Ga0154020, IMG submission 109709) | Active sludge microbial communities from wastewater, Klosterneuburg, Austria - Klosneuvirus_20160825_MG | ecosystem: Engineered > WWTP > Aerobic digester > Activated sludge | place... | reverse complement strand
GCTAGTCTAATTAGGTCCTTCATGCCTGTTGGTATTCCATTATCTTTATATTCCTTCATATGACTACAAAATCCTTCATAATTCGCACTTTTGTCCGAGATCTGTTCCATCTTTTGATATTTTATTTTTAAAAATGATTCTTCTTAAATTTATTTGGAGATTTATAATTAGCTCCGCCAAAATTTCTTGAGAGCATATTTTGAGATTCTTTATGTGATTTTACACCAGCCTTTTTCACAGTAGGGTGTGATGTAAATCTTGGTCCACTACATCCGAAAAGAATGAATGGAATTAGTAAAAAAATAGACTTGATTTTCATTTTAATTATGGGTTATAGTTTTTAGATAGATTTAGATCATAAATTTTCATTTGAAAGTCTATCATTTCATTGAAATGTTCAATAATACTATTAGACCCATTTACTAGATCGTTATAAGAATATTTTGGATCGCTATCTAATGCCATTATGATATTTTTATTTCTTTAAGATAGTTTGCTGGTACACCAACACAAGAACAGATTGTTGTAATTCCTTTATGTCCATACTTTAATATATTATCTTTAATATGATCTTCTGAGTGTGGATATTCTATTGTTCGATGGTCCTTTTCCCATTGAATAGAAGTAGGATCACCAATATAATTGGATCTTAGAATATCAGAATTCCTAACCAAAAATGGCTTTCCTTTTCTTATTGACATTTGATCCGGACCATCGTATATAGCTATATACCCATCATAATCATGATTCACTATCAAATTAATATGATCTATCATGTACTCACACCCCCGGCCACCAGGACATACCCAATAAATTTGTGTGGTCGGACTTGATACCGACTTCCTTGTACTTCGGATATAACCTATATCTGTCACCCACCCTAATGGTGGAACTAGATATGGACCATGTGTTTCCTTCAACACCGCACACTGGACTTATACTAATCTTTTTCTCCAAGCTATAGCTGCTTCAGCAAATTTATCATTGGAATTTGGATCCCATGACTCAGGTTTAACTGTAGTCACTTTAATTTTGGGTTTCTCAATCCTCTGACCGTGTTTAATTCTATTAAGTATCGTCACTCTCATTTAATTTATTTAGACAAATATATACCAAAAAAACTAACTATCAAAAATTATCTTAATAATGTCACGGATCCGGATTTATTAATGAATTTATCATATAACTTACCCTTTAATCTGTAAATATATACATCATTGGAATAATTATTACCATTCCAAAAATCCGACTGATCTTCAAATTGATATATAAGTGAACCAAATCTATCATAAATACCCATATCAAAGTCATCAATAGATGAGTTTGATGAGACTTTGAAAACATCATTCCAGTTATCTCCATTAGGCGAGAATGTATTAGGAACATAAACCTCCCCACACCTTTCAGAAAAGGTCATAATTTCAGCCTTGGGTCCCACACATCCGAATTGATTTATTTCATACACACTGATATAATTCCAATTATCTGAAATATTCGGAAGATCTAAAATAATACTATTCGAATGTATATCATGATCAATTCCATTCAAATTCCAATAATATGATGATCCAATTGTCAATGGGACATAGTAATTATTAATCCTATCACTATTATTGCAATTAACAATAGAATCTGGACCATTTATTTCTAAAATTTCTGGATTTGGATTTACACCAATATATGTTGAGTCTACATTATAACAACCATATTGATTGGTATAGAGATAGTATACCCAACTTGATCCCCACTCAGGGTCAAATTGATCCCCAAAAGGAAACCACAGTCCACCAATAGGATCTCCTAATAAAGAGACAACATTGTCTTGTGAACATAACATATCTATAGGCTGGATATTGACTAATGGAGTATCTAAGACCAATATACTGAAGTATATAGTATCAACACACCCCATTTCAGTTTCTTCTGCAATAAATGACTGATATGATCCAACTGAATTCCAATATTGGATTATTGGATTATTTGGATAGAAAATAGACCCAGGTGTTTCTAAAATTGAGTTCACTGTACTTCCACCAACACAAATTGAGTCAATCAAAGATGAAGTTGGAGTACTTTCAAATTCCGTAGGTTCATTTTGTCCTAAGGATATATTAAATGGGTCTAAGGCACATGTGTTGTTCACCCAAGATCCCCAAGTCCCATCCCCTCCAACTGTAATAGAGACAGAAAGTGGCATCTGATAACACGTATCAACTACTTCAACTAAAAAACAAAAAGACCAAATACAATTATTCCCATTATCACCAAAATCATCACCAGGATTACCATTGCCATTTAAATCATAAAACCACCCTGGTCCAGCCGATATTCCAGTGTTGGATGATGTTATCATATCTGACCATATCCACCCATCCCCATCCCCAAAGCAATCACTAGGTGGATCAATCGGTGTTAGATTGGACAATCCTAATGACGTGGATACTTCAAACCCCTCTACCCAATTGCTAAGTTGGGTATCCCAACCATTCATTGTATAACATATTTGAATTTGAGAACCACTAGGATAATCTACCATTACTGGAGATACAGTATATGTTTGGTCCCCAACACATTGTGGATAGGATGATAACCCTACCAAATAAATAAGGGAGACTAATAAAAATTTTATTTTACTCATGACACTGGCGCTTCTTTTAGAATCCAACGAATTAGATATTTAGAATCCATGGTTCTTAAAAAATCAGATTCCCCCATATCATTCGTGGGGATTTCAAAATTAACCATTTGGTTATCTGACTTCACATAAGTAGAATAGTATGCAATTCCATTTTTTATTGATCTAAATTCAGCAGGTGGATTTTCTTTATAAAGAGATTTCTTAATTTCGTTTATTTCCATTTATATTATATGGATTTTTTCAAAAAAGATTTCAGTTGGGATTAAATGTTCAATATGGTCGGTTACCAACCGCGGCGACGATCTGATAATTCTTCTTTAGAAATGATCCGACCATTAGAAATATTATCTAGTCTAAGTGGATCTGCATCTTTGGATGGTATCCAATCCTTTTTCTTAATTTTTTCTCCTTGCTCTAATAATTTCCTAACCACTTTATGAATACCTGGATTTACTTTAATTACCTCAGGCATGATATTATGTCTAATTCTATTTCGAGCAAATCTAGTGTCTTTATTAGACTCATCATCCCAATATGGGACATTCTTATCTAAACACCATTTAATAAAATCTTTTTTTCTTGTTTCTAAAAATGGACGAATGACATTTCTATTTCTATACGAAATTAGTTTAGTCATTCCATGGAAAGTAGTGAACAGATATGTTTCAACGACATCATCTAAATGATGACATGTGATAACATCACCATCAATAGAGTGTAAAAAATCATATCTGATATTTCTCCAATATTCTTCTAATGACTCCCCACTATCCTTTTCTCTGGATGATTTACCACAGATCATTCCAATCTTTTCCTTATAACAGTAGTCTTTAAGTTTAAGAAATACTTCATGTGAATGTTTAGTACCATGATCAAAATAACAAACAACAACTTCTTTATTTCCCTTTCTTAGAAAGTCTAGAATAGCCATAGAGTCAACTCCTCCTGAACAAGCTAGATAAACTTTATTCCCAAGATTACCATTAATTTTAATCATATAAAAAAGATATTTACAAATATAATAAAAAAGATTAGATCATGGTTAGATAATATGGACTTATAAAAAAGGGAGATGAAAATCTCCCTTTTTGGCTCCACCACCTTGTTTTAAGAACAAGGAAACTTCAGCACTTACCCCTTAATGACACTAGCTCCCTTTAGGGAAAGAACAGGCTTAGTAGCCTCCATGACTTGGATAATGTCTCCATAATCTTTAAATTTATCAATCGTACCTTTAGAGATGTTAAACTTCGTAACAGCTTTGATGATCTTACCCTTATCATCATCAGAAATGTCATCTGACATTTCGATTAGGTTAGATAATACCTCACCATACTTTTCGATCATATCATTATCAAAAGCGAATGTTGTGTTTTCTTCAACAATATCCTCACCGAATTCATCACGTAATTCATCAGCTCGGTCGGAATTTATTGTAATATACTTATCCATAGGAATGAACATAACTTGCCCAACATCATCACCCTTTTTAGATTCCAACATCACACTACCAGGATTCTTTCCCATTTTTAGATACTGCTTTGACCAAAGGTCTTTACCAACTTCTTTGATCTCACCTGTTAGCATCGAAACTTTAGCTTCTGCAGATTTGATCTTATCTTGAAGAGATTCCACCATCTGTATTTTATCAAAAAACTCACCACTATCGTCAACATTCAATCGAATTTTTTCATCTTTGACTTTTGTAGTAGTTTTAGCTGTTTTACGTGCTTTACTAAATAGGTTGTTTGCCATGTTTATGTCTGTTTTGTTGTTTGGTTATACAAATATAAGGATAAATTATGAGATATCCAAATTATTTTAATTAATTATGAATCCATACCCACCAGCACCATAGATGTCATTTCTCCCTGGGTGTCTCCAAATGGACACATACGGTTTGGCTTCATGAAATCGATTCTTTAAAATTAATCCTGAGTAAGTTTTATAAAGGATAATATCAGCGCGGAGTTGACTTTCTTTAAATGTCATGTTGGTAAACTCACCAGCTAGAATTTTTAGATCTAAGAAGAAATAATCATATTCTAACTGACCATCATACAACACAAATTTAACTCTAGGTAGTCCAGTAAAATACTCCTTACCTACTAGATGTTCCCTATGACCTATATGTGCATCAATCGCGTCAGCTAGTGCTGGATTTCGATAACGCAAAGCTAGTTCAATATCAGAATCATTCAATCCAGAATACTCATTCTCCTTCTTGAAATCTCTTATTAAATAATTACTTTTATAAATTTCTCTGTTCATTTATCTCGCGTTTATATTTAAAAAGAAGTTGAGTCCAAAGGGAAGTATTCAATTGTATAGTCTAGTACTCTTATTTCTCCACTCTCACCTTCAAAATAAATTTGCATCGAAGAATTATTTTTAGTATTAATTTCTGAAACACGAGTAGTGAATTTTAGAGCTAAATCTAATTTTTCTTGTATGATTTTTCTTAATTCAGAAGATTCGATGGATTCAAATAGACGCTCTGTGATGAAAAATTCTAAAATATAACCTATTAATATTCCTCTATAACTATTTTCTAATATCATATTTTATTATTTTTGGATATACCCCAAATCCATTCTGGAAAACATGTTCTAAATGTATGTCTATCAACATTCTTTTCAGTGTGGGGCCCACCATTATAACTCCAATGCCACAAAATATCATATTGGATTCTATTCGAATTATTGGGGACATTTGATCGAATAATATATCCACTTACTCTAATCACACCTTCATCAGTATGTATTTTCCTATAGACAGGAGTATCTTGAAAAAATTGAATTAATATCATTTTCTAAATAAGTTTCTGATTTTTTAGAACTTAGACGATGATCATCACCTGATGTAATACTATGTCTTACAAAAACTGATCGGTCAGTCATATTCATCATAATCCATATCATCCTCTTCAACTTCATCCACATCATCATAATCAAGATATGGAAATGCGTCACACCTATCTAAGATTTTAGAAACCTCTAAAATCTCATTATCAGTTAGGTCAATATCAGTTATCCTAATAACCCACCTATCCATTAAACTATATTCTAGAGATCCATTATCGACAAATTTATCTAAGGACTGATATAATCCATCCTCATCTATACATTCATCTATTGAGTAGTAATTAAATAATTTTTGTTCCATTTTCTATATATCTATCAATTATTATTAAAAAATCCAATTATTTCAGTCAGAGGAATTCTTTTCTTATTCTTTTCTGTTGTATATGAATACATAACCCAAAGTTCACCATTGTCCAGAGATCCAATCCCAATAGTTAAATCTCCTGATAATATTTCCAAATTTGTATTGGATATAGATGTGGGGATTATTTCATCTGAATCTGACCCAGTAAAATTTTTTATGTCTTTCAAAAAATTGAAGTTGTCTTTTTTATAAAAATTAGACTTTAAAATTTTTATAAATTTTGACTTTGGTTTAATTAATTTATCTTTGGGGACTCCAAAAACATCTTTCCATTTAAACCCCAATGTTATGTGTAGATCTTGTTTTGGTAAATTACACATTGATCTAATTGAATCAATTTTCTCAGATTTACATACTATAAAATAGGATGTATTATCGCCCCTTGTTGCTGAACCAATGCCCATAAACTTAAGATCATCGATAGGGTATTCAAATAATCTATCAATAAATTCAATAAATTTAGTTACTCCCATTGATTTTGATAATAGATTATAATCCATGACATTAATTATTGTTATGTGATATGAATTATCATCCCTTCTTTTTTGATTATTAACATAATCATCATATTCCTCATCTAAATAATCTTTGAGATCATTCAGAAAATTAGAAACTACATGTGGGTAAATTTTTATTCCAAGGTAGTTATTACCTACAGAATCTTTGATATTAGTTATATAATAATTCATTAATAATGTATATCTTTATATTAAAATAAGTTCAATTATATGCATTCTAGAATACTTGAAAATCTATGTAAAAAGCATCATATAGAAAATTATCATATTAACAATGATATGTCTATATCTATTGATGGTGATGTTCACTTAGACTATATGACATCAGATGGTAAAATTCCAATCAAGTTTAAGGAAGTTTCTGGTAGCTTTTTTTGTAATAATAGTAGCTTAACATCGCTTAAAAACTGCCCAAGGAGTGTTGGTGGTCGATTCAATTGCAATGATAATAATTTAACATCACTAAAATATTGTCCTGAATATGCAAATAGTGATTTTTCTTGTAGTGGTAATCTATTAACATCTTTAGAATATTGTCCTAAAAATATTGGAGGTGGTTTTTTTTGTAGTCGCAATAATTTAACATCTTTAGAATATTGTCCTAAAAATATAGGATTTGATTTTTATTGCAATGATAATGAAATATCATCATTAGAACACATTCCAGAAATAATTACTTACTTATCTTGTTATGGAAATAAAATAACTAATTTTGATGGACTCCCTGAGTTTTTTGAAAGGACTATTAATTTGGTTGACAATCCCTTATATGAGATCTATAAACTATTCAACCAAGATCCTAGATGCATTTATTGGATAAGGGAATTTGGTGTCATCCAAGGTGATGAAGTGGTTAGAGACAGACTTGAAGAAGTCTATCATACACTAGGTATATCCATACCAAAGAATATTGAATTAAATATATACTTACATGACAACTTCAGAAGTACACAATCTATGTATGAAATATCATATCAAAAATTATACTATCAATGATGATATGTCCATAAGTGTCAATGGGAATGTTGATCTATCAGACAAAAATCTAAAATCCATCCCGATCAAATTTAAAGAGGTGACTGGTTATTTTTATTGTAGTTATAACCAATTAACATCCTTAAAATATTGTCCTGAAACAGTGGGTGGTGATTTTTGGTGTTCTTATAATCAAATAACTAATTTTGATGGACTTCCTGAATTCTTTGAACAACCAATTTATCTATTGGGAAATCCTGTATATGAGATCTATAAACTATTCAAGAGAGATCCTAGATGTATCTATTGGATAAGGGAATTCGATGCTATTCAAGGTGATGAAGTGGTTAGAGACAGACTCGAAGAAGTCTTCCATACTTTAGGTATGGACATTCCGAAAGATATTAGTCTGAGGAATTATGAGATAATAAATTATTAAATAACTCAGATTCTAGTCTTTTTATCTCATCTCCCAATTCTTTACCTTTGAATCCCTTATTCATTAAATCCTCTGAGGATATACTTGGCTCATACTTAATAAAAGAATTGAAAAGATTCATATCTAATTTATTCAATTTGACCCAATCCAAAATCATATCATCTGAAATATGACATCTGATCTTATCCTTATATAACATAAAAACATTATCAGGTGATAAGTCCATTAGTTTCAATAGATAGCATGATTTAGAAGAAGTATCACTTTCTATTTTAAAATCTAATGTCATTTTTCTCTCCAATCCATTTAAATCATTTTCCCTGAATAAATTAGCCATATAACAAGGTAAGTATTTGCAGGACTTAGTATCTGTATTTATTTTAACATTTGGAAATATATATTCCCAAATGGATAATTTTGATATTATATCCAAATATATCTTAAAATCACCACTATATTTAAATGATTTCTTAACCTCTTCCCAAACTCTTTCTTTAGTTATTCTAGATAGAGAGCTCCCCAATTCTTTAGCTGAATTGAAAGTGTCATCATCAATATCAAATCCATATCTATATGAAAATCTAATAATTCGCATTATTCTAAGAGGGTCTTGGTTAATCCTTTCTTTTGGATCCCCGACCATTCTTATAATTCCATTCTTAATGTCATCCAGGCCATTTACCATATCGATAATCTTCCTCTTTTCAAGATCATAGAAAAGTGAATTTATTGTCAAATCCCTGCGCAGAACATCAAATTCAATTGTTGAAAATTTTATTTTCGGATTTCTGGACTTATAGTCATATTCATCTTCTCTAAAAGTAGCCACTTCCATACCATTTGGTTGATCATCAGTATAAACTATAACAACACCAAAATCTTTACCGACCTCATTTGTTTTATAGTTATTTGAGTTTAAAATTTCTATTATTTCATCAGATACTGCATCAGTACATAGATCAAAATCCTTAGGATCATCTCCCTTTATAAAATCCCGGACTGACCCACCAACTAAATATAATTTTCTATTATTTTTTTTAAAAATACGGTGTATTTCTTTGACGGAGTTAGGGATAGAATCCCACATATCATTCTTACTGGATTTCTCAAAAAATTCTAAATATTTCTTTATCATGTAAGTATATATTTCTTTAATTCAATATCCTTCGGAATATCCATTCCTAAAGTATGATAGACTTCTTCAAGTCTGTCTCTAACAACTTCATCACCTTGTATGGCACCAAATTCCCTTATCCAGTAGATACATCTAGGATCTTCTTTGAATAATTTATAGATCTCATATACAGGATTTCCAATTAGAATAATACCTTGTTCAAAAAATTCAGGAAGTCCATCGAAATTGGTTATTTGATTATTATTACAATAAAAATAACCACCCACTGTTTCAGGACAATATTCTAAAGATGTTAATTGGCTATTATTACAAATAAAATTACCACCCACTGTTTCAGGACAATATTTTAAAGATGTTAATTGATTATTGCCACAAGAAAAACCACCACCCACTGTTTCAGGACAACCTTCCAAAGATGTTAATTGGTTATTGTCACAAGAAAAACCACCACCCACTGTTTCAGGACAATATTTTAAAGATGTTAATTGATTATTGCCACAAGAAAAACCACCACCCACTGTTTCAGGACAATATTTTAAAGATGCTAATTGGTTGTGATTACAATAAAAATGACCACCCACTGTTTCAGGACATCCTTTTAGTGAGGTTAATTGATTATTACTACAATAAAAATAACCAGTCACCTCTTTAAATTTGATCGGGATGGATTTTAGATTTTTGTCTGATAGATCAACACTCCCATTAACACTTATGGACATATCATCATTGATAGTATAATCTTTGATATTATATTTCTTGCAAATTATATGTATTTCTGAAGATATCAAAGTATAGTTGCGATATTCATTATTTTAAAGTAAAAAAATGATCTTTACCACTCGAATCTGAATACTTAATAGTAGAAAGTAATCCTAGATTATTATTAACTACCTTCTTATATTTTTTACCAAGTCCTTTTTTTACATAACCAATAGTGATATGTGGTGAAAAATCTGGAAATTCATTTTGATTGGGAAGTTCAGAAAGCAAATCATAAATTTTCTCAAATTCATCAGATTTACGAATTGAGAATTTAACTACATCGAAATTATCATTTTCAAAAAAGTCAATGCCAGTTGAAATAACTTCAAATGGTTTGAATTTTGATACTATTTTCTCGATTTCATTAAGTTTAGCTAACTTATCCAATCCATATAATAATGTAATGTGTGGATGTTTTTGAATTCCGTAGTTCTCACCCTCTTCAATATAAAGGTCATTCGGATCAATCAATGCGCATATATTATCCCAATTTTTTATTGGAGATTCTAACATAACACATCCAAATTCATATTTTTCACTTTCAGTAATAAAAGTATTGAAATTTTTAATCATACCTATGGATTTATATATTGATATCTCTTATCCATAAAATATTGAATATGTGGTGATATTCTCGATTCATAGTTCTTATCCCACATTATTTGGCCATTGAGTGGTATGAACCTGGATATTCCCATTGGTAGGTCAAATATTGAAGTATCAATATCAATATTTTCAAATAAAATTATACCAACCTCTAGGGATACCCAACTATTATCACCATTCCACTCACCTCCATATGTATCCACAATAAAGCACTTACTAACATACCCACCCTTTATAAACTTAATAATATATTGATCATTATTATCTAAATTCAGTTTATACTTACCATTAGAACTTGTACACATCGAGTCTGAGCAAATACCATTTTTAAAGGATTTAACCCAAACACCTTTCATGGGGTTGCCATTTTCTAGATCTATAATAGTCCCGAATACTTTCAGATGAGCGGAATAAGATAGTTTAAAGCTCAAGAGAAGAAATATAAAAAATATAAATCTCATTAACCAAAATCAATAACTCCATCTGGGTAGGTTTCCCAAAACTTATCCAACAAAGATTTATCCATAACCCAAATAGATTCCTCATTATCATATATCCATTGATCACACTCTTTCTTGGAATAAATAACATCTAAGAGGTACTCATCTATTTCCCTTTTTGATGTTCGAAAAACATCATGAAAACCAACAGCGTCATTTAGACTATTGATCTTATCAATTTCTGAGTCTATCTGAAATTTCTCTAATGTATCCAGATAGATTAGAGAGCTGTCATGATCATCGAGTTTTTTCGATAATTCTCGCTCCCTATCATATAGGACTCTGTCTTTATGAAACCAAGTATGTTGACCCATTATTTAATATTTAACACAAATATACTGAATTTTAATTACTATTATGAATATATAAAGTATGAACTATCTAAAGAGATTTGAAAGGTTCCAAGAGCCACCTGTTATGATAAGGAAAAAATTAGAGGACTTAATATCTAACCTACTTTTAAAGTACGAGGGAGGTAGACCATTCTTCGATGCTCTTGACGACCAAATAAAAAATTCTATAAATGAGGATATAGTAATTTCTCTTATGAGAGGAACTGAAGATAAATATGTAGTTTCCTCAGGAGAATTTGGAGATAGGGTCTTCAATTTATATAATGAAGGTAAATTCAAATGTAAAGGAATGGTTGTTTATAATGGGAAAATAATGACCAAGGATAAAGGAGTTACATATTGGTATCCACCAGACTTTGATCTCAACAATAAGGAATTTGTTTTTATAGATGATTCTCTATTTTCAGGAAAGACTCTAAGTGTAATTGAAAATCATTTAAGGGAACATAACTCAAAAATCGAATATGTTTCAGTTGTCTATGATGGATCTAAGAAAAAGGATCCGAAAGTTCATTCTTTCTATAGATACTACTAAAACGATCACTTTAGCAAACATTACCCATACATTTGGTTCTTGTTTGGTAAAAATCGGTCAAGTTTTTCAAACCAATCTCTATATTCTTTTAGTTGTTCGTTTTGTTTTTCAATCCATTCTTTGTCTTTTGGGAATTTATGTCAGATAGAAAAGATCCAAGAATAGACAAAGTATTCTCTGATATTTGTATTCCAAATAATATTAACCAAGGTGATTTAGATGTTGATTTTTCAAACTATTCAGTAGAAGAATTTCTTAAAGAAATTATGAAATTGAAGAATTAAATATATAAAAGTAAAAAATCTCATGAAAACAAAGAAATTCAAAGAATTTGTTAATATGGAAGTTGGTTTAGATTTAGTTAAAAATGAAACTGAAATAAAAACTATTGATATAACTAAATACAAAGGAATTAACGAAAGTAAAAGTCCAGAAGAATTAAAAAAAGCTGCTGAAACAATTGGCTTAGATCTTACAAAAAATCTATCAAAAAGAATTGATTTAATATGAAAGTCTTAACTGATATTTATATTTTCAAAACATCTGATGATATAAGAATTTACAAAGCACTTTGGGACACTGGTGCTACCGAAACTTTAATTTCAAGTAAAGTTATAACTGAATTAAATTTAGATCAGACAGGAGAAGTTGAAGTATCAACAATAAATGGAACTATAAATAGTAAAAGATTTGGTTGTGGTTTATTATTAGAAAACCATTCAAAGTCAATAAATACTCAACCTGCTGAATTTTCTCATAGAAAAGAATGTGATGTAATAATTGGAATGGATATAATCCAACACGGATTATTTATTTTAGATAAAGGTGATTTTTCATTTACAATAGATCAACTTAAATAATTGATTTTAACATATCATAAACTCAATATCAATCACACCATCTAAATCACTATAAAGTTCTCTTAAAATAATTTTGGGAACTATATATTTGTTCAACCTAAAAAGTTATATAATATCTGCTCCAATTAAATTTTCCAAATCATTACTTAGAAATACAAATTTCATTTTTTTACCAAATGGTGTTTTCTGATATCGAATAAGGTATTCAATTTCATTTTCATCAAGATTATCCAAATTAGGTTCATAAGTAATCTCAAAT
>Ga0154020_10007408_pt1 | contig 12812 bp, 7 predicted proteins | sample Klosneuvirus_201_FD_109709 | JGI IMG/M metagenome (GOLD analysis project Ga0154020, IMG submission 109709) | Active sludge microbial communities from wastewater, Klosterneuburg, Austria - Klosneuvirus_20160825_MG | ecosystem: Engineered > WWTP > Aerobic digester > Activated sludge | place... | reverse complement strand
TCCTCCACCAATGAACCCACAATCTGTCCATTCCCCAACGCCATAATCTCGCTGTGGACAATCCGCTCGTGCAGCGCCACCTCGGTGAAGACCCCGCGCAGCGTCATGGCCGGGTCAGCGTCAACACTTTTCCACGCCACTGGGCTTCCCCTGGTTTGCTGGACACATTCCAGACGTCCATGGAGACGTGAGAGGATGTGGTCATGTCAGCGTTTTGGGTTGCTCCGGGTGTGCGTGGCCGCGTTTGCCGTGCGTGGGCTTTGGAATCACCAGCTTCCGGTCCCTGGCGCCGCCGGCGAGGATGGCCGAAGTATTTCCGCGTGGGATGTCCCGGTGCCGGTATCAGGCTGCACAGCCGGACCAGCCGGTCATTGGGTGAGAGCACCAGCACGGTATTGCCCAGGCGGTCTGGCTGCTTGAGCCGGCAGGGTCAACAGTCCATCCGGCCGCTGCTTGAGGCGGTGCAATGCCAGCGGTCCACGCAGCAAGTCCGCCAGAGGTCCTTCCAGCGTCTCACAGTCTGTTCCGTCCACCGGGGAAGATGCATACGCATTCACACCGTTGACGTCGGAGGATGTCCCACGGCGTGGGCTTTTCACTTCCTCTTGTTCCACAAGGGCGAGCGCCGGCCCGCTGCGCTCCCGTTTTCCCAGCGTCAGCGCAAGCTGCCCGCACGCGGCCAGCGCATCCAGCTGTGTTCCTCATTGGAACTGGACAGCACCATCAACATTCCAGAAGGCCTGCTGGAGGAATTCACACGGCGCGTGTTCATGGTGTGCGCGGGCTGTGGAAGCGTGTTTGACGCACCAGAGGGCTACAAGGTTACCAGCACCACGCCCTGCCCGGAGTGCAAGGCGCCCGGCACGCTCAAGGGGGAGTCCCGCTGGGCCTTCGTTGGAGACCCGGAAGCATCGGTGCGCTACCTCAAGAGCATCCAACAGTCCGGCCCTCACCTGCTGGCGGTGGCCAATGACATCCTGGACTTCTCCAAACTGGAAGCCGGCCGCATGACGCTGCGCTTTGAGGACGCGCGCGCGGCTGAGATCCTGGAGAAACTCTCCCTGGCCATGTGCCCCTGGCCCAGCCGCGCAGCATCACGCTGACGGTGGACGCGCCGGATGCCACCGTGCGGCTGCACGCCGACCCGCTCAAAGCTCACCCAGGTGCTGATGAACCTGTTGTCCAACGCCATCAAGTTCTCCCATGACCAGCGCGTGGTGGAGGTGCGGGTCAACCAGCCGGATGGAGACACCATTGCGTTTTGTGTGGTGGACCACGGCATTGGCATGGCAGACAAAGACCTCAAGCGCATCTTTGAGAGCTTTTTGCAGTTGGACAGCAGCCACACCCGCAAATACGACGGCACCGGGCTTGGGTTGGCCATCACCCGCAAGCTCACCGAGCTGATGGGCGGCACCATCACCGTGGAGAGCACCGTGGGCGCCGGCAGCAGCTTCACCGTCACCCTGCCGGTACTCCCTCCGGACAGTGTGCTGGCCGCCAACAACGCGGCGCAGCCCACGGCGTGAAGCCAAGGCGGCATCCCGCGACCACGCTCACGGTGCAAACAACTCCAGGGACACTGCGCCGCCACCCGCAATGACCGTCGTCGCTTCGGCAGTGACCACGCCCATCCACACACGACGGGCATGCAGAGAAGGCCCCGGTGACCATGCCCCAGGCAAGGTGGAAGCGTCCAAGACTGCGCTCTCATTGAGGTGGAGGTAGCCAAGGGCCGAGTACTCATGGCCGCCAAACAACAGCGCGCCCGCGCCCGGCAACGCCAACAAAGCCCCCCCGTACTGCCCGAAAGGCGCACCAGGAGACGTGGTCCAGCTTCCCGTTGAGGCATTGAACGTGCTGGTTGCGTCTGCCGACGCCGTTCCAACGAACCCACCGACCCCGAGGGCCTCCCCGCTGGTCAGCGTCACCATTGGAAACTCTGACGCTGCGGTTGGCAGCGGCGCTATGGAAGACGACCCGGTCACAGGGTCCCATATCTCCGCAACGTCCAACGGCGCCGAGCTGTATCCACCTGCCAACAAGACACGTCCGTCTTGCAGCAACGTGGCACCAAGAACATAGCGCGCCTGGAGCAGCCCGGCGCCAGGAGTCCATGATGCGGTGGCGGGGTCAAACACCTCAACGTCCGCCAGGGCGCCATATCCCGGGCGGTATCCTCCCAGCGCCACCACGCGGCCATCCAACAGCTTCACGCTTGCATGGTAATACCGGGGTTGAGCCATGGGGACATCCGTCCAGGTCTGGGTTCCCGGCTGAAACAACAGTGAGCCCAGGGCCAGGGCAGTGCCTTGGTTTCTGCCACCGACAACCAGCACCCTGCCGTCATCCAGCGTGTGTGCCGTGCTGAGGCGTTGCGTCTGAGGCATGGAGCGCATTTCCCTCACGTGTTGCGTGGCTGGATCATACGCCTGCACCCGGGTGGTTTCGCCCTGGACGTTGTCCACGCCACCACCAAAGAGCACCTCACCGGTGTTCATCGCAGTGGCAAATCCCTCCAAACCTTCCAGTGGAAGGTTGTCTCCATCTTCCACCACGCCCGTGTTCACATTGAAACGTGAGACCGAGCCAAGGTGCCCAACCGTTGCATTGTAGCCTCCAACAGCAACAACCTCATCACCCGCAGCAAACACCGGCATCTGGGTACGGCCAATGCCAACAGGTCCCATGGCGTCACTCCATGTGTTGGAGGTGACGTCATAGATGCGCACGTACCGGTCCACCCCAAACACCACCAGGCGGCCGCCGGTGATCATCGTGGCGCCCTGCTGGGGGTGATAGCCGTCGCCGGTGGCTCCAGCGGCCCATAGACCCGTGGTCAAATCAAGAACCATGGGCCAGGGCCATTGATCACTTGGACCAATGACCACCCGGTTGCCGTCACGGAACATGTGCAATCCCTGAAGATGGTAGACGCTTGTTGCAGGCAACGCTGGCGCTGCGGAGAACGTGTTGCTGGAGGGATCAAAACGTTCACACGTGCTGGCACTGACCCCACCACACACCAGGACTGCTCCATCTGCCAGTGTGACTGCACCGGCAAGGTAGCGCTCCTCCATCATGTTGGGCCCCGCCGTCCACACGTTGAGCGCCGGCTCAAACATCTCCGTTGACGCCAGGTACCCCCCGGCAGCGCCGGCGCCGCCCATGACAAGCACCCGTCCGTCCGCAAGCGTCACCTGAACGTGACCGTAACGCGCCACGGTCATTGGCTCCGCGGCACTCCACACGCCAGCGCTGGGATCAAACACCGAGGCGTGGGCCAGGCTGGACGCGCCCAGTCCACCGGTGACCAGGACGCGCCCGTCTGCCAGGCGGGAACCACGCCCATACACGGCCGGCACGGGCATGGGTGCCACGGGCCGCAGCTGGTGCGTCTGGGCGTTGTACAACTCCGCAGACGCCGTCACGCCAGACCGGGAATCCCCGCCAAAGAGCAACACGTCTCCGTTGGCCAGCGGAACCGCCTGGTGCCGATCCCTGGCTTGTCCAATCCTGCCCGGTGGACCCCACTCTGACCCGCCAAAGAACTCCACGGTGGATGTTGTTGCTCCTGGCCCGGTCAGGTAGCCCCCCACAACCATGCCCCTTCCATCATCAAGGCCCACAAGCTGCGCACCAGACCGTGGGCGCCGCAGGTTTCCTGCATAGATTGGTGTCAGGCTTCCAGAGGGGAGGTTGAACACATAGGTGTCCGCCCGGAGTTGGCCGTTGTAGCCGCCCGCCATGACCAGCGTACCGTCTGCCATGACGCCAAGGGCTGACTCATTGTGCACGGCAATGCCGCAGTTGTTGGCAACCTCAACACCATCCGAGATTCGAGTGGCGATGGCATAGCCAAATTGGCCATTGGACTGACAAGCGTTGGCCCAGTTGATGTCGGTGCCGCCCCCCACCATGACCAGCACTTCCCCGTTGGAATCCCCGTATCCTGGCAACTGAACAACCGCAGCAGCGTGCCCCACACGCCGCAGGCCTGCGTGGGAGGTCACACTTCTCCACGTCTGCAAGGACGCATCAAACGCATCAAGGGACTCAAAAATCGCATTCCCATTGTCATAGCCCCCTGCAATGACCACCTCACCGCTGGCCATCCGGTTGGCACTGTGGGCGCGGCGCGGCCATGGCATTGGCGTGCTCAGGTCCCACCGGTTGAGGCCGGCGTCATAGATCTCCGTACTGGATAGCGTGCTTGCGGCGGCCAGGCCACTGAGACCACCAATGGCCAGAACCCGGTTGCCGGGCAGCGCCGTCAGCGTGTGCTCCAAACGCAGCGCGCGCATTCCGGGCAGAGCACTCCAGGTGTTGCTTGCCGGGTCATAGATTTCCGCCGACCCCAGCGGCGACGTACCGGTGTTGTTCCTGCCGCCAGACACCACCACGCGCCCATCATCCATCAACGCTGCAGCACCAGCCACGCGCCGCTGAAGCATTGGACCCGTCTGCCCCCAGGTGTTGGTCAGAGGATCAAACAGCTCCGCGTGCGCAGGGCCTGACGTGGAGGGGGTTGTCTCCCCAAAAGCCAGCACCCGGCCGTCCTTGAGCTTGATGGCATGGAACCCGGCGCGCGGCGTGGCCATGTGGTGACTGATGGCCGGCATGAAGAACCCCCCATCCACAACCACCGTGCGCGTGCGCGTAGCGGTTGCACCCAGGGCGTCTGTGACAGTGACGGAGAGAGGCACGCTGCCCTTGCCAGGACCCACGTCAAACTTGGTCACGTTGGACGTAGAGGAGCCCGTGAGCGTGAGGCCTGCCGCTCCGGTGGGCACACCCACGCTCCACGCATAGGTGAGCCCGGCCTTGGGAACCACCGACGCCGGAATGGCACGGGTCCCCGGCAGGACACGGTCCCGCGCCACAAACAGGTCCGCCGTGGCGCGCTCGACCGTCTGGATGGAGGCCGTTGTGCTGGCCGTTTGCCCCGTGGCGTTGGTCACGGTGACCTGAAGCGTGGCACTGCCCAGGTTTCCCAGAGACCAGACCACGCTTGCGGTGTTGGTGGCCCCCTGGAACGCGCCTGCCGTGGCCGTCCAGGCGTAGGTGCTCCCCCCTTGGCCGGGGACACTCACCGTCACCGCGTCACCCCGGTAGACCACGGACGGGGCAGAAATGGTTGCCGCCGGAAGCGGAATGACTCCCAGGGTCCCAACCTGCGCGGTGGTGGAACCAAACGGCGACGACACCTGCACCCAGACCTGCGCCAGGTCCAGCGCCGGCGTCACGCTGGACAGCGTGAGTGATGAACTGTCCCCGCCAACGGCGTTGCCGTTCACCGCCCACGCATAGTGCAATGGACCTTCGCCAGCAGCGTTGGCAAAGAACGTTGCGTCATCACCTTCGTTCACCGTGGTGTAGACCGGCGGGAAGGTCAGGATGACCGGCGGCTGCCCAACCGTGATGGTCACCGTCCCCGTGGTACTCCCGGCGGTGTTGGTGACCGTGACGGTGTACAGCGTGGGCGGGCTCAGCTGGGTCGGCACACCGGAGATGATGCCCGTGGCGGTATCAAAGGTGAGTCCCGCCGACAGCGCTGGGGCAATGGAGAACCCGGTTGCAGCCCCTCCGGCAAAGGATGGGATGTTGGGGCCGGCAAAGGTGTTGAACACGTACTGGGCATCTGGCTGGGAGTAAACCAGACCCACCGGCGGAGCTTCCACCACTGTGATGATGAGGGTCACGGTGGACGCCCCCTCGGTGTTGGACGCGGTCACGGTGTGCTGCGCGGCCGGGTAGAGGACGCTGGGTGTCCCGCTAATACGTCCCGTGCTGGTGTCAAACGTGAGCCCCGGGGGCAGCGCCGGCGTGATGGCAAAGGACGCACCGGTTCCCGCCGCAAGGGTTGCAACGTTTGGCGTGATGGGCTGGCCCACGCCATACACTGGAGTGAGCTGGCCGTAGGTGAGTCCTTGCGGAGCTGCGTCCCGGATGGTGATGCGCAGCACCGCAGTGGTGCTGCCCCCAGCGTTGGACGCTGTGACCACATAGTCCGTTTGCGGGATTGGTCCGTTGGGGGTCCCAGTGATGATGCCGGTGATTGGATCCAACACCAACCCGGCGGGCAGCCCGGGGCTGGCGCTGTAGGACGTTGCCACCCCGCCGGTGAGCGTTGGGGCATTGGGCGCAATGGCCTCACCGGGCCGGTAGACAGCCACGCTGGCGGCGTAGGACAGGCCCACCGGCGCCACGGGCAACACGGTGATGGACAAGACCGTGGAGGCGCTCCCGGACGCCGTGCTCACCGTGACGGTGTAGGTTGCTCCGGGCGCCTCGGCGCTTGGCGTACCGGAAATGGCGCCGCTGGCCGCATCAAGCACCAGTCCCGGTGGGAGGACCGGCACCACGGTGTAGGCGCCACCCGGCGTGGGCGTGGTGGGCAGGTTGGGCGTGGCTGGCTGGCCCACACGGTAGACCGCAGTGACCTGGCCGTAGGCCAAGGACGTGGGCGGCGCGTGAACCACCTCCAGCCGCAAGGTTGCGGTGGCACCTCCAGCAACGTTGATGGCGCTGACGGTGTAATCCTGTGCAGCGGTCACCAGGGTGGGCGTTCCGGAGACCACACCGGTCAAGGCATGAAGGGTGACACCTGGCGGCAATGCGGGCGTCACCGTGAATGCCGTAGGGGTCCCACCGGTGATCACCGGGTGGACCGGAGAAAGCGCCTGCCCAACCACGGCCACAAGATTGGCCGGAGCATACGCCAAGGACGCCGGCGGCGCGGCGTTGACGGTGATGTGGAGCGTTGCAGTGGCCGCGCCACCGCTGCTGGCCGCGGTGATCAGGTAGGGGCTTCGCGGCACCACTACACGTGGTGTCCCGCTGATGGTTCCCGTGCCGGCATCCAGGACAAGGCCCTGGGGCAACACCGGGCTCACGGAGAACGTGAAACTACCGCCGCCAGACACCGTGGCAAGGTTGGGCGTGATGGCGGTGCCGTCGGTGCAGGTCACCTCCGGCTGCGCGTAGGTCAACGTTCCAGGCGCCGGCGCCAGCACTTCAATGTGCAACACCGCGTCCAGGGCTCCGGCGGTGTTTTCTGCCCGGACGGTGTGCCGCGTGCGCGCCTGCTCCACCAGTGGCGTGCCGGTGATGATGCCGGTGAGCGCGTCCAACGTCAGCCCCAACGGCAGCGGGGGTGTCACGCTGTAGTTTGACGGCAGGCCTCCGGTGACCGCGGGAACATTGGCCACAATGGGTGCACCAACCACGTAGGATGCGTCGTCATCCAGGTAGACCAGTGTGGTGGGGGCCACATCCCGGATGGTGACCTCAAACGCCAGGATGTGTTCAACGCCATTGGGCTCACTGCGGGCCTGCCAGATGCGCCCGCCCAGCAGCGCAACAGATGTGTCCATGAACGCCGGACCGCTCCCCGGGGCATACACCGGCCCCACAGCGTCATTGACCCAGCTGTTGGTGAAGGGGTTGTGGTGCATCAACCGGTACCGCGCGGTGGCGTCGGCCTGGCTGACGCCCTCGGAGACGGCCAGATACGTGACCGCACCGTCCGCTGCGGCAGAGACACCGCTCAACAGATCAAACCCGCTGCTTGGAACGCCCGCCACCGGGTCACACAAATAGCCCCAGGCGGCCCCGTCCCATTGCCGGACAAAAAGCCGGTAGGAATTGGCGCTGAAGGTGTTCCGAAAAGCCACCGTGGGCCGACCATCCACCACTGCAAGAGCAGGGTTGTCCGCCTGGCCGGTCACCAGGCTGTTGAGCGACCCGCCCAGCGCTTCCCACGCGGCGCCGTTCCACCGCTGCACCACAACCTGAGGGACGCCCCCCCCAACCGTGTGCACCGTGGCCACGTGCGGGACCGCTCCCACCATGGCCAGGCTGGGCATCATGGCCTCAGAGCCGGGGGCATTGAGGCGTCCACCCACCAGACTCCAACCGGTTCCGTCCCAGCGCGCCACATAGGCGCTGGTGCCCAAGCCGCCCGCCTCATGCCAGGCCAACCACGGCGTGTCTCCATCCATGGCCAGACTCAAACGGTTGACCGCGTGTCCCAGCACCACGGTGCTGGACACCGTGAGGTCCCCCCCGTCCTGGAGCCACACATTTCCCTCCAGGTGCGCGCTGCGGACATGCGTGCCCTCCACCCAGGCAACCTGCAAACGGTTGGAGCTTCCGGCCAACACCACCGAGTCCACATCCTGGGTGGTCACGGGCCCACCATCATCCACCCAAACGCCGCCGTTGAGGTGCCGCACCTGGAGGACGTATTTGCTGCCATCATGCTGCGCGTTTGCAGCGTATGGGATGTTGTTGCGCTGCCCCAGCGCCGTGAGCGCCGCCGGTGGTGTTGGCCCCAGCATCAAGCGTGACTTCAACACGCGCGGTGTCACCACAAACCACTGCACGCCCACCACGCTGCCAACCGTTGCGGTCACCTGGCCGGAGGCCGCCGCATCCAGCGTGTCCAGGACCCCGCCCGCAGAAATGCTGCCCAACTGTGCATCCACACCCCACGCCGGGGTCACCAGGACTGTGTTTCCCCAGGCGTCCTCCCCCAGGGCATCCAATTGGACGCGCACGCCCTGGCTCACCACGCGGGTGCCTTCAATGGGCAGACCGTGTTCGTCCAGGATGACCACCCGGGACAGCGCGCCGTTTTGCACCACCACGGGTGAAGCGGCCGTTTCTGCACCAAATCCGGCGTGGATGGTGCCGGCGCCCACGGACCGCGCGCGGAACGTGACACCGGTGGAGCCAATGGACGCCTCGCCCACGCCGCCGGTCACGGATGTGGACTCCGGAACCAGCGCAAATGAGACGCTGGCCTGGTCCCGTGCGGTGAACGTGAGCAGTTTCTCAAATCCTGCCGCCATGTTTGTGGATGTGGAATTGAGCAGGAGCGTTCCGGTCTGGTAGCTTTGCGTGAACTCCACGCTGGTGGGCAGGCTGGTCCCAGCGGTGAGCGTGGTACGCGTGGCGCCCAGGTTGTCCCGCGCAGAAAAATAGTACTGCAGGTCCGTGTCCCCCGCGTTGATGACCGCGGCTGAAGCCGGAACCATGGCGCTGAAGACGTCCAGCGTTGGCTCAGCCTTCATGGGCACAACCTGGTACGGGCCGGCAGAACCCAGCCGGTAGTGCAACCAGGCCCCAGCAACACTGCCGCCGCTGTCATAGTCCCGCACCAACGCCCGGAGATAGATGGGCGCACCCGCGCGCATGGTGGCCGGTATTGGACCTTGCGGAGCAATGGTGGGCGCGTTGTTGCCGGGCACCAATGACGCAGCAATCACGGTGTACAACGTGAAGTGCTCAATGCGCGCCGTGATGAGGCCCGTTTCCGGGTCCAGGATTCCACCCACGCTCTGGTAGATGCCCAGGGCTTCGTCAAAGTACGCCAATTGGACAGTGCGCGCGTCCAGGCCATGTTCCTGGAGCGCGGCCACGTTGTACGGCATGGTCAGGATGGCGGGGCGGTCCAACGCAAACTGCGTTCCGGCAGGTGTAAAACGGAAAGCAGGTCCAGCCGGCTTGAAATCCCCCGGAACCCCATCCGGCGCCAGCGGCTGCTGTTCCAGGCCAATGACGGTGTCCTGGGACAGGGACCGCGGGGGAACCATCAGCGTCACCGGTCCAAGGGCCACCGTTCCACCTGAAATGGCCCGCACCATGGTTCCCGGCTGCGTGTCCGGGGGCGCCTGGTCCTGGTTGCGCTGTTGGGCAGGCTTGTTGCACCCAGCCATGGTTACAAACACCGTGGTGACAACACCGCACAACGTGACCTTTGCTGCGTGCATTGGCTCTCCCGCCCAAGGAACCCCGCAAACCAACTCATGGTTGGTTTCAACAGGATCCCACCCTGGGCGGGGAAATCTATGCTGGAAAAATGTGAGGTGTCTCTACCCTAAACATGGGAGGGCCTGGGGTTGGCACTTGATGTTTCAGCCAGAATCAATCTCCCTGTTCCAGCATGTAGAGCGCCAGTCCCGCGCGGTTTTCCACGCCGGTGCGGCGGTAGACCTCCTTGAGGTGCGAGCGCGCGGTTTCCACACCCATGGCCAGCTCGGCGGCCACCTCCTGCAACGTTGCGCCATTTGCGGCGCGCTGGGCCACCTGTCTTTGGCGTGGCGAGAGTCCCTGGACTGCGGCGGGCCGTGGACGCGCGGCTTGCAGGCGAACCAGGATGCGCCGCCCGCCCGCCCCGTGAATCCATGAACAGCAAATCTCAACACCACCGGCCGCCACGTTCCAGGGGCGTCCGGGGACCGCACTGCTCACTGCCACCTCCAACAGCCCAGGTGGCGCGGTTGTGAGCCACTGTTGGGCCGCAACCGAACGCCACTCCACGCTTCCCTGTGTGGAGAGCACGAGCACCACCGCATCCACATGTTTCCCGTTTGCTGGTTCTGTCCCGTCATTCCCGCCACAAGCGGCTGCCATGATTCTCCCCAAACCCATCAGGACTTCCTTGCAGAATCTGACGCCATCACCCGCACCAGTTCCGCGCGCGTGCCCACCCCAAGCGCGGCATAGGCACTCTTCAGATGCGTACGCAGGGTATGGATGGACATTCCCAGCGCAACGGCGGCCGCGGCGGTGCTCTGGCCCGCGGTAACGCAAGACACCACCGCTGCCTGCCGCGGCGTGAGCATGGCCGCTGCCGGAGCAAGGATGGGCTGTACGGGCTCAACCTGAATGACATACGCCACGGCAGCCCCGTCGAGGCGCAGCCCGCAGAGCCTCAAGCTGCCCATGCACCAGTCCCACGCGTGGCGGTCCTTCCTGGAGTCCCACGCCCGCACCGCCTTGCGAACAGCGTCACGCAACCAGGGTCTCTCCAACCACGCGGCAACCTGGGATGACGCAAACAGGATCCGCCCTGTTGGCGCCACCAGCAGGTCTCCTGGAGGACAAACCGGCCCACCGTCTTCCATGCGCGCCGCCATGGCCAGGACGGCCTTCAGGGACTCCTCCAGCGGCGTCAAGGCCTGCGCGTCCGCCTCTGTGAAGCGCTCTTGACCAACCTGCCGGAACAAACCCACCCAACCGGCAAAGACGCGGCCCGCGTGGACCGCCATGCGCAGTTGCGATTCAACACCGGCGTGGCGCCGCGCAAAGGTCACCAGTGGCATTTTTCGATATTCCTCAACGGATGCCATCTGCGAATCGGCAACAAAGCGGTTGTCCCAGGGGGTGACCCGGGTGGCGTATGCCCACCGGTCTGCCTGCCAGGTGGAACGCAACATGGCGCCCCATTGGGTGCGGAACTCCGGGGCCCCAAGCCTCTCCCGGAGGCCGCGGAGGACCTCCGTGCTGCAACCCGCGCTGCGCAATTGAACATCACGGATGGCGACGCCATTGGACACCACTCCCGCGCGGTAGAACAAGGCAAGGTCCGCTTGTGCACAGGGGGCCAGAGCCTCCAGACACTGCTGCCGAAGGGCTTCCGGCTGGGTGCCGGTCACGGTTCTCAATGCCGCTGCTTTCCGCGCCGCCACGCTGCGTTGCGTTGCTGCTGTTGGTTTCTGGCGCCGGACCATGCCGTCCCCTCCCGGGCTCAGGAGTTCCACCCAACCACGGCCTGGACCACGGACTGCACTGTGTGAAGCTCGTCCTCCAGGAGCAGGACGTGTGCAGCATCCTTCACGGTCTCCACGCGTGCCCCAGGCAGCACCGTGGCAACGGCCTGACTGCACGCTGCTGGAACGTTGGCATCCAGCGTACCGGTACGCAGGACCACCGGACACTTCAACCCGGCAACCCGTTCCAGCAGCGAGGGAGATCTTGAGAAAGCATCCAACTCATCTGCCAAAACGCCGGGAGCGGGGGCGTCCAGCCACGTTGACAGCAGGTCCAGGATTCCGGGGTTTCCAATTTTGGTTGTTGCACCCACGGCGCCGTTGGCAAACGCCTCGCGCAGGCCAGGCACATTGGCGCGCAGCGCGGATGCCGCCTGCTGCTGGAAAGACCGGACGTCTTCAGGAAGGCTGGCAAATCCGGAGAGGACATAGACGCCACGCACCGGGACGTTCCCGCGAACTGCGACATGCAACGCGTGATAGCCGCCGCCGCTGTACCCAACCAGCGTTACCGGCTGGTTCTGCCGCTGCAGAATGACACTCTCCAGAAGCCCCGCCGTGGTTTGCAGCGAGAGGGGAGTTGGAGAGCGTGGCGTCTTTCCATATCCGGGCAGTTCAGGAACCAGCAGCCTGAAATGTGGTGAAAGAGCCTTCACCAATGGACCAAAATACGACAGCGGACTTGGGCTTCCGTGGATGAGCATGACCAGTGGTCCTTGGCCATGTTCGTGGACATAAACCATCTTTCCCCCTGTGCCTGCTGGGTGCAGGGGGGACAATCCAACCCGGCAGAAAAAATCACAAGCACCAAACCATGGACAATTGGCCCGTATCTCAGGTGAGTCCTGTCCACTGGGTGGGACAAGCAAGAACGCTGAGAATGACGGCGGGTCAAAGTGACCGTTTCGGCGTCCTGCTCAGCGGCCGCTGCGCACGGTGGAGAGGTGCACCACGTGGATGGCCGCGGCCACCGGCGCGGCCAACCGTCAACCACGTGCCAGCGCTGCTGTCCGCCAGCACCGCCAGGTCACCGGAGTATGCCTGCGCAACGGCCACCACACGCGCCGCAACGTGCGCCAGGCTGGCAAGTCCCAACCCGCGGCCACCAGCTTCATGGCGCGGCCCATGCACAGGTCTGCGTGATCCGCATCGTCGTCACGCCACCCTTCTCGGAAAACTCATGTTCCTCCACCAATGAACCCACAATCTGTCCATTCCCCAACGCCATAATCTCGCTGTGGACAATCCGCTCGT
>Ga0154020_10007406_pt1 | contig 12814 bp, 11 predicted proteins | sample Klosneuvirus_201_FD_109709 | JGI IMG/M metagenome (GOLD analysis project Ga0154020, IMG submission 109709) | Active sludge microbial communities from wastewater, Klosterneuburg, Austria - Klosneuvirus_20160825_MG | ecosystem: Engineered > WWTP > Aerobic digester > Activated sludge | place... | reverse complement strand
GCCGTGCGCCACCAATAAGACAAATCTTAATATTATTTAGTTTGTCTCGTTGATCGGATTGAAGAATTGTCCCCAATTGGTAAGGAACCATAGCCGTAAAGTCAATCAAAAGGTTGTCAGGTATATGAGCGAGTGGGTTAGCCAATGGCTCAACTACATACAGATTCATTCGAACTTCTAAAGCCCGAATCAGCATCATCCAGCCTGCGATATAACGGGTATCAAGACAGACCAGCGCGGTTTGGCCAGCTTGTAGTCCTAAGAATGATGTAGTTAACTTAGCACTTGCTATGAGTTGATCGCGGGTGAAGTGAATTTTTTTTGGTTTACCGGTAGAACCCGAAGTGGTTAGCTCAAATTTATCTTTACCACTAAGCCATTCCTGACAAAAAACCAATGTAGGGTTATCATTCTGCAGAAAATTACCGCAACGAATCTCCTCAAGCGAATACGAAATGCCATTCAATTTTAACCAGGGTGAATGCATATTCGTACTATAGTCAATTAAGGGAACTTTGGAAATTTTGAAAAGTCGGGTTCTCGTTTTTCCATAAAGGCATTCTTTCCTTCTTTGGCTTCATCACTTAAATAATAAAGCAATGTTGCATTGCCGGCAAGTTCCTGAATGCCTGTTTGTCCGTCAAGCTCCGCATTAAAGGATGCCTTCAACATCCGGATAGCTAATGGACTTTTCTTTAGAATCTTTTTAGCCCAGCTAACATAGGTCTCTTCTAATTCTTCCAGAGGCACAACTTTATTTACCAGCCCCATTTCCAATGCTTCTTTTGCGTCATATTGATCACAAAGAAACCAGATCTCACGCGCTTTTTTCTGTCCAACAATTCGAGCTAAATAGGAAGCCCCAAACCCACCATCAAAGCTTCCCACCATGGGTCCGGTTTGTCCAAAGCGTGCATTCTCGGCAGCAATGGTTAAATCACAAACTACATGCAATACATGCCCGCCACCAATGGCCCAGCCCGCAACCGCAGCAATCACCGGTTTTGAAATTGTGCGAATTACTTTTTGTAAATCGAGCACGTTTAACCTGGGAACTGTATCCGTTCCTACATAGCCTCCGTGCCCGCGTACACTTTGATCTCCACCACTGCAAAATGCTTTTCCGCCTTCTCCGGTTAAGATGATAACACCTACTTCCATGTCCTCGCGACAAAGATTCATCGCATCTAGGATTTCCTGAATGGTAAGAGGCGTAAAAGCGTTGTGTACTTTGGGTCGGTTTATACTAATGCGGGCAATGCCTTCGTATTTATGAAAGAGAATTTCTTTGTACTCTTTTACTTGTTTCCAATTGTATTTAAGACTCATAGCTTAGTTTAATATGTTTTTTAAAAGTATCAAATGATTGCTTGGCAGACTTTTGATCACTACACACTTCCATGATTTTTGTTTTACCATCGAATTTAAAAAAATCTTTTAATCCATTTTTTAAACCTTTGGTTGTATCGATCTTGATATAGTCAAATCCAAATTCGTTAGCGAGATGATTGGCCGTAAGTTTTTGATTCGTGATGAAGTATTCGCCTTGTTCAGGAATATTTCCGGGTCCATCGATCAGATTAAAGATTACACCACCCTGGTTATTGATCACAACGATTCTTAAGTTAGAGAGCTTGTAATTATGCCAGAAGGCATTGCGATCATAAAAAAAAGCAAGATCACCGGTTATTAAAATGTTGGGCACTTCGCTACTAAGGGCATGACCCACGGCCGTACTTGTACAGCCATCAATGCCGCTTGTGCCCCGGTTAGCATATACATGCACGCCTTTTTGTTTTTCAGTTAACCCTACCAGATTAGCATACCGAACCGACATGCTATTCGCTAGGTGTAGATTGCATCGATCGGGAAGACTGGCCAATAGTTCCTTAACAACATTCACTTCATTAAAATCAGCTGCATTGAAGTGTGTTTGGTAAGCTCGGGCCATGCGATGTTCTTCGGCCAGCCATAGTTGTGCATAGTTGGCTTTTTTTTGCAATTCAAATTTACCAATGGCAGGCGGTGCGCTCAACGATTCAAAGAATGTTTTAGGATTGCAGTGAATGATCTGTGAGATACTTTGGAATGTGTCGGCCGCGGGCCCTGCGGGCTGTATATGCCAATGTTGTCGCGGCTGATGCTTCCTTAGAAATAATTTGAGATTTTTCGAAATAACGGATTTGCCAAAGGTGATTAGTAAATCAGGTTGCAACGATTGCTGAATGGATTCGCCACACGAAGCTAAAAATACATCAGAATACCTGATATTTCCCTTCAAGGAGTGAAAATTAGAAATAATATCTCCGGTCAGCGCAGCTTTATTTGCTTTGGAGAATTTCTCAATTCCTTTTGCTAATCCCGAATTATAGTCTTGTTGACCAGCAACGATTAACACCTTGTTAAAGGATGCCAGAGTTTCTGTAAGATTTTTTTGATCTTCTTTTGAGATTAATTGCTCGGACTTACCTACAGCAACTTTTTTTACTTTTTTATTAAAGCCAATCTTTTCATTTACTTCAGGATAAAGAGGTTCTCGTAGGGGCACATTAATATGCACTGGACCCTTGGGGTATTCTTGAGATAATAGAATGGCTTCATTAATTATTCTATGAATATGCCAGGGTGTTTCCTGATGATTGTAATCCTGGGGGAGCTCATAATATTTCTTGACATGCTTACCAAAAAGATTATCCTGGCGAATAGTTTGACCATCCTGTTGATCAAGCCATTCTTTCGGGCGATCGGCAGTTAAAATAATTAAAGGTGTTTCTTGAAAATAAGCTTCGGCCACAGCCGGTGCAAAATTGTACGCTGCTGAACCGGAAGTGCACACTAAGACTGCTGGCATTCGTGTTTGCTGGGCAATGCCTAAGGCAACAAAACCAGCACTTCGTTCATCACTTACCGTGCGGCAAGTAATTTCCTCATGTCTGGAAAACGCCAAGGTGAGAGGTGCACACCGCGAGCCTGGGCAAACGATTGCCTGATGGATTCCATGCCAGGCACAAATTTCAGCAATATCGAAAATAGGTTGAAGGCGCAAAGGGAAGGTTTATTGAGTAATTATATTTTGAAGGGTAAGCATCTTCATTTCTGTTTCCATCCATTCAGTTTCACTGACTGAATCTGCCGTAACGCCAGCCCCGGCATATATTCTTACTTTATCTTCAAAAATTTGCATACACCGTAAGTTTACATAGATGTGACTTTCTTCTTTCAGATTTACAGGTCCTAAGTAACCACTATAAAATTGCCGATCGAAACCCTCGTGTTCCTTTAGAAAAGCGAGGGAATTTTCAAGGGGCATTCCACAAACTGCAGAGGTTGGATGTAATAATTTTAACATGACCGAACCCAGCTGAGGAAAGTTGGTAGCCGCCATATCAACTTCGTATTCTGTTTTCAGATGCAGAAGATTTCCCGCAACTATAGTTTTAGGGCCATGTTCTTCATACTCGCGCAAGCGAATCTTTTTAAAGCAATTAATGATGTATCGACAAACCAATGCCTGCTCCTCTATTTCCTTTTGAGTCCAGGCTACATATTTTAAATTAATATCAGGTGTGTAGGGCAATGTACCTGCTAGTGCTACAGTTCTAAATTTATTTTGTACTACACTCGCTAGAAGTTCTGGTGTAGCACCCACCCACGTTCCGGTTTCAGGAGAAGAAACCAATGAAACAAGGGCCAGGGGATGCTTTTCGCATAGTTGATTGAATACATCAAGCAAATCGAAATTTTTGCTTCGGGTTATGTCCTTAAAGCGAGCCGGCACTATTTTTTCTAGATTTCCAGAATCTATTGACGCCACACCGCGTTCTACTAATTTTTGAAAGTCAGGCGCAGTGGAGTTGTCCATCAGTGGAAGATAATGAGAATACGATATCTCTTTTTCTTCCGAATCCCATTCCGGGTTAACTGTTCCATCGATTAACAAACCAGTTTCGAAGATGAATAAATCATCGGCCGGGAAAAATATTTTTTTGCGATCTGGATAAAAAGGACTGAACACAAAACCAGGTTCTGAGTCTTCAAGACTAACTTCAGCTAATTTTTTAATCCCGGAAGTACTTATGATAAGATGTTTTTTATCGATACCAGGTGCCTTCCACAAAGTGAAGCTATGACCTTGACTTATTGCTTCATGGATAGCATGAATAATTATTTTTTTCTCCTCTCGGTTGATTGACTTTTTTTCAGTTGAGATCATTTCAATTCCTAACGCTTATCAATAATTGCCATGGTAATCCGACTAATGCACACCAATTCCTGAATTTCATTTAAAATACGAATCTCCCATACATGGGTTTTCTTACCGATATGTAAAGGTTTGGTTGTTCCATATACATAACCCTCTTTGGCACTCTTAACGTGGTTTGCATTAATTTCAAGCCCCACACAGTATTGCGTATTTCGATCAATACAACAACTGGCTGCTACACTTCCCAGTGTTTCGGCCAACGTTACAGATGCTCCCCCATGTAACAACCCAAGGGGTTGTTGAGTTCTGTTATCGACAGGCATTTTTGCCGATATCGAATCATCGTTTATCGAAATAAATTCAATACCCAAATGGCTAACCATCGTGTTGGTGGAAAGTTTATTTAACGAATCGAGTGTTAGGCCAGGCTTAAATACAGACATTGGAGTAAAGCATGCGAGTTTAAACAATTTCGCTATTTTTGCGCCCGCAAAGCGGCCTGAAATTAGGTAGAAATGATGAGCAAAAAAATATATATCATCCGGCACGGGCAGACAGATTACAATCTGAAGGGTATCGTGCAGGGGAGTGGGGTTGACTCATCCTTAAACGATCGGGGGCGCGAACAAGCGCACAATTTTTTCCACCACTACAAGGATGTGGCCTTCGATAAGATTTATACTTCGGCTCTTAAAAGAACCAGCGAATCGGTTGAGGATTTTTTGGTGAAAGGAATACTATCGGAAAGCCTTACAGGTTTAAATGAGATAAGTTGGGGGGCGAAAGAAGGACAGCGAATAACTCCTGAGGAAGATGCTTATTACCATTGGATGCTGAACCAATGGCAATTAGGTCAAACGAATGAACGGATTGAAGGTGGTGAAAGTCCTGATGATGTTTCGAAGCGTCAAGAGGTAGCATTGAAGCACATTTTGAACAACAGGATGGAGTCTACGGTATTGGTTTGTATGCATGGCAGGGCTATGCGAATTCTTTTATGCAAACTCTTGAATTATCCGCTGCGATGCATGGATATGTTTGAACACGAGAATCTGTGTCTCTATTTGGTGGAGGGTACTGGTTCAAGTTTTTCGATTAGAAAATACAATGACACAACTCATTTGAAGGAAATACACAAGAGTGACGATAGCCGATTGATTCAAGCTATTACGCCTTAACTGTAGTAAGCCATTCTAATTCAGTTCGGGCTTTGCTATCGATGCTGTTTTTATACTCGTGTTTTGGATAGTTAAGGGCTTGAGAAAAATATTTTTTTGCAGCGACAAAATCTTTTTGGTCTTTGGCAATATAGCCTAATTGTAATGCTGAATTGGCACCAAAATACCACGGATTATTTTTGGTCATATCAATGCTTTGCTGGTAAAAAAGTTTTGCCACAGAAAGTTCACCCATGCGATGGGCGAGCCGTGCTTTCCGATAATAGTACTCTGTTCGGTCTTTATCCGTTTTTAAATCTGTCGGTGTAATAGTTTGCAAGGTAGCAGACGCTTCTTTGTAGTAACCGCCATCCGTACTAAATCTTACCTTTAACAGTTTCCTGTTTGGAAATTCAGTTTCTTCCAATTGTTTGGTGGCATATCGATCGGGTTCAGCTTTATCGGTACCCGTAGTTTTTGCCTTATCAAAATTAGCTTTAGCAGATTTGGTGTCGCCCATTAACCAGTAGTCAAGCGATATTTTAAAGTAGGAATCCTTCTTGAAACTAACACTGGGATAGTTTTTAATAAACCGCTGATATGAAGCAATTGACTTCTCATAGTCACCTTTTTGCATAAGCACTTCGCCACGCAAGTAGTCGATGTAGTAGATGGGCAATCCCTGCGCTTGCTGATCAATCTTTTGAATAAGACTAAGCGCTTCATCGCTTTGGCCATCTTTTATAAGCATGTTGACACCCAAAAATAAAAGCAACCGATTATCGGGTTGATCTTTGAGACACATGGAAATTCCGTCAGCCGCCTCTGGAAATTGTTGATTTAGAAATCCCTTTACCGTATAGAAAAGGATGGTAGCCTCCATACTTAATGATGATTTGGAATTTCTAAGTTCGGTAAACTGCTTTTGGCCCGTGCTTACCGAACCTTTCATCCCTAAGAGGCTTACAAACCACTTATATTTATCAGGCACAGAACCTAACATTACCTGGATAACGCCACTTGTTTTTTTTATTGGAATAAACTCCGGGTATTTCTTTAAACAATCATTAGCCAGCTGATAGGCTTTACGAATTGACATAACCGCATTTATATCCTGACTGAGATTGAGAAAACAAAAACCCCGTTGCAAATTAAGTTCTGCTTGTAAGAAAAGGGTTTCAGGGCCAACGGGTAACCCCTCCAAATATTTTAGGCGCTCTTTAAATCGTAAGTCAATCTGTTCAAAGGCCTTATGATCTTCAGTAATTAATATATAAACGGTTTCATTTAAACTTTCTACATAAAGTTTATGAAACTCATTGGTCTTTATTCTTTTTAAGTATTCGGTAGCCTTATCGGGCTGAAGAGAGAAAACTATGTTATAGGCTTTTTGCAATTCGGTATCGAATTGCCAAATCATATCATTAGCCTGTAGAGGTATAAAAAATAAAAAAAGGCAAGTGGATATGCCTGCCTTTTTAATATTTGCTATGATTTTGTCGCTATACAACCTTTTTGGTTTTTTTTACTGGTGCCGCCTTTTTTGGTTTTGGCTCTTCTTCCATAGATCCTAAATCTACATCAGCCAAAATTCTGCCAGAATGCTCGTCTATAACAATTTTTTTCTTTTCGCGAATCTCAGCAATTTTTTGGGGAGGAATAATGATGTTGCAACCTTCTGCAGCACCTCGTACTACCCGCACAACGGCTAATCCATTCGATAAATTAGTTCTTAAACGCGTATAATGCTTAAGAAGTTTATCTTCAATTTTCTTAGTTGCCTTTTCCCGCTCTACCATTAATTTTTTCTCCTCTTCCTGGCTTTCGTTCAAAATTCCTTCAAGCTCATCTTTCTTGTTCTGAAGATCGGCTTCTCTTTCCTTAATAACCGTCTCAATGGTGCCTATATCGCTCTTCTTTAGTTCAATTTTATCTTTCGACTCTTTAATCTTTTTCTCACAAATCTGTACCTCAAGCTCTTGAAGTTCAATTTCCTTGGTAATAGCATCAAACTCGCGGTTATTCTTAACGTTTTTCTGCTGCTCGTTGTATTTTTTGGTAAGCTTTTCAGCTTCCTTAATGGCCTCTTTATTTTTTTTGATAACCTCTTCTAATTCTTTCAATTCAGCCTCAAAACGGCCTAATCGGGTGCGGTATCCCTCCATTTCATCCTCCAGATCCTGTACCTCATCGGGCAGGTCACCTCTCAGTTTTTTGAGTTCGTCCAGTTTTGAGTCTATGGATTGTAGTTTTACTAAGGCTTCTAATTTTTGTGCAACTGTTTGATTTTCCATTACTTACAGGTAGCTAATTGGATTGGTTACGACATTTGAAAAAATGATTGCAAAAGTAGGGAATTTTTCTTGCAAATACTCACCAATGAGCTCTTTCGTGAATTGTTCGCTCTCATAATGGCCAATATCGGCTACTGTGATTTTGTTGTCGGCATCAAAGAATTCGTGGTATTTGAAATCGGCCGATATAAATACATCTGCACCTTTCGCAATGGCCTGTGGCAACAAGAAACTGCCCGCTCCCCCGCAAAGGGCCACTTTGGTTATATGCTTTGCATGGATGTTTGTGTACCGGACACAGTTGGTATCCATCACTGTTTTCAATCTATTTAGAAAGCCTAATGACTCTTCCGGGACAGGTAATTCCCCAAGCATACCTGAGCCTACCTCTTGATTTTGATTAGCAAGATCTGATACATAGTAGGCAACTTCCTCATACGGATGACTTTGCCTCAAAGCCGTAAGTATTTTTGTTAAAAGAAGCTTAGGGAAAATCATTTCCACCCTCGTCTCTTTTGTTTTCTCGAGTTTCCCTTTTGATCCCGCAAAGGGTTTAGAATTTTCAGTAGGTAGATAAGCGCCCATACCTTCTGAAGAGAAACTGCAATGCGAATAATTTCCGACATGACCGGCACCAGCATCGTGCAGGGCACTTATCACTTTTTCAGTATAGTCGAGCGGAATGAACGTGACGATTTTTGATAATGTATTTTGCCTGGGCGACAAGACCTGAAGATTTTTGAGTCCGAGTCGATCGGCAATTTTTTTGTTAACACCCTGAATTACGTTATCAAGATTGGTGTGGATAGCGTAGATAGCAATTTGATTGCGGATCGCCTTTATCAATACACGCTCTACATAAGTATTGCCAGTAAGTCTCTTGACTCCTTTAAACAGAATGGGGTGGTGGGCGATGATTAAATTGCAGGATTTGGAAATAGCCTCCTCAACAACGGCTTCTGTACAATCCAGCGTAACGAGAATACTTTTTACATCATCAGCTGCCTGACCCGTTATCAATCCACTGTTATCATATTCTTCCTGGTACTGCGGTGGCGCGAGTTTTTCAAGACTTTCGATTACCTGTTTTATAGTTATTGTAGCCATCGATTTATGTACTTTTGACCAAAAATAACGAAAGATCGCGGCACTGCTTTATGCATCTGTTAAAGTACCTTCTGTTACCCTTTGCCTGGCTTTATAATCTGATCACGAGGCTAAGAAATTATCTCTATGATATCGGACATAAAAAGTCTTTTCAATTTGATACGATTGTTATCAGTGTTGGTAATTTAAATGTAGGGGGATCGGGTAAAACGCCTATGGTCGAATACTTGATTCGATTATTATGCAGCCAATATAAGGTAGCTACCCTAAGCCGAGGGTATGGTAGAAAGACAAAAGGGTTTCGTATCGCAAAGGATGATGACACAGCCCTTACCTTGGGTGATGAGCCTTACCAGATTTTTAGAAAGTTTAAGGAAAGGATTGTAGTTGCAGTTGGAGAAGACAGGGCATTGGCCATTCCCACTATTTTAAATGAGTGTCCAGAAGTTCAAGTAATTTTAATGGACGATGCCTTTCAACATCGGGCCGTTGTTCCTCAATTCTCAATTTTGGTTACAGACTACAACAAGCCTTTTTATAAGGACTTCCTTATGCCTTTCGGTCGACTGAGGGAGGCAAGGGATGGTGCTGCGCGGGCTGACGTGGTAGTGATGACTAAATGTGCTGATCTTAATTCAGATACAGAAAATTTAATCCGCCAGAAGCTTGAGAATCAGGCAGGTTCTAAGCCCGTTTTTTTTAGCCGTTTGAAGTACAATTCTCCGCTTGGGATAGATCATGCTCAATCCATAAGTAATGATATTGTGTTGGTTTCTGCTTTAGCCAATAACAGTTCGTTTGCGCATGCAATAGCAAAGGATTTTAAGGTACATCACCATGTGAGATTTCCAGATCATCATGTGTATTCGATCTCAGATATTATTGCGATACATCAAAAGGCTGAGGATTGTAAGGCTGATTCGATTCTTACTACAGAAAAGGATATGGTTAAACTTATTGTTCCAGCCTTGGTAAATGAAGTCAGCAAGAAAAAATGGTTTTATGTTCCCATTGAGGCCAACTTTATAAAGAATGGTGCGGAATTTGACATAATGATTAAAGAACTCATTGAAGAAAATCTGGCTAAACCGGCATCGGCTATCGAAAAACCAGAGGCTCTTTCCTAATTCTAATCTATTTTTGCGCGTGTTTTTAAAAAAGTGCCATCTAATATTTTTTATTTTCCTGACAGGAAGTTTAAACTTGCTGGCGCAGGAAGAAACTCCAACACGGTCGGGCAGAGGATCTCAGATTCTTGATGATTCAACGGTAAACGTATATGGCCCCAATACCACCAAATGGATTACTGAAAACAACATATTTCAGAATAAGGGCGACTATCAACCGCTTGATACGATGTTGAGCAACTATCATCGATGGACCTATATTCAGAGCTCTAATAATTTTTATCATAACCTTGGCAATGTTGGCACAGCCCTAAATCCTATCTTTTTACAAGCACCAACCAAAATAGGAGCGACTCCAGGGTTCACCTCGTATGGGAAGTACTTTGATACCGAAGAGCCGCTAATTTTTGATACTAAATCACCCTACACAAGAATATTTTTAGTTTGGGGTGGCGAAGGTCGCGCTATGTCTCGGATTGAGTTTAGTAGAAATATTACCCCCCGTTGGAATTTTGGTTTCAACTACAGGCCAATTCTGGTCGACAAACAAATTCAACGGCAAGGTAAAGGCGACCGGCAAACCATCAGTCAATACTATGATTTTCATTCTTCTTATAAATCAGAAAACGAACGATATTTTATTACAGGAAATTACAGGCGAATCCGCCATCGGGTGAATGAGAATGGTGGAATCTTATTAACCCGAGACACAACGATCAATGGTTATTACGACCCTAACGCTCAACCTTATCTATTAGCAGCCAAAACGGAAGAACTACGAAATGTATTTCATATCTATCATCAATATCAACTTGCCTCACCTTTACAGGTTTATCACAAACTAAATTTGTCGCGACAGGAAAACATTTTTAATGATACCCGAAGCAGCGAAGTAAACTATGATAAATACTTTTTATATACGAATCCGGATCAAGACATAAATACTCAGGATGTTAATGATGCCGTACGTTTTAAATCAATTACCAACGAGGTGGGGATGAAAGGGAATGCGGCATTTCTTTTCTATAGTTTTTATTACAAGATGCGAACCTATAGTACATTTAACGATTATGTAGATGAAACACAATTGTCCTTTAAGAATGATGGTATTGAAAATTATCTGGGTGGGCAGATTGACTTCCGGTTCGATTCTTTAGGCGAACTATCCTCGAGTGCTGAGTATTTACTGGGGGGATACTATAAATTAAATGCCCAGTTAAGCACTCCTTGGCTTGAGGCAACCGGAATCAGCTCCTTGTCGAAAGCTCCTTTTTTGCCATTCGCGTATCGCGGAAGTCACAATTCATGGGTAAACGATTTTTCAGATCCTTTCTTTAACCAGTTATCTGGCTTTATTAAAACCTGGGTTGGTGGACTTTCGGTTGCACCGGGCATTACGTATACATCGCAGAATAATTACATTTATTATAAGGAGAATAAGGTTGCAGGCGAACAGGAGGTAATTCCGGTTCAATCTTCCGGTAGTCAACAAATACTGGCTCCGGAGTTAAGGATGTCAGTCCGCTTTTTGCGGCATGTTTATCTAAGACCTCAGGTTTTGTATTCTAAACTTCTTAGTAACGATGATCAGGCCATTCGTATACCGGAATGGTTTGCCAATGTGCAACTGGCCTATGAAAATTTTCTATTCAAGGATAATCTTCAACTTCAGGCTGGGATCGATTTTCATTGGCGGTCCGATTATACCGCGCTGGGTTATGCACCGGCTATTCAACAATATTATGTGCAAGACGATTTTGTGAGTCCGGCTTTCCCGTTGGTGGATGTTTTTCTAAATGGAAAAATGAAACGTGGACGGTTCTTCTTCAAATACTCTAACCTGGTTCAGTTAATTACACAGTCTGGATACATACCAACGCCAGGCTATCCGGGTCAAAGAAATATTCTTGATTTTGGGTTTGATCTATTTTTATTCGATTGATGGAAAAGCATGTACTAGGATTACAGCTGCCAACAGACCCCCGGTGGGTAAACATTGCTGAGAAAAACATTGAAGAGATCTTAATCGATCATGCGTATTGTGAGCAGAAGGCGGCTTCATCGTGTATTTCGTTGATCATTTTATACCCAGAAAAGAAAAGACTAGTTGAAGAGCTAACGCCTATCGTAGCAGAGGAATGGGGTCACTTTGAACGGGTTCTGGAGCAATTGACTAAACGTGGGTTTCACTTAGGATTTCCGCGCAAAGATGAATATGTGGAGCACTTGCAAAGTATTATTAAGAGGGGTGGAAGTAGGGAGCAACAATTAGTGGAAAAATTATTAATCAATGCATTGATTGAAGCGCGCAGTTGCGAACGCTTTAGAATATTGTGGAAAGAAATTGGCGACAAGGAATTGAGTTTGTTTTATTACGAACTGATGGTATCGGAAGCTAGTCATTATAAAAACTTTTTGGCTCTTGCTAAGGAATATCTGAAGCCAGAGCTTGTTGAAGCTCGCTGGCGCGAAATTCTTGTATCGGAAGCTGTGATCATGAAAAGCCTGGAGGTTCGGGAGGATAGATTTCATTGATCAATCCGATACAATAACCTTAAAGACTTGTTTTGTTGTATTGGTTTTAAGCGTAAGTAAATAAGTACCGGATTTTGTTGGCAGGGTTAACGTTTGAGAATACTCACCGGGTTCTTTACTGCCCAACGATAAAGTGATAAATCTTTTGCCAACCCAATCATAAACTTCTACATCTACATTCGTTTTTTGAGTGACCGAATAGGATATCGTAACAGGCCCCGTAGTTGGATTGGGGAAGGCGCTGAGTTTTGTAACAGGTGTTATTTCATTAATCCCCGTTGGTTTCAACTGGATATAGAGATTATCAATTGACCACCCCCACGAAGTTCCGGTTTGATCGGAGTAAAGGCGAAATCGAAACAACAAGGTATCACCAAGATTAAAAGCCTT
>Ga0154020_10007405_pt1 | contig 12815 bp, 10 predicted proteins | sample Klosneuvirus_201_FD_109709 | JGI IMG/M metagenome (GOLD analysis project Ga0154020, IMG submission 109709) | Active sludge microbial communities from wastewater, Klosterneuburg, Austria - Klosneuvirus_20160825_MG | ecosystem: Engineered > WWTP > Aerobic digester > Activated sludge | place... | reverse complement strand
GCTATTTGTCTCAAAAGCCACATAAATGTGTCTTTTGGGAATTTCTCCTTAGAAAGGAGGTGATCCAGCCGCACCTTCCGATACGGCTACCTTGTTACGACTTAGCCCCAGTCACCGATTTCGCCTTCGACGCTTGTTCAGCGGCTTCGGGCGCCCCCGGCTTCCATGGCTTGACGGGCGGTGTGTACAAGGCCCGGGAACGTATTCACCGTGGCGTGCTGATCCACGATTACTAGCGATTCCAGCTTCATGGAGTCGAGTTGCAGACTCCAATCCGAACTGAGACCGGTTTTGGGGATTTCCTTGATCTCGCGATCTTGCCCTTTGTACCGGCCATTGTATCACGTGTGTAGCCCCGGACGTAAGGGCCATGATGACTTGACGTCATCCCCACCTTCCTCTCTACTTGCGTAGGCAGTCTCTTTAGAGTGCCCGACATTACTCGGTGGCAACTAAAGATAGGGGTTGCGCTCGTTGCGGGACTTAACCCAACACCTCACGGCACGAGCTGACGACAGCCATGCAGCACCTCTGCAGGCAACCGGCTTAACGGTTCATTTGACTTTCATCTCTTTACTACCTGCACTTCGAGCCCGGGTAAGGTTCTTCGCGTTGCATCGAATTAAACCACATGATCCACCGCTTGTGCGGGCCCCCGTCAATTCCTTTGAGTTTCAACCTTGCGATCGTACTCCCCAGGTGGTATGCTTAATAGGTTTCCTCCGGCACTGAGTCTTGCGACCCAACACCAAGCATACATCGTTTAAGGCGTGGACTACCAGGGTATCTAATCCTGTTTGATCCCCACGCTTTCGTGCCTCAGCGTCAGTTGCGAGCCGGTGGGCTGCCTTCGCCATCGGTGTTCCTCCTGATATCTACGCATTTCACTGCTACACCAGGAATTCCACCCACCTCTCTCGCACTCAAGACTTGCCGTATCAAAGGCACCCCACGGGTTAAGCCCGTGGATTTCACCTCTGACGCACAAGTCCGCCTACGCACCCTTTACACCCAGTAATTCCGGACAACGCTCGGATCCTACGTATTACCGCGGCTGCTGGCACGTAGTTAGCCGATCCTTCCTTTGAGGGTACCGTCTCAGTACATCAAATGTACCATTCGTCCCCTCCGACAGCGGTTTACGAGGCTAAGCCCCTTCATCCCGCACGCGGCGTCGCTGCATCAGGATTGCTCCCATTGTGCAATATTCCTCACTGCTGCCTCCCGTAGGAGTCTGGACCGTGTCTCAGTTCCAGTGTGACTGTTCGTCCTCTCAGACCAGTTACTGATCGTCGGCTTGGTGAGCCGTTACCTCACCAACTACCTAATCAGACGCAGACTCATCCCTATCCGTCGAAACTTTGATGATTGCTCACCTCATCTGATATTAGCAGTCCGTTAGAACTGTTATGTCAGTGATAGGGGCAGATGATCTACGCGTTACTCACCCGTGCGCCAGTGATGCCCGAAAGCACCCCTCGACTTGCATGTGTTAGGCACGCCGCCAGCGTTCGTCCTGAGCCAGGATCAAACTCTTCGTTGTATTAAAACGTAAATTTTGATTGCTCTTTTACTGTTTTTGCTACCATATCTCTATAATAGCTGGGTTTGATTGCTTGTTGCATCATAATAAATTATAATGCCTTCCGCTCAAATTAATTGTTGCTCGAAGCTTCTTGCTTCTTTGCTTGCTCCCTGTTTTCAAAGTACGTTTCTTTTTCCCTTTAACATTCCGGCGTTTGTCGCCGCCCTGTTTTTAGGGAGCGCAAAAATACGGCTATTCCTCTCTCTTTTCCAAATATTATTTTTAAAAAATCTTCTTGTTGTTAATATCGCCGGTCACAGTATATTCTTAACTGTCTGAATTATAAAGAAATTTGCCAAATAAAAGCCATTAAAAAAAAATTAAATTAATTTATATTCTATTTATTTGGTCTATTTGGGGTGGGGGGATTTTCACGTTATTTCTCGGTTTTTGCACTATCAGGTACATTTCGATACTTGTATAGTTTCTCATTTTTAGCAGAATTTCCACTTGAGTAATCGGATTGCTGCTTTTTTATCTACTCTTTGAATGCTTGGACGGCAAGGGTGACCGCAGGATGTCGGCTTGGAATATGCAGAAGAGATCTATAAATATCTACAATGTGATGGACTCTTTGTGAAAAAGCAGCATGGCAAGATATTTGTGTACTATTTTGCAGAGAATTGATTATTTTGGCGGTGAATTTTTAACTACGAAAACTGGAACGAAATGACGGCTCAAAAACTGACGATTTATGTGCTTTTTATACTATGTAGTATAGTATGTAGTATAGCAGCGATTACTGAAGCGCGCGCGCAAGCTGGAAGCCCTGCAAATTGGCTCTATCCAAACGGTAATATGGAGGCGACTCGCTCTCAGTCTGTACCCTCGCTCAGGCAATCGGTGGACTCCATTGTACTCAAATGGTCAACCGTGGAGATTTCAGGTGATGTACAGCCGCTCATAGGCAATCTTAAAGCGAATGCGAAGATTCTACCAAGCTTTTTATGGTCTCCCAATGAAATAGCAGCCGTCATCAAAGACCACATCGTCGTCATCGATGGATCTGGTAAGCTTTTGACTCGTACACCGTTACCTGCGTATGCAAAGTATATTCGCGGTATTTCGATGCTGTATGACTCGAATGCGGTCGAGCCGTCAATCAACACCTCCACACCGGTCGTCATGGGGCTCGAGACTACTGAAGCCGAAAGCTCTGCAGATAGCTTAATTTATTCCTACATAGCAGGATTTTCACCACTTAGAGACAGCGTGATTTTAATCAAAGGAATGAGTGTCAATGTTGGTGATTACGATCCGAATCTTTTTGGTAGCGTGACTCCTGTCCTCGGAAGAAGTATCAATGGTCAGGGAGCAGTCTATGCTGCCGTGAATATGGGTTCACCGGCGATACCGAGTGTGATTACGGGCGATGTTCCTTACTTCCGGGGATTAACGCAATTTAATACGACTACGATATTTACGACATTTCCCTTGCCTGATGTAACGGATATTAAAACACGCCGATTGACATTAGGACCCGAAATTTCGCTGTATCCTCCGTCAATTGCCACCCTTGGCGGCGGTAAAATTGCAATGGCTCTGCCGGTGATGCCGAGCCGTACTATTACTGAACTCCTTTCTAATCCTATCACAGGGTCCACCTATGGTGACCGACCATATTTGATGTCGTTCGAAGTCCAGGGGTCACAAATAACGGAAGGAATAGCTGCCAGAGAATTAACTGCATATCTGGATGTCACCCGCAATCGCCCGCTCATTCGCCCCTATTATGTCAAGCTCACTGATGGTGGTGCTGCCAATGCTGAAAATTGGTATGTAGTCGTTGCGGAAGAATATAAAGGGGTCGATTCGTCTCGCGGTGGCGCGCGATTGCATTTATATAATGCTCAGGGCGATCCACTCACCACTCCCAATGATCTGATTGCACCTCCTTATAGTGGAGGAATGAATCATTATTGGTCTTTGGCAGTAGGCGACGTCGATGGGCTTAGCAGTAATGATTTATCACCGTATTACCCTAATAATCCCGGAAATGAAATTGTTGTCACGCAAAGCTCTAAAGAATTCGCCTATCCCGGCAGCAAGGTGTCTGTTTTACGATGGAGAACAGGTCTTCAAATTGAAAAGATAACAAAACCCGGCACATTTCTCATGCAATTTGACACTATTGCATCCGCACCAATGAATGGCTGGGTGGCTGCGGTGAATGATATTGATGGCGGTGTGGATAAGAAACAAGAAATTTTCGTCGTTGACCGATCAACAGTCTATGTATTGAGACTAAGAGATTATGCTACCCCGGAGCTACGATTGGGCAATCCATTCGATACTGTAAAGGTGTTTAATTTTCCGAATGAAACAATTACCGCACTTGAAGTTGCAGACCTCGAAGGTGACGGAGCGAATGATATCGTCATTACTACTCTCAATAGAACGTATGTATATGGTAAATTAATTCCGGGCTCATTGCACCTGTTCGAACCCAAAGTCCAGCTCTCCCCACCACAGGAATACTGCTTTGGTGACTCCGTCACCGTACGCTGGACAAATCTGATGAAAGGACAAGATAAAGTTCATATCTTCTTTGAACGATATCAGGATACCATTCGCCTCAACAAACGTGATACATTACTTTTGAATCTCGTTAATACTGCTGATTCACTTTCCTTTAGCTTCCGGGTCGATTCCCTCCGCCTTGGCTCTGAGGGTAGAATTATTATTCAGAGCGCCAATAGCATCGATTTGAAAGACTCCTCAGCATTTATCCGCTTTCCACGACCGAGAGTTGTCATTACCTCTCCACGAGCGGACAGCATGTTCACTATCGGCTATCCGATTGATATTCAGGGTGTTGCTTCATGTCTTGACTCTCTATGGCTACAGTACAGAACTGATACATCGTGGATAACTCTACAGTCAATGGTGACTCCAATTCCACCGTTTTCATTTAAAACTGATGTGCCGTGCCTGCCGGTAATTCCTTGTGATTCAACCAGAAAAGACAGCACTATCGGTTTTCGAATTATTGGAAAAAGTTCGCAATCGAAAGCAGATGATACTTCTTCCGTGTTTTTATTAAAAGTTCGACCTGCTTCTCTTTCAATTACCGTTGACCCACCTCCTGCAATCGCATGCCCATCAAGAAATATTACTTGGGACGCACTTTCAATTCCCTCGACAATTGTATGCGATACAATTTCTGTATTTGTGTCGATTGATTCCGGAAAGACATACCGCGAAGTCGATCATATTCCTTTTGCGAATAATGGCTTTGAATGGGATGTGCCGCTCAATCTCCGAGATTCGGCCGCCATTCTCCGCTTATGCTGTGCCGGTGGGTGTATCCGCACCGATACACTCGTTCGAAATATAAAAGTACGGTACATTTCGCTCGTTTCGCCTAATCCTTTTGCGCCACCGGATGAGCTTGCGCAAATCATCTACTCTGTCCCTGAGCAAACGAATGTCACTGTGCGAATTTACGATCAGGCCAATCGCCTCGTCGCCGAACCGGTGACCAACGAACCCCGCCTGACGGGCATTGCCTACTGCGATCATTGGGACGGCACCACGCGCAAGGGAATCGCTGCGAATGGAATGTATTATGTAAGTATTGAATTGTCAAATGGTTCACGAGAAGTTTATCCGCTATTTGTCAAAAAGCGTTAATAATCGATTGTTCGTATTTTTTCCTAATTTTTCCAATTACGTATGAGAATTTTAGTCGTAGAAGACGAGCGAAAAGTCGCTAGTTTTATCAAAAACGGGCTCGAAGAAGAGCGCTATATCGTCGAGACAGCACCCGATGGCGAAGCCGGACTCGATATCGCCCTCAACAATCACTTTGATGCTATTGTGCTCGATGTCATGCTCCCCAAAAAAGACGGTTTTTCGGTGTTGAAAGAGCTCCGCGCAGCCGGCAAAGTCACGCCTGTACTCATGCTGACCGCTCGCGGCACGACCGAAGACAGAGTCACCGGACTCGATCTCGGAGCCGATGATTATCTTCCAAAGCCATTTCATTTTGAAGAGCTTGCCGCACGACTTCGGTCGATTATGCGGAGATCCTCCACCGAAAAGTCCACCAAGCTTACGTGCGCTGACCTTGTCCTCGACACCGTGAGCCATGTTGCCTTCCGATGGAATAAAGAAATAGAGCTTACGACGAAAGAATATGCCTTGCTGGAGTATTTGATTCGTAATAAAAGCCGTATCGTCTCCCGGAGTATGATCACTCAACATGTATGGAAACATAATTTCGACACCGAGTCGAATATCATAGATGTTTATATCAAGCGCCTACGCTCGAAGATCGAAAAAGTAGGTCATCCCAAAATCCTGCAATCCATCCGCGGTGTCGGCTATCGCATGCGTGAAGTAACGCCGGATGATACCGAACAAATTGAAGATTATTCTGATGATGAATAATCGACTATTGTCTCGTTCAATAAAAAGAAGGGCAGATTCAACATCTGCCCTTCTTTTTTTAGATACCAATTGCTCACTTTGGAGTGTATCAATCCATTCAAGCCAGCTTCTCGCGAATTTTTTTCAACATCGCCATCTGTCCAACATTGTGTACACGGATAATATTAGCCGCCATTATCGGCAGCAAAGCATGCACGATAAGTGTTGGAACATCCCGTTCCGAACTTTTTTCAATTCCCAGTAATTTCCCCAAAAAAGATTTTCGCGAGAGTCCAAGCACAGTCGGCACGCCCAGGTTTTGGAAATAATCGAGATTTTTGAGGAGCGTCCAGTTGTGTTCGACGGTTTTTCCGAACCCAATACCCACATCCGCCATCACATTCTGAGCCCCAAGCGACCGCGCAAGTGCAATTTTCTGCTGCAATTGCTCAAACACCTCCCGCACGACATCATTATACTGCGGACTCTGCTGCATTGTACGCGGCGTGCCCTGTATATGCATTATAATAAGCCCTGCATCATATTCACCGGCAAGCGTCGCCAGGCGCGTATCATGCGAAAGCCCTGAAATGTCATTGATAATACGCGCACCCGCACGTAAAGCAGACTCCGCGACTTCATATTTTACCGTATCGATCGATACTTGGGCGTGTGCATTGGCGGCAAGGATGCCCTCGATCACCGGAATGACACGGCGGAGCTCCTCATCAATTGGTATCTCCGCAGCTCCCGGACGCGAGCTCTCTCCTCCTATATCGAGAATATCTGCCCCGTCTTCGAGTAATTGCAACGCGTGATCTATCGCACGCGATGTATCCATATATAATCCGCCATCGGAAAACGAATCCGGCGTCACATTGACAATACCCATAATTTCAGGGAATTTACTTTCATGAATCATACTTTGTCCTACAGATTAAAATGATGTGTCCTACATATTAATTGAATTGGTATCAAACTTGAAATATTTTTCTAAAAATCGAAAATTTCGCTTGGTTACATCCGTAAAAATACTGAATTTTGAAACGGCGTGCAGCAAAAACAGGGGTTTTAATCAACATTTTCATTCGTAGAGAGCAGAGAAATTCGCGGGGAGACGACTTCTTTACAAAGCAATTCGCATGTAAATATTTCATTCTGACCAGAAACAAGCTCAATTTGATTGAATTTAAACATATTTTACACAAAACTGGCTAATTTTTATTAAAAACGCCATTTTTTAAAAAATATTCAAATTCATATCAGTTAATTTTGCATTCAATTTTTACAATTTTGAATTCATTTTTATCGAAATTGAATCTATTCTAAATATTTTTAAACGCATTTTATACAATTTTAAATTCATTTTCAATGATTTTAAATGTGTTTTTAGCGTTTTCGCATACATCTTTTACGATTCTGAATTCATTTTTATTTAACATGAATGCAGAATCGCTTATTTTTAATTAAATTTCCTTTGAGATTATTTCAGTTTCTATTAAAATCAGCCCAATCTTTCTAAAATTATTTTAAATTTCATAAAAAATCATTTGCATTGTATTATTATTTATTGTAATTTTGCGACAGATAAAATTGAAATTATATTTTTTGATAAACAAAAAGAAAAATAATATTTCAAAAATTGAAAAAATTACTTGCATCATATTAAAAATGTTTGTAATTTTGCAACAAGAAAAATCAATTATCATACAACACCAAGCAAAGCAAGTGAACAAATGGCAAAAGTACGATTAGATATTAATTCAATCTCGGTGCAGGGAATTATTACCACAGCACAAACTATCGCAAGTGGACTCACGAATAATCCGGGTTTTCCTACTCCATCGCCGGCGCCGGCAGTATTAAATGCAAAAGCGCATGAGGTCGATGCAGCAAGTCAGGAAGTAGAGAGCTTGAAGCAATTATTAAAAACAAAGCAATCGGCGTTAGATGCTAAGCGCCAGGAATTACGGGAATTAGTAAAGCAAGCACGGAATTATGTCGAGCTTGCAAGCGCGGGAGATGAGACGAAAATCCTGAGTGCAGGAATGCAGGTACGAGCAGAGGGAACTCCGGTAGGACTGCTGCCTGCCCCGCTGAACTTCACAATAATGGAAGGCGCCAATCCCGGGATGGTCGAGCTAAAGTGGAAGACGGTAAAGGGTTCGAACAGCTACATCATCGAGCGCAGCATCGACCCGCCAACCTCGACAAGTTGGTCAGCAGCATCAGTGAGCACGAAATCGAAATTCTTATTAGGCGGCTTGGCGAGTGGAGAAAAGCTGTGGTTTCGAGTGGCAGCAGTGAATTCAGCAGGAACCGGCGCATGGAGCACACCGATTATGAAGGTTATTCCGTAAAACTTGGCATGGTATTTAGAAGTAGGCAATAAACTCAAACAGAAATTTAAAATTTATATCTTTTTATTTATCCTTTTTAGGAGCTTTTATGAAATACGCATCAATTCTCGAACTCGTAAACGTTGAAGAACTCTCAACAATCGATTTAAATAATGTGCTTGGTGGCGATACTGCTCCAATTGTCGTTGATAATGGCAGCACAGGAATTATTTCCTTGTGGATGGATACCGGTATCAGAAACTAATTTTCACGCTCTATTTTAATTTTAACAACAAAAATTTATAAAAAGGATACTACTATGAAATACGCATCAATTCTCGAACTCGTCAATGTTGAAGAACTCTCAACCATCGATTTAAATAATGTACTCGGCGGCGATACTGCTCCAATTGTCGTCGATAACGGCAGCACAGCTATCATCTCTTTGTGGATGGATACCGGTATCAGAAACTAATTTTCACGCTCTACTTTGTTTTTAACAACGAAATTTATTGAAGGATTTTATTATGAAATACGCTTCTAAACTTGAACTCGTGAACGTTGAAGAACTCTCAACCATCGATTTAAATAATGTACTCGGCGGCGATACTGCTCCAATTGTCATCGATAACGGCAGCACAGCTATCATCTCTTTGTGGATGGATACCGGTATCAGAAACTAATTTTCACGCTCTACTTTGTTTTTGACAACGAAATTTATTGAAGGATTTTATTATGAAATACACTTCTAAACTTGAACTCGTGAACGTTGAAGAACTCTCAACACTTGATATGAATAACGTACTCGGTGGTGATACCGAACCAATTGTAGTCGATACCGGCAGCACAGGAATTATCTCCTTGTGGATGGATACCGGTATTCGTAACTAAGATTGTCCATACGAATTAAATTTTACAAAAAAAAGCTACTCATGTGAGTAGCTTTTTTTGTTTATTAGAGTTAGGATCAATGCTATAATTGAATGTTCTGTCTATATTTGCGGGCATTCGATACTGAAAGTCGCGCCTTCGCCAAGGATACTCTCACAGTGGATGGTACCGTTCATTCCTTCCATGAGTTTCTTGGCATTGGCGAGTCCGAGACCGGTGGAATGTTCGCCGCCGGTGGGCTTTGCCGACAACCGATGGAACCGTTTGTAGAGATTTTGTTGATCTTCAATACTGAGCCCCGGACCTTGGTCACGCACTTCGCAGCGAATCATACCTCGGGTTTCGAAGACGCTCACGCTCACAGTGCTATCGCTTGGGGAATATTTAATTGCATTGGATATTAAATTATCTAAGACTTGTAGAATCCGTTCTTTATCGACAAATGCAAAGAGACTTGAGTTCTGATTATCGAATTCAACCTTGATATTTTTCTTATTGGTCTGGATACAATACGAATCAATGACGGATTGTACGACAGCAGGTAGGGAGACCTTCTCGGGTTCAAAGGAAATTCGTCCGGTTTCCAGCACATTAGCATCCAAAAGGCCGCGTATGAGTCCCATCATCTGCTGAGCGACGATTTCGATACGTTCGCCGATCCGATACATTTCCTCGCGGGAAAGCTTGTCGAAATACCGGCGGATACTTTCACCGGAAATCACCATACTAGTGATAAAATTCTTGAGATCATGGGCTACAATCCCGAGGAGCTCATTCTTTTCTTTGTTGAGTTCGACTAAATTTCTATTGGCAATTTCTAGGTCAGCGTTTACTTTAATACTTTGTGCCTGTTGTAATTCAATCTCATGATATGCTGCAGCCAGAGAATGTCTTTTTTCTTCTATCTCGTCTAAAGCTTGTGTTAATTCGACATTTCGGAGCCTGAAAATTTCTTTTTCTTTAATTGCCTTCTCGATTGAAAGGCGTGTTTCCATCACGGCGACGAGCTTTTGCTTGTCGGCGCCAAGAATTTTATCGCGGGTTTTGGACCAATCGACATACCAGCGCAAAGAAGCCCGGTAATCGCCCATTGCTTCATAGACTTTTGAGAAGCTGAACTGCACTTCGACCAGCATATCGAGAGATTCGATTTTTTCGGCTAATTCCAATGCCTTTTCAAGATATTCCAAACATTTCGGATGATTATTGAGAGCGAGATAACAGTCGCCGATATTTTTTAATACTTCGACTTGTACTTGTTTGGCGCCAATCTGTACGGCGAGCTTGAGAGCGGTGACATGATAGGAAAGAGCGGTGTGGGTATCATCAATTTTTTGATAGGCGACACCCATATTCGAGAGAGCGACCGCGTATCCTTGCTGATCGCCAAGCTCTTTGGTGTAGATTATTGCTTCGGCTTGAAATTCAATCGCCGTATGATAATCGCCTTTTTGTTCATAGACTTGACCAATATTTCTGAGCGCCTTGCTCATGCCGAATTTTTTACCCAAACGCCGCGAAATCTCAATCGACTGATCTAAATATTTGAGAGCTGTCTCTAAATGACCGATCCGTATGAACATTCCACCAATATTATTCGCCGTCACTGCGACGCCGAATTCATCACCTAATTCTTCCTGAATCGCCAACGCCCGCAAAGAATGGCTCAGCGCTTCGTCATACTGACCTACCGTTTGGTAAATATTACCAATATTGCCAAGGCAGGAGGCCATCGAACTTTTATTCCCTAAATCCTCATGCAGCATCAGAGCATGACTTTGAGCCTCAAGCGCCGAATCATACTGCCCTACACAAAAATAGACAATTCCAAGTATATTATAGCATGATGCCTGACCCGGCTTATCTTCTAAATCTATATAGAGCTTGAGACCATTTTGCAGATACGAAATTGCTTCGGTATAACGAGAAAGTACAAAACATCCGGCACCACAATTACGGTAGCTGAATGCTTCTCCCGCAGCATAAGCATCTACATGCGAGAGCTCACGCGCCTTTTCCGAGAGCTCAATCGCGTAGAGCGGCTGACTATCGTAAAATTGCTCAGCAATCTTATTATAGACATCAGCCCGCATGCGATCCGTATGCGCGGAAGCGAGATTTTTCGAGATTAGTTGTTCTATTGTTGGTATGTCTGTCACGTTATTTATCTACACTAACATTATTATTTTAAAGCATATTAGAACAAAAAGCACTTGCTATCAAACACCCCCTAATTACAATAATCATGCCATTAGCAATACGATAATTCGTATTCTACTCCATGAGCTGTAAAGCACCTGATTACCATTCCTGACAGACTTTTTCCCCTGAAACCTTACCGGTACTTGCGTGATGAAGGTCACAAATTAAATAATTTTTCCATAAAAACTGTTATAAAACTTATGATGAGTGTGTAATGAAGTGAGCTTTCGGTTGTCATAGGTGGGTAAATGCCCGCATGCTGTGTGTTTCAACACGAGATTTGAGTAATAAACGTTTTTAGCTTTCATTAAAGTTTGGTAATTTTGTACAAATAGTTTTTATTTACGGAGTAATATATGTCTCAGCCTTTGCATATCACTGATAATTCATTCCAAACAGATGTTTTAGATTCCTCTAACCCTGTTTTAGTCGATTTTTGGGCCACTTGGTGCGGGCCTTGCCGGATGATTGCACCTATTATCGAAGATCTCGCCGGAGAATACGAAGGTAAAGCGACGATTGGCAAAGTAGATGTTGACAACAATCCTCAGACTGCAATGCAGTACGGCGTTCGCTCAATACCCACTCTTCTTATTTTCAAAGGCGGGAAATTGGTGGATACGGTCATCGGTGCTGTCTCTAAATCTTATATTGTTGACCGCTTAGAAGCACATCTCAACTAAACAACCTATCACACTGCTCACATGGCTCGTCCCTCGCTTTTATCTCAAGAAATTATTACTGATTACCTCAAGCTGCATCCACTCTGGGCTCGTCCGGAAGATGAGCAGACGGTAATTGTGAGAGAAATCGGTACTGCAAGTTTTGTTGCCGCCGTCGGAATTATTAATTCAATTGCTCTCCTTGCCGAAAAAGCTGATCATCATCCTGATATATTGCTCTACGGTTGGAATAAGCTCCGGATTACACTTTCTACGCATGATCAGGGCGGATTAACAGAGCTTGATTTTGCCTTAGCAGCACAAATTGACGGACTCAATTTCTAAGCTCAATTCTGCTGAAAAATCTACTTTCGTAAGGGGCGCACGTTAAAAAAGTTGCGCCCTTTCATGTTCTAACGATTCACAGAAAGGTATTACTATGTCTCCTATTATTACGGATGTTTTTGCACGTGAAATTATCGACTCACGCGGCAACCCTACTCTCGAAGCTGATGTAACACTTGAAGATGGCTCATTCGGTCGTGCCGCTGTTCCCTCGGGAGCTAGTACCGGCGAACATGAAGCCGTCGAATTACGCGACGGTGACGCTGCCCGCTACGGCGGAAAAGGCACCTTAAAAGCAGTCGCCAATATCAATGAAGTAATTGCCGACGCCCTGATCGGTATCAGCGCAGACGAGCAAACGCAGATTGACCGACTCCTCATCGAACTCGACGGCACGGAAAACAAATCAAAGCTCGGCGC
>Ga0154020_10007404_pt1 | contig 12818 bp, 9 predicted proteins | sample Klosneuvirus_201_FD_109709 | JGI IMG/M metagenome (GOLD analysis project Ga0154020, IMG submission 109709) | Active sludge microbial communities from wastewater, Klosterneuburg, Austria - Klosneuvirus_20160825_MG | ecosystem: Engineered > WWTP > Aerobic digester > Activated sludge | place... | reverse complement strand
CTTCCCTTCCATACTTCCTGAACTCTGATCAATTCCCATTTCAGAAATAGCCGGATTTCCATTTATTTCTGATACCATTGTTGGAATTAATAATGTGAGCATTCCGGCAGTCATCACCCCAAATATTATCCACGATAAACGTTTCCGGTTGAGAAAATAACCAAGAGCAAAAATCATTGCTAAGGGAATCAATACCTGTGCAATCATCTCAACCATATTGGTAAAATAATTGGGGTTTTCAAGAGGATGGGCTGAGTTAACTCCGAACCAACCTCCTCCATTTGTTCCAAGATGTTTTATTGCAATCATCCCGGCTGCAGGGCCTCGCGACACCTGTACAGTATCTCCTTGCAGAGTTGTAATTGTATCTTTCCCTTCAAAACTTGCAGGAGAACCATTGAATGCCAAAATAATTGCAATTATTATAGATATGGGCAAGAGGATTCGGGTAATAGTTTTTGTAAAAATATCGAAGAAGTTCCCCAATCGATCTGTAACCTTTTCACGCATGGCATTAAACACTACTATCAGGGCTGCAATTCCAGTTGCCGCAGAAACAAATTGCAAAAATGTGATAACCGCTAATTGTGTCAGATAGGTTAATCCCGATTCGCCCGAATAGTGTTGCAAATTGCAATTCACCATGAAGCTTATTGCGGTATTAAAACTTAAATCAGGTGTCATGGAAGGATTTCCATCCGGATTCAGGAATAAACTACCTTGTGAAATCAGCATCACAAACGCATATACAAACCATAACATATTCATGGCAAGCATTGCTAACATGTGTTGTTTCCAGTTCATCTCTTTTGTGACATCAATACCACAAATTCGATAAACAAATCTTTCAAATGGAGCTATGAAATCAAGAATGGTTTTCTCTCCTTTAAAAACAGCTGCTATATATTTTCCGAGCGGTACAGCAAGTAACACCGTAATGGCGAACATGACAATGACACCGGTAATTTCTGCATTCATAATTTTCAATATTAGATGTTAGAATTTTTCAGGCTTCAATAGTACATAGATCAAATAGCAGAAAACTGCTATAGCTAAAATGAATAATACAGTCATATTTTCAATTTTTGACTTGTGAAATGATAAATTAGATATTTTCGAGGAAGTTTATGACTTTTTGAAATAGTATAAAGCATAAGATTCCGGAAACTATAAGTATTAATGTTAGCATGTTGATATTTCTATTTATTAAGATTAAACAAGAACCTACATTACTATATAATATGTGTCATTGTATGGAATGATAGTAATCATATTCCAGAGGCTCTAACTTGTTTTTGGTACTCTGATTTTAAAAATTCAGGAAACAAATTTCGAATGCTGCATTTATGTAATTCCAGAAATGTGGAAACAGAGTATATATAAACATTGGTTATAGCGTTTTTAATTTCTGAATTGCCTGTTCTTAAAATGTTCTCAGCAATATTCATACATTGTTTGGCTCTCCCAATATTTCCCATCATAATGAGTTGTTTTGTTACATCGGCAAATCTTTGCATTTGCGAATAGGTGTTCCTGTTTGCTCTATTTTTCATATTGTTTGTTATATTGGACTTTAAAGGAATTTTTATTTACTCAGTTCATTTAATATTTCTGTAATTAGTATTCCTCCAAACATTGATAGAAGGAATAGTCTAAATAACCTGGATGTTAGTCTGTCAACTTCTTTATTAGCAGTTGTCATTTTATTAAATTTTGGAAAGGTGGATACAATTGATGCTCCAGTTATGAGGTGAGAGCATAAATTTGAGATAATGGCTTGAGAAAGAGGCAATTGCAATTTTATATTGCGTTGGCATAGAAAAGTCCAAAACAAAAAACCCTTTCAAAATGAAAGGGTAGTTCATAGCAAAATGACAGGGTTTATGAATCCAAACCGTACTCTGAAATTTTTCGGTAAAGTGTAGTGAGCGCAATGTTAAGCAGTTCAGCTGCTCTGGTTTTATTGCCTCCGGTGTAATTTAACACTTTTTGGATATGTAATTTTTCGGCACTTGCTAAATCAAAAGCAGAAAGTGTTTTACCGGTTTTTGTTTCCTTGATGGGAAGTTGCATTTCAACAGGCAAATATGATGCATTTAACACATTGTCACATAAAATGACACTTCGCTCAATTACATTTTTAAGCTCCCGAATATTACCTTTCCAGGTATGTTGCTTTAGCGTTTCGAAATAATCACTGTTGATGGAAACAACTTGTTTGTTAGTTTTCAAAGAGAATGAAAGCAAGAAATGTTTTGCAAGTTGCTCAATATCATTTAATCGTTCTCTGAGAGGTGGAAGGTGAATTTGAAAAACTGATATCCGGTAAAATAGATCCGACCTGAATGACCCTTTCTCTATTTCCTGTTGCAAATCTCTGTTGGTGGCAGCAATTATTCTGACATCTACTTTGGTAGGTTTACTATCCCCTACTCTTATAAATTCACCAGCTTCCAATACTCTTAACAATTTTGCCTGAAGATCAAGTGCCATTTCACCAATTTCATCTAAAAATATAGTACCATGATTGGCTTCTTCAAAAAGGCCCTTCTGATCTTTTGTCGCCCCTGTAAAAGCTCCGGCTTTATGTCCGAACATTTCGCTTTCCAGTAAATCTTTACTGAATGCAGAACAGTTTATAGCTACAAAACTTTTTTGTGAGCGACCGCTTTCCTGATGAATAGCATGTGCAAACACTTCCTTGCCGGTACCGGTTTCGCCGGTCAGCAAAACAGTTGTATCGGTAATGGCTACTTTCTTCGCTAAATCCATTGCCTTTTGAATCGCTTTTGACTCACCAATGATGGAATCAAAAGAGTGTTTATTACCAAGTTGTTTTTCAAGTTGTTTGATGCGTTTTGCTAAATCGGCTTTTTCAGCTGCTTTATACAACAAGGGTATAATCTTGTTGTTATCATCGCCTTTGGTAATGTAATCGAAAGCCCCGTTTTTTATTGCCTGAACCCCATCCGGTATATTGCCGTAAGCAGTTAATAAAATTACTTCAGGAATGGAATCTACCTCTTTAATTTTTCTGACAAAATCAACCCCATTCCCATCAGGGAGCTTAACGTCACACAAAATAACGTCAAAATCATAAAGCTCCAGTTTTTTCAGCGCTGACTTTAGATCTCCGGTCTGAATAACCTCAAACCCTTCCAGGCCAATTATCCGGGCCAACAAAGCCCTTAGCTTTTCTTCGTCATCAATGATTAAAACTTTTCTCACAGCTTTGGCAGGAATTTAGATACAAAAGTAGGGAATTTATGATACGAGTCAATGAAAATAATTTGGGGCTTTCTCTTTGAATGCATTGCAGAATAGCCTTTATGTAACTATTCAACTCATTTGTAAAAAAGGATGCTATATTCTGTATTTCAACTAAAGATTATTCAAATGACATTATACCAAAAATGTAGTGCGTTAAACCCTTAGAAAGCAACTATGATAGTTAAATAGCAAGGAAGATGATAAAAATCACTTCATTGAATGATCAACTTCATCAGACTTTCTCAATTTAATCATTTTCTTCGCTTTTAAAGAGTGAAATGCATTGTCCCCGGTTAATGCCACTCCATTTTAACATTCCCATAATCAGATGATATGAACTATTGTAAACCATTCAATCAAATAAAGCTACAGGATTTACCATCAGTTGGTGGAAAAAATGCCTCGTTGGGTGAAATGATTTTTTCATTAACTTCATTTGGAATTTCTATTCCGGACGGTTTTGCGATAACTGCAGATGCTTATAGATTATTTCTAACCAAAAACAATCTTAATGCAAAACTCACATCTGCCCTCGATACTCTTGATTCAATTGGATTAACAAATATTGCAGAAGTAGGTAAAAAATGCAGAGAACTGATCGGAGAAGGTTCTATTCCTGAAGAAATTAAAGGTGAAGTTCTTAATTACTATGAGAAATTATTAGCTGGTAAAAACTTTCCTGTTGCAGTAAGAAGCAGCGCAACAGCGGAAGATTTACCAACAGCAAGTTTTGCAGGACAACACGATTCATTTCTAAATGTATCGGGGAATGAAAATTTATTAGCATTTGTGAAGAAGTGTTATGTATCCTTGTTTAATGATCGGGCAATAAAATATCGTATTGATAATAAATTTGAGCATATGCAGGTTGCATTATCTGTTGGAATACAGCGTATGGTACGGTCTGACAAAGGCAGTGCCGGAGTTGTTTTTACGATGGATCCTGAAACAGGATTCAAAAATGTAATATATCTTACTTCTGCATGGGGACTTGGAGAAAATGTAGTACAAGGAGCCGTTACCCCGGATGAATTTTATCTTTTTAAACCAGCAATTGAAACCTCCAAAAAAAGCATCATCAAACATAAATTGGGAGCAAAAGAAAATATGATGATTTTTTCAGAAGAAACGGAAAGGCCGGTACGAAATGTATTGGTTCCGGTTGAAAAACGGGGCATATTTTCTCTAAGTGATGCTGATGTGGAACAAATTGGCAGATGGTGTTATTCTATTGAAAAACATTATAATCAGTCGATGGATATTGAATGGGCAAAGGATGGTATTACTGGTGAACTTTATATTTTACAGGCAAGACCCGAAACCGTCCATTCACAAACTAAAATCATTTCAATTAAAGAGTATAAACTTCATTCTGAAGGAACCCCATTGTGCAAAGGGAAATCCGTGGGTCGCTCTATTGCTTCAGGCAGAGTGGCAATTATAAAATCGCTTGCCGATTCAAGTAAAGTGAAGGATGGTGACATTATAGTTGCTGATATAACAAATCCCGATTGGAATTCACTATTGCGTAAAGCTGTTAGTATTGTTACAAACAAAGGCGGAAGAACCAGCCACGCATCAATTGTTGCAAGGGAACTTGGCATTCATGCGGTGGTTGGCACCATGGATGCCACTGAAAAACTTCATGATGGTCAAATCATCACAGTTTCATGTATTGAAGGGGATGAAGGCAGAGTTTATGAAGGGAAACTAAAATGGGAAGAAAAGGAGATTCATTTTGATGATACTTCGCCAGTAAAAACAAAACCAATGTTTATTCTTGCTGATCCGGATAAAGCCTTCAAACTTTCTATGTACCCCAACGAAGGTGTTGGTCTGCTAAGGATGGAATTCATAATTACGAATTCCGTACGGATACATCCAATGGCATTAGTAAAATATGAGGAGTTGACCAACACTAATGATAAAAAATCCATTGAAGCAATTACTATGCAATATACAGATAAAAGAAAATATTTCACAGAGAAATTATCAGAATCGGTTGCATTGGTAGCTGCAGCATTTTACCCAAAAGAAGTGATTGTACGTATGAGTGATTTTAAAACAAATGAATACTCCCAGCTTATTGGAGGCAAGGAATTTGAACCTCATGAAGAAAATCCCATGCTCGGCTTCAGAGGTGCTTCCCGCTATTATAATGATCGGTATCGTGAAGGATTTGGTCTGGAGTGTGAAGCTATTCGCATTGTAAGAGATGAAATGGGTTTGACTAATGTGAAAGTGATGATTCCCTTTTGCAGAACAGTAGAAGAAGGTATTAAAGTAATTGAAACAATGAAACAATTTGGCCTTGAAAGGGGGAAAAATAATCTCGAAGTATATGTTATGGCCGAAATCCCCAGTAATGTGATACTGGCCGATGAGTTCGCTAAAATATTTGATGGTTTCTCCATCGGATCCAACGACCTTACTCAGTTAACACTAGGAATAGATCGTGATTCAGCAATTATAAGTGGCCTTTTTGATGAAAACAATAGTGCTGTAAAAGAAATGTTGACTCAAGTGATACAAAAGGCTAAAAGAAACGGTGTTAAAATTGGTTTGTGCGGACAAGCACCCAGTGACTATCCCGAATTTGCACAATTTTTAGTTGATCAGGGCATCGATAGTATTTCCTTTAATCCGGATGCTTTATTAAAAGGCATCGAAAATATTCGTTATGCAGAAGCAAAACGCCCCCAAAAGGAAAAAAGCAGTCTGGCTTTATGAAAGCCTGTTAATGATGGTTCTATTTAAATCTTATAAATCTATGAATTTACAGCAAAAACCTAAAGAAATTCCGGTTACTCCGTTACCTCCGGACATAAAACCAGATGTAGAAATTCCATTACCCAACACGGAACCAGAGCATCCTATAAGAATTATTCCTATTGAAGAACCGGACAAGAAACTACCACCGGAAGTAATTCCTGAAAAGGAAAAAAACAAGTAAAAGTAAACGTTTTCAAAATTGAAAATTCTTTCATTCCCGCTTAATTTTTAAATATGTTTTAATTTTTATTTTACATGCTATCCGAGCAACTTAATTGATAAAAACAACATTGTCTTTTTTACGCTCTTTTAATTCAGGAACTTCATCTCCGTAACCAATTAATACAGCAAGTTGAACAGTTTCTTTTTTTGAAAGTCCTAATCTGGAAACCATTTTTGTTTCTTCAATAAACTTCGACAGTCCAACCGGACAACTATCAAGTCCTAGTGATTTAGCTGCCAGCATCATGTTCTGACAACACATCCCTATATCAATAGGAGCCCATTCATTATCATTCGGTGCAGTCACAAAAATAACTACAGGTGCATCATGAAAAACAAAGTCCGACTGACTAAAAAAGCTGAAATCTTTAGGTGAGTGAATATAATGCAAAATGGATTTGACTATTTCTTTAATGCCAAGCTTTGCCACGTGCTTTACAGTAACTTTTGCAATTTCCTTTGATATTGAATGAATTGATTCTTTCTCTGTCAGCACATAAAATCTCCATGGTTGTTTATTCAGCGCCGAAGGAGCCATTCTTCCGGCATTCAGTATCTGTTCAATCAAAATCCTTTCAACCGTTTTACTTTTAAATTTTCTTACCGCCCTACGGTTATTTATATTTTGGATGACTTCATTTAGAAGCCCGGTTCTTTCGTTAGTGCTATTTGACATGTACCAGAAATTTTCAAAGAAAATTTTACTTTATGATTATCATAGCAATAGTAAAAATAAATGAGAGGCATTCCCATGATAATAATAGTTCATAAATATGACATAAGTCAACTTTATCTATAAAATAAATCCGCATCTTGTCTTAATTCTAAAATTTCGTAATTATGAAAGAACTATTCGGTTTCAATTCATTTAGCCCTGAAGAAATTGCAGACCGTGTCGAAAGTGTAGGTGTTGCAAAGTCAAGGCTACCATTTTTGTCCCTGGTCATGTTGGGTGTTTTGGCTGGCGTTTTTATAGGATTTGGCGCCATGCTGTTTACTCTTGTTACATCAGATTCAACGTTGTCATTCGCTATATCAAGAATTCTTGGGGGCATTAGTTTTTCGCTTGGTCTGATATTGGTAGTGGTAGCAGGAGCAGAACTTTTTACCGGAAACAATTTATTGGCGATGGCCTGGGCCGATGGAAAGATTGGAATTATTGAAGTTCTGAGAAACTGGGTAATCGTTTGCTTTTCCAATTTTGCAGGAGCGCTTTTACTTGCATTACTGGTTGTTCAGTCAGGACATACCGGAATGAATGATGGAGAGGTGGGAAAGCAGTATCTGGAAATAGCAGCAGCAAAATGTGCAATACCATTTCATACTGCGTTTTTTAGCGGGGTACTATGTAACATGTTAGTTTGTCTGGCAGTTTGGATGGCAATGGCAGGACGAAGTGTAATGGATAAAGTAATTGCAATCATTTTTCCTATTACTGCTTTTGTTGCCGCGGGTTTTGAACATAGTGTTGCCAATATGTATTTTCTAGTTATGGGTATTTTCCTGAATTCAGATCCTGCACAGTTTGATATTTCCTGGGGGGGATTTATGGATAATATGATTCCGGTAATCATGGGTAACCTGATAGGAGGAAGTGTGTTTGTTGCGCTAACATATTTTCTGATTTATAAAACAGGTGGAAACAAAATGAAAACAAAATAGAAGTATATCGTAAATTAAATGCGAACCATGAATACACCTGATTATAAGATTAAAGTTGCCGGCATTGATATTCGTATTCATTGGACATTCTCTTTGATAATCCTATATATTATTTACATTAATATAAAAGCTGGTCAGGATTTTTATGAAGTTGGATGGTCGGTTTTGTTTGTATTAACTTTATTTTTTTGTGTGACACTTCATGAACTGGGGCATGCCTTGGCTGCTAAACGTTATGGAATAAAAACCAGGGATATTACCATTTATCCGATTGGTGGAGTCGCCCGACTGGAGAAAATGCCTGAAAAACCAATGCAGGAACTCATTGTTGCATTTGCCGGACCTTTAGTTAATGTAGTAATCATGCTTTTACTGCTCCCATTCATCTACAATTTTCAGTTTCAGACCAATGAAAATGAAAAAGTCCTTATAATTGGAGCAGCAAACTTTTTACCAATGTTGGGAATGGTAAATATGTGGCTTGCATTATTTAATCTTATACCGGCATTTCCAATGGATGGCGGCAGAGTACTTAGGGCTTTGCTGACAATGAGAACCGATCGTTTGCAAGCAACGCAAACAGCGGCAGGTATTGCGAAAGTAGTAGCAATAGGTTTTGTAATTCTGGGATTCTATTTAAATCCTTTTCTCATATTTATTGGTTTGTTCATAATCCTTGGAGCCCATGCCGAAGAAGAAATGGTTAAAAATCAATTTTATATCAGCGACCTGAAAGCTTCGGATGCACTAATGACCAACTTTCCCCGAATTGACAGAAATAAAACCATTGCAGATGCTGTAAAAATACTATTAGATGGCGAAGCAAAATGTATATTAGTTGTAGATGAAGGAAATCCTTATGGAATTTTAAGCCGGGATCACATAATTAAAGGGATCAGTCGTTATGGCGAATCGGGGGAACTGGATTTAATTACTGAAAGAAACCTGATATTTTCTGAAATGGATACTTCTCTGAGTGTTGTTTTTCAACTTTTCCAGGAATCCAGGTCGCCCTTCATTCTGGTTAGGAGAGGCGAAGTTTTTAAGGGTATTATTGATGCTGAAAATATTGCGGAACTAATCCTGATAAAAAACGCCAGAAGTCATCCCGAAAAATAGTTTAACTTTACAATTCGATTATGCATCCCGGAATCACCTTTTGAATGTGGCATACATTAAATAGTGCTGAAGTATTTGCACTTACCGGCTCTTCGGTTGAGGGTCTATCCTCAGCAGAAGCTTTCGTGAGAATTTCCAAATATGGTCCGAATGAAATTCTTGAAAAAGAAAAGAAACCGGTCTGGAAAATTATATTAAACCAATTCAATAATTTTATGATTCTGGTACTTATTGCAGCAGCAGTAATTTCCGGTGTTATTGGGGATCTCACAGACTCGCTAATTATTCTGGTAATAGTTATACTTAATGCTCTCGTGGGGTTTGTGCAAGAATACAGGGCTGAAAAAGTCATTGAAGCATTAAAAGAAATGACTGCTTTAAATGCTATAGTTAAACGCAATGGGTATTATGTTTTATTACCTTCCTCAAATCTGGTTCCGGGTGATATTGTGTTGCTGGAGACAGGGAATGCTATTCCTGCTGATATCAGATGGATAGAAACACATAACATTCGTGTAGATGAATCGGCACTCACCGGGGAATCTGCTGCAACAGATAAATCAGTTGAAAGTATAGTTGATTTGTCTGCACCTCCCGGTGATCGCACAAATATGGGATTCAAAGGAACAATAGTTACCAATGGCAGAGGAGTGGGTTTGGTGGTATCAACCGGTATGGACTCTGAGATAGGTAAAATTGCCACTCTACTTCAGGAAGAGAGCACCGATACACCTCTCCAGAAACGTATGGCTGAATTCAGTAAAAAGCTATCGTTCATCATTCTTCTGATTTGTTTAATTCTATTCGTAGTTGGTTTATTAAGAGGTGAAGAACCTATTGAGATGCTGCTGATCTCCGTAAGTCTTGCAGTAGCCGCTATTCCTGAAGCTCTTCCTGCACTTATTACAATTGCACTGGCAAAAGGTGCCCGCAGGCTGGTAAAGTTAAATGCTCTGATCAGAAAATTGCCAGCGGTAGAAAGCCTTGGCTCTGTTACTTATATATGCTCCGATAAAACAGGAACTCTTACTATGAACCGTATGAAGGTAGTGGATGTTTGGGATGCCACACAATCTATCGGATTAATTAATAAGCTAACCCCATTTTATGCGGCACTGTCGCTTAATCATGATGTGAAGATCGAAAAGGACCGTAAGAAAACCGGAGACCCCACAGAAATTGCTCTGTTGGAGTTTGCAATAAAAAAAACTTCCTTAGATACTTATTTAAAAGTTGTAGCTGACTTTCCTCGTGTTGAAGAAGTGCCATTTGATTCGACCCGTAAATGCATGTCAACTATTCACATTTTTAACGATCAGTTCCTGGTATTAATCAAAGGGGCTACCGAATCAGTTACCGCTCTTCTTGAACAAAATAATAAAATCGAAAAAATAACAGCTTTATCAGATACCTGGGCTACTAATGGTTTGCGCGTAATGGCTTTAGGATATAAAGTAATTGATCGGTTACCTGAAACAATTTCAGCGACCACTATAGAGTACGATTTTAATTTTGCGGGATTAGTCGGGATGATGGATCCTGCACGGGAAGAAGTAAAACAAGCTATTCAGGATTGTAAAACGGCAGGAATTAAATCAGTAATGATCACAGGAGATCATCCGGCAACAGCAGCCGTAATAGCACGGCAGCTTGGTATATTACAGGAACACGAACAAGTAATTACCGGGCGTGAATTAAGGGAGATGACACCCGAAAAACTTAACAATTGTATAGAGCACATAAGTGTGTATGCCAGAGTGTCACCTGAACAAAAACTTACAATTGTTAAAGTCCTGCAAAGCAAGAAGCACTTTGTAGCAATGACCGGGGATGGGGTTAACGATGCACCTGCCTTAAAGGCCGCCGATATAGGTGTTGCAATGGGAATTATGGGCACTGACGTCAGCAAAGAAGCTTCCCGTATGATTTTATTGGATGATAATTTTGCAACTATTGTAAAAGCCGTGAGGGAAGGCAGAAGAATTTATGACAATATAAGAAAATTTGTTAAGTATATTCTGACCTGTAATATGGCTGAAATATTAACAATTTTTATGGCACCACTCTTAGGTTTGCCAATTCCACTATTGCCGATTCACATATTATGGATTAATTTGGTCACTGACGGACTGCCGGGATTAGCTCTTGCAGAAGAAAAAGCCGAAAAAGATATTATGAAAAGACCACCCCGAAAAACTGACGAAAGTTTGTTTGCAGGAGGAACCAGTTACCATATTCTTTCGGTAGGAATGCTGATGGCAGCTGTTACGATAGGTGTTCAGGTTTTTGCATTGGAACAAAACTATCATTGGCAAACAATGGTTTTTACGGTATTATCATTGTCTCAATTAGGCCATGTACTGGCAATACGAAGTGAAAAAGAATTTCTATATCAGCAGGGAATATTTACAAATATTCGCTTATTCTCTTCAGTATTGTTCACATTTCTTTTACAGATGCTGGTTATATATATCCCAGCCGCAAACGAAATTTTAAAAACAGAACCTTTATCAGCAGAAGAGCTGGCAATTTGTATGTTAGCATCTGCAGTAGTTTTTCATGCGGTAGAATTGGAAAAACGTTTAAAAATTATGTGGACAAAAGTAGTCCGCTAAATATACTTTTTACAACGCCTGATTTTCACGAATCTATACTTTTACCTGTTAAATAATTTGCTTTCAAACTAACTTCTGAGAACTGAAATCGCCAATAAATTAATTTCAAAAAGATGATTTGTATCCTAATGTTTGTTAGTGGTGATTGATGATTTAGAGTATTATAAATAACATAATATTAACAATTTTAATGTTGTCAGGAATTTTATATTAAATATTTGTAACTCCGATTTCCTGACTGTCTATTAACCCAATTGCCTGGTACAAAAATAGTTTAAAATACCAGTTGATATGCCTGAGATGTCAGGCGATTAACATTGCAACAATCTTTCCTTTTTATTAATTAAAATAATCGCTTCCAAAAATGTGAACGAATCGATGTAGAAATTTGTTTTTTAAAAAAGTGGCTTCATTGCATTTCAAATGCGGGTTAAATATTTTCAAAGTAATCCGCCCTTAACAAAGCAAATACTATTGAATCCTCGAATTTTCCTTCATGAAAATAATGCTGCTTTAGAACTGCCTCCTGAATGAAATTATTCTTTACCAGCAATCTTATGGATGGAACATTCCCGGGAGCAACTAAGGCTTCTATCCGGTTTAAATTTAATTCACTGAACCCATAGGCTATAATGGCTTCAAGTGCTTCGCTCATAAAGCCCTTTCTTTTGAAATTTTCCTCAATCATATTATAGCCAATTTCTGCCCGAAAATGTTCGGGGTTCCAGTTATGTAGTCCACATCTGCCAATAATTATTCCTGATTCTTTTTCATGTAATAAAAAAAGTAAGAAACTCCGATTATAAGTTGCATAACCTTTCTGTTGCTTTTCCTGTTCTTTCAAAAATTCCTCATCATTCCGGTGTCCTAAAAGCTGCATAATTTCCGTTTCATTCAGATTACTAAAAATGTAATTCATGTCTTCCGGCCTGAATCCTTTGAGAATTAATCTGGGGGTTTCGAGAGTTACTAATTTCATTTTAAACTTGCATTAAAACCTTTATAGAGTGAGGTGAAAATATAAAATCCTTTACAACAATCAATAATAACACAAAAATAATATTGTTTCTTGATAAATAGAATCAATTTTACATAGAATATTTTAATCACACAAAGCAAGCCAATATTGCTTATATTATCAATAAGATGCATGTGATT
>Ga0154020_10007403_pt1 | contig 12819 bp, 7 predicted proteins | sample Klosneuvirus_201_FD_109709 | JGI IMG/M metagenome (GOLD analysis project Ga0154020, IMG submission 109709) | Active sludge microbial communities from wastewater, Klosterneuburg, Austria - Klosneuvirus_20160825_MG | ecosystem: Engineered > WWTP > Aerobic digester > Activated sludge | place... | reverse complement strand
TGAATTCCCGGTTGCGCCCCTCCGGCTCTTTCATCTTGAGGTCTTTCCAGGGAATACGGTCGGGTTCGCAGCTCATGTTCCAGACGCTTCTGGCGCGCCGCATCAGGCGCATCATGGGCTCGACGATTTGGCGGTTCACCGTGGCCGGCGTGACGAGCTTGGGGTTCTTGACGCCATAGGTTTCAGCGCTGCGCTTCCGGACGGCCGTTGCTATATCCTCGGCAGTGAGATTGATCAGGATGCGCGCGCCGCCAATCAGGCGGCAGCAATGTGCGTAGGCCGTTGTGATGTCATCGGAGCTAGCCCGGTGGCGCCCGATTTCCTCTTCGAAACGGAAGCATGCGGCGGCAAGGGTCATGTTATCGAGCGGTCTTTCGGCTTTAACGCGCGTTTTCTCTTTTTTCTCGTGAAGCCTTGCTGCTCCCTCCTTTGTTTCACCAGTGCTGCCGTGAACTCGACGACGTTCTCCATTGACCTTGAGGACGAAATCAAATTGGTAGTACGGGCTTTTGAGCGATCCGTCTTTTCGCTTGGCGAGGTAGACTGACATGAAATCCTCCTGATAAACGCTTCGACGTCTTCCCGGGCATAACAGCGCCAAGACGTACCTTTGAGACGGTAGACGATTTTCCCAGAATTGCCTAGCTCGCGAAGTGTCTTTGTGGAGATATCAAGCAAGTCGCAGACGGATGAATGGCTGACCAACGCGTGATTGTTGAACAACCTATCCATCGCGGATGATAGTGTGGCAGGAATAGTGGTTGTCATACTACTTGTCGCTTTTCCCGGTCGCAGTCTCTCGCTTGATCTCCATTTTCGATTTCACTCAGATCATGGCGTGCTGAACATGATCGAGGTTTCTCGCGCCGCAAGTGGAGTCCAGCTTTTTGCCACATATTCGCTGCTGCGTGGCGCCCGTGCAATTAGGAATGGCGTGAAATGGCGGGAACATGCGCATCACTGCGTCGGGAGGAAAGGCGTTAGCGAGAGCCCGTTACCGCCGTTCCCCCCGACCGGATGAGCCGTTATTCTCATTGTAATTGACGGATGCACAGAAAATCGCAGTTAAGCCTGAAAACCGTGTTGCAGTGGGTCAATATCGCCCATGAACTATCTTTCTGAATTCGAGTTGGCGCACCGAATGCCCAAAACAGACACTAGGATGATGACAACTCCGACCCATTGCCAGCCAGTAAGTACTTCACCCAGCAATAGAAACGCAGATGTCAAACCAAAAATCGGTGTCAGTATGAGAAAGCTGCTAGCAAATCCTGCCGGCAGATAGGGTAAAGCAGCAAGAAATAGTCCCATTGCAACGAGGAATGTCAGGACACCCGACAGCGCACAAATCAGCCAAATGTCAATTGACATAGCGTTGAGGTCACCAAGCCGCTCGGCACTCCAATGAAAAGGGAACATTGCTAGGCATACAAGCAAACCGATTGTCTGCTGGCCGGCTACGAGCAGTAGCGGCTCCGTGGCCGAATCTTTTGAACTTTGTCGGGAGAAAACTGCGTACAGGGCACAACTAGCAACGGCGATTAATACAAGGAAAGCTCCATAGAGGCTTTCATCCAAATCTCTCATTTGATCGCCATTCATAGTGGTGAAAAACACCCCACCCACAGACACAATGGCCAAGACAATTTGAATAGCTCTGAGTTTTTCAGCCAGCACCATTGAAGCCAACACCATTGTCATGGCAGCTTCGAGAGCCCAGATGGTTGAAGAGATTGATGCATCCAAGTGAGCAAGCCCGACGATGCCGAGTGTGGTAGAGAGCCCTGGGTGAAGAACTCCAAGTGCAGAAGCCACAAGAAACTTCCCGCTAATCTCCACTTCTTCAAACTTGATGGTAACGATGATCCAGGAAATCAATAAGCTGGAACTCAACTGAATGAGTACGACGATCATTGGTGCAGTGGCACCCAGCAGGTACTTGCTCAACACGCCTGTCAGTCCCCACGTACCCGCTGCCGCAATGACAAACAGGACGGCCGTAGTTTCTTTTGATAAGATCAACGGGTGATGCCCTTCAAGGTTAGCCGTCCATCTGTAATTAAGAGATATTTCGATGCAGGTGGAAGCTTTGCGAATCTCAATGTTGGCTCAGATCAGTTACTCAGCGGTCTGCTAATGAATTGGCGGGGAACAATTACTTCAGCGCGATGGTCATCAACTGATACTTGTCACGGCACGAAAATCCCGATTGCACATAGAGAGATTTAGCGCGTTCATTCAGTTGATCCACCTCTAGTTGAATGGCCACCACATCGTGAGAACGCATGTGCTCTTTCAATCTCCCAAGAATTTCAGCTCCTATCCCTTTACCGCGTGCAAGAGCCTCGATGTAGAATTCATCGATAAAAGCCTCGCGCCCACCAAGTTCAATAGAATAGCTAAAGCACACGACAACATAACCGATCAAATGATCAGATTTCTTAATCAACCAAACTTCACCCAACGTTCCATCGCTCAATAGCCTCTCAATGGATTTCTCACGAATATCTGCTGATAATGAAATCGCCTCAAAGAGATGATAGGCAGTAACAAGCGGCAATAGATCGCCGAGCTGAGGCGGTCCCGCCATTTCCAAACTGATGTCATTCTGTTTTGTCACTCCAGAATTGTGTGGCGTCGGCTGGTCCAAGTTAATCGAGTGCATTTCACTTTTTATCATGTCGCTCGAACGTCGTTGGTGGCAGTGGGCAATTCCTCAGACACACATCAGCTATCGCATCTCACAACCGACTTACTCAATTGGGAAAGCCGTGAAAAAACGTGCAGTACCCTACTGGTGATGCCGGCATTTAAGCAGCCTTGAAATTCTTTTGGTGAGTTAGATAGAATTCAAACTGTTAGCCAGGGGCTCAGAGCAACTTCGATTGCTGGATCGTCGGCAAGGTGAGCGTATCTGGCAGTCGTTTGAGCCTGGGATTGTTCCGGCAGTTTTCCAATGATGGGAAGCCCCTGCCCTCCGAGGGCAGAGGTCAAAGATTCGAATTCTGTCGGGTGCGCCAATGACTTCAAAGACTTAGATGCTATTTTTGTACTGCCAAAGGTGCCCCCTCCGGAGTATGTCCGGAGAATTTGTTCGCGTGAAGTTCCGTGAATTTGAAAGCGCAGCCGACGCATACAGATAAAACTCAAGAACTGGACACGTTATGGGGCGAACACTCAACTACTCCCTGGCCACAACGGTGTCGTAGAGGCCATAGTGGGTCAGCCCCTCATGGCTCTCTAAGCCTGTGTATTTGAGTGACGCATCCTCGTAGCGGCGGAAGGCAAAAACAGCCTGATTCATCTGCTCGGTGTTGAACACCCTGAGGCTCACAAGCAGGTTGAAATCCTTCACTGTCAACCCTGTAACCGTCCTGAACAAGCCGGCTTCGATTTTGGTGATGACATCCTTCAGCGTATTTTCCCGGAAGTCAGTCAGATACATGAAGGCGGGAATGCGCGTCGCAAACTTGATCAGCTTTTCCTGAACCTCTTTCCGTTTGGATTTGTACTCCCGTTCTTCGTCCGAAAGCTGCTTCTTCTGCTTTGCTGTCAGTTCTTTTTCCTTGGCCTTATTTTTCAGTTCCTTGACCTTGTCGCTTTTGTTGATGATCATCTCAATGATATTGTCGCCCAGCGCGCGCCAGCCCTCAATGCTTTCCACTGCTTTCATGGCTTCGGGATTGTCGAGAATGCGGCGCAGCGTGTCATTGTCGACATTCACCAGCAGAGCGCTTTCCCATTTCCGCGCGAGAAGGGTGGCAGATGTTCCAGCCATAGCGATATCGAGAATGCCACCCGCGTCTACCTGCGTCATGTTGGAGCCGTCATAGGCAAGCACGGGGAGGAACGAGACAAGGTCTTTCACCGCGTTTTCGGGATTGCGCTCGTTGGGCGAGAGGCCGATCCCATATTCCGAAAGCTGCCGCAGGGCCCGCGTCGGCGCGAAGTCGAAAACGAAGCAGATTGGCTTCAGAACCTCTTCTTCGTTCGGGTTGTCGCCATTGGGGTTCCTGATGGACCATGGCGACTGCACCCGGAACGCGGCCTGGAAATAGGTCTCCGGCGACTTGAGGTTGCGCAGCATGAGGATCGAGGACCATTGTGCTATGGTCACGCCAGTCGTGAGCTTGCCGCAGGAAAGTGTGATGGTCTTGCTGTCGAAGCCGCTGCCAATAGCTTCGCGCACGGGCGGCAAGGCTTGGAGCCCTATCCCCGCCAAAGCCCCCGCCGCGACGATGACCGTGTAGCCACGCCAGAAAACATTGTGCTTTTCGTGCAGCAGGTTCGCCATGGCTTGACAGGCGGCCACATTGGGCAGGAACCAAAAAGAATGCTGGAGATAGGGCAGCAGCCGCACATCCGAATAAGGAAAGGGCGGACGTGTGCCGGTTTTCAGACTCTCCACCGCCATGGACGCATGTTGCCCGCGAATGATGTCGAGCCACTTCTGCACATCGCTTGCATGGGTGAACTTCGCCTTTTTGCCCTCACCTGAAGCGTCGAAGAATTCATTGAGGTCGAACTCGTCGAATTCCCCGGCGCTGGCGATGGCCAGAAGCTCCTCCGGCATCTGGTAGGTTAAAAGGCGCATTTGCGGCAGCGCGCCATAGGGGTTACACTTTCCAGGGTTCTTGGCGGCGAATTCCTCCTTGGCCCGCTGTTCGTCCGTATAGGTCCAGTTGAAGATTTGCTCTTCGATGAATTCTCCAGTGGCCAAAGCCTTGAAGGGTGTACCCGACAGATACAGATAGGCCTTGGTCTGGATCGGCAGGAATTCTGTCTCCTGTACTGAAAGCACCGTGAGGTCTTCATTCACATTTTCCAGTTCCGCAGCATATTCGTGCTTGGTTTCCTTCTTCGCTACGGCCTCGTCCTCGCCCTCGAACAATTCCTTGGCGGTGTCACGCCAGGCGCCGAAGTGATATTCGTCAAACACCACAAGGTCCCACTTTTCCTTGTGAAGCCATGCGTTCCTGGACTTGATGTTTCCGGCGGCATCGCGCCCCAGGAGGTCCTGGAAGGAACCGAAAAAGACAACGGGAATCTTTTTATCGATTTTCGTCGGATCATCTTCCGGACTATTGCGCGAGAGATAGCGCCAATCGACAAAGTCAACATGGCTTTCGAGATCGGTTTGCCAGGCGTCCTCCACGGCGGGTTTGAATGTCAGCACCAGCACCCGTTTTGCATTCAGCTTTTTGGCGAGTTGATAGGAAGTGAAGGTTTTGCCAAAACGCATCTTGGCATTCCACAGGAAGCGCGGCACCGCCTTCTTGTCCTCCGCCCAGCGAGAGCGGAAATAGTCATGCGTCAATCTCACCGCCTCGGCCTGTTCGCGGCGCATGGGAAAGGTCTGGTCATGCGTACCGGTGAAGCGCTGGCCCGTGCGCAGTTCGGTGAGCACGGTAGCCACATCCTTCACCGTGCAGCGCATCCACTCCAGTTCAGTTTTCGCGAAACCCTTGTACCTCAGCGCGGTTCGCACCTCATGGTCGCTGAAAGTGGTGCCATCGTCGCGCTCGGCCAGTTCATCCAGTTCGATCTTGAAGTTCCGGATGGCAGCCGTTTTGAGCTGTTCGGCGATGCGCTGCTTCACAATGCGCGTAGTTTGGCCAATCTTGAGCAGGCCAGCATGAGCCGTGTCGTCAATGGCGTAGGCATAGATGCGAGGGCGCGCTTCAGGCTTCGGGGAAAGAATGTCGTCGATGGTCTTAGTCATCTGCACCGCCCATAGGGCGGATCATCGACTCCACAAAGGCTTGTTCGTCGCCAGTAATACCGTACTTCTTGTACAAATTGGCATCGGTCCAAGTTTGGTTCCATTGCTGAATCGGAACCCAACGATACATCCCGCGGAAAACGTGTTGGGCAGGTTTGCGAAGCGAAATAAGAAAACGCGCTAACCTAGTGTGCAAATATGATTGAACGCTTTGTGCCTCGACCTTCGACTTTAGGGGTCCTGCGACAAGGTAGGTCTGGGTGCAAACAGAGTCTGGCTCGCCTAGTATTGGCGGACCTAGCACTAAATCTACGCCACTTCTCTCTCGCTCGCGACCAGAACCGGCCACCGGCAGAAACAGCTTCCACACTTCAATCAACTGCGAATTCTTGGTGATTTTGTTTCTAGCCATGGCGCCACGGATTCTTGTTGTACCCACATTGGCATAAAGACGAATCTGTCCGGATTTTGGGGCCGCATCCTGCTTGAAGTCCTTGAAATTTGTAGCCAAACCGAAAGGCGTATCGCCACTAACAAGCTCCTCGAAAGGCCGTTCTTTGGCCGCCAGCACTTTATGCAGAATATCTACGGAACGTTTGTCACGTACAAAAACATCAAATTCGTTCAGCGCGCGCTGAAATGGACCGATGACTGTGCCATTACGATTATAAATACACTCACATAGGCCTGAGCGCTGACTGTCCCACAGGAAATAACAAATCCCACCGCCAATCCCTACGGTAGGAAACACATCCTTCGCATTCTCAAAGTCAACTAACGTGCAAACGCGTTGGTCCCCGAGAAACTCCGCGCGGAATTCACCTAGTCCACGACCTCCAGCCATCCATCTTGACGGAATGACCATGCTAAGGAATCTAGGTTCCAATCGCATCGCCTGCTGGACGAACAGTTGGTAGATGGGTGAATCGTTTGTCCCTCCGCCACCACCCGTCATCTGATAGGGCGGATTTCCGATAACTACGTCGAACTGCATCTTGCCTCCAAACATCGCGGCAATCTTGCCCTTGATATTACCTGTATGAATGAACGCATAAGCGTGGGTTTCAAGGTCGCCACCGCGTTCAAAGGTTTCTTTGCCTGCCCCGCAATCGCTGCATTTTCCGCCCACCCATGTGTGCTTGATGCGCTTGAACCAGATATTGCCGTCATCGCTATCGAGACTTGTGGCGATTGAGTGTTCGCCCTGCGCGTGTTTCGAACAATAAAGGCTGCGCCGCGCCAGCAGGCTGGTGAGCTGCGTAATGCCAATGCCGAAGACCTGCTTGGCGAGAATGTGATCGACGCGCTTCTGAAGGTCTGGAATCTGCACTTCCAGTCCCTTCGTGAGGCGGCTAGTGATCTCCCGCAGGAACACGCCAGACTTGGTGCATGGATCGAGAAATGTCACTGTCTTATCGGCCCAGATATCTGCGCCGCCATGGCTCTTGGCCCACGCTTCGGCCAGCGTATCCAGCATCCGGTTTGCAAACTCCGGCGGCGTAAACACCTCGTCGTTGGAAAGATTGGCAATGCAGGTCAGCACATCGGGGTTGCGCCCATGCAGGGTGAAACTTGCCTGCGCGCTCATGCGGCCGCCATGGGCGAGCGCCCTTCATCGGCGGCAGCCAATTCGGTGACCGTCACTGGCGGATAGTCCATCACAGGCCTGAAGATTTCATGCGTGCCCAGATGGGCGAAGAGCGAACCCTCTTCCGCAAAGCCCGATGCGCCGGTGAGCACGTCGAGCCGGAAATCGCGACGCTGGAACTTGCCTTTGCCAAGATAGCCCCATTCGGCGAAAGTGATGGGTTGGCCTGCATAGTCCCGCATCGCCAGCGCATCGCCATGCACGAGGTTTTGTGAAATCACGTAGGATGCGGACCGATAAAGCTCATCCGCTTCGGTCAGGTTCAGATAGCCCGCGAATATTTCAAGCAGGTTGGCACGGCACTCAGTGATATTGTCTGCCAGCAATTCGATGCCGTAGATGCACATTACAGCAAGTAGCGCAAACTTCTGCTTCTCAAATTCAGATTTGCCATATTTGGCTTCAACGGCGGCGAGCTTGCGCTGGAGAACTTTGACCAGAAAGTTGCCACTGCCACAGGCAGGTTCCAGAAAGCGGGAGTCGATACGGGCAGTCTCGCCCTTGACCAGTTCAAGCATGGCCTCAACCATCCACGGCGGTGTAAATACCTCTCCATGGTCGGCGACGCGTTTTTTTGATTTTATCAAACTCATGGTCAAGTTCTCATATGTCGCCCGGTACGAAAATCGAAATGGTCTAGCCAGAATTGGGCACTTGAGAACGGTATGCAAAACACCGGTTTCCGATTTTCACTCTTCAAATTCATGTACAACGAATCCTCCTTTCCTTGAAAACACATCAAACATTGGCACAAATCGAGAAATAGTGCACTCTGGGATCAATGCAGGGCTGGAGGCACTAGCCCATGACCACAATACAATCTGCAACATGAGAAGATCTTCTCATGAGGCAATTGACTTGTCCGTGAAATAGAAGTCCTTGGTGAATGGCGAAATGAGTTGGCGATCTGCTCGATGCGTACGGTGTCTCCTATAAACGTTGCATGCTGAAGGGCTCATAACCTGAAGGTCGTCAGTTCAAATCTGGCTCCCGCAACCAAATAAAAGCCCGTTATCTCAATGAGATAGCGGGTTTCCCTTTTGTACCAAACGACCAGTAAAATCGCGCTGGGTAACACCTGGGTAACATTTGAAAAAGAAATTCCGGGTTATCCACAGTGAATTGATTAATCTTGGAACAAATCCAACCGACTACGCTGCAAATTCGGTGCGGTCGTCACAGATTGCCACCTTCATCGATGAGGTCAGTCTAAAACGAGCAAAAACCAACGCCCACCTGTTCAACTTCAGTTGCACTCCAGCAATCACAGATCAAGTCGCTCCTCTGCCAGTAGAAATTCGGACTGCCGATAGCCCAGCGCCGCGTTTTTCTACGCGGACCTGTACCGCGATCCGTTCGATCATGGCGGCGACATGAGTGATGACGCCAACCTTTTGACCTCGACTATGTAAAGTTTCCAGTGCATCTATTGCCAAATCGAGCGTCTCGGCATCGAGCGATCCGAAGCCTTCGTCGATGAATAGAGTATCGACGAAGGACGACCGGCCTTCGAGACCTGACAGGGCCAGCGCAAGCGCCAGCGAGACTAGGAAACGTTCACCGCCTGAAAGGCTTTGGGTTCCGCGGACCTCGTCGCCCATATCACGATCGATGATATGCAGGGCAAGATCGGACTCGGGGCCCCGCGCGAGCCTATAGCGAGGGCTCAACGCACTGAGGTGATCATTCGCCAGTTGCACCATGTGATCGAGCGTGATGCCCTGCACAAAACGACGGAAGCGATCGCCACTGGCCGAGCCGACTGCATCGTCGACAGCCTGCCAAACAGCGAGCTCCGCTCTCACAGTGTCGATTTCCCCCGATAGGCTTGCGGCTGCACGGCGCGCGCCATCGTCTCGCATGAGCGTAGCGGAAAGCACCCCCGTCCGTTGCTGCAAGTCCCCGATTTCCGTTGCCAGCGCTGCAACGATGGCGGTCAACGCCTCAGCATCGGTGGTCTCGTCGAACCCTACCAGCGCCCGGCCTAAGTCTTTCTGGCGCGTAAGCACCGCGTTACCGGCATCGTTCACACTCCGCTCGATCTCTTGAATTCGGGTTCGCAGCGCTCTGCTCCCTGCCGGGTCAGTTGCAATCAGTGCAGCAACCTGATCCGACGAGCGAGCAACATCCCGGCAGGCCGTATTGAATGCCTCCTCGGCTGAAGTGTGACGGCCGTTCGCGGTCTCCAAACCCGCAGCAGCCTCCTCACATCGAGCACCAGCCGACTGGAACGCTGCGTCGGCTTCAGATTTCGCTTCGCGCGCATGAGCAAGCAATTCACGGGTGGTCTGGCAAGCCTCACTGATCCGTGTCCGGTGGATGGTCGTCTCTTCGCCACCGAGGAGTTCGGCCCGGGCACGCGCCTTCTCATCCTCGACCAAACGACGTTGGTCGAGAAGTGATACAGTCTTCGTCATCTGCGTCCGCGCATGCTCAAGCGAGGCGGCAGCCGCCGCACGATCTGGCGCCAGACGCCGCAGCGTCATTTCGAGTTCGCCAACCTGCTGACGCAGGGCGGCATACTCTGTCGCGACCGCCGACAGCGTGTTGTTAACTCCGGCAGGATCGACATCGATATCTTCGACGGTCAGACCTGCCGCGGCAAGAAACGGCGCGATTTCACGGCCGATGGAAACTAGGCGCTCAGCAAAAGCCGCCTCCCGAACCGTGTGTTCCTTTGCCTTCAATTGCGCAGCGTGGAAATCAGAACGTTTTTGGTCGATGGACCGCGTCGTCGCCTCTATTACCACAACGAGCGCGTCATGCTCTCGCTGCAAACCATCGATCTCCGTCCGAATGCGCCGGGCATCTGCAAGTGGAGAGGCGATGGCAATCCGCTCCATTTTCACGGCCGAGACAAGAGCCGCCAATTCGGCTGCTCCTTGGCTGTCCGGCAAACGAGGCACCACGTCCTCCAATCCCGCCTTCGAGCAGAGATCGTTCAATATCGGTCGCTGTTCCAAATAGGCGACCTCACTGGCGGAGACTCGACCGCGCGCGCCCTCGATTCCTCGGTTCGCCTCTGATCGCCGCACCTCTGCAGCGGTGAGCGCACGTGTGGCAGCGCTAACGCGTTCACTAGCTGCAGCCAGCGCCCCATCCAGTTCTTCGCGACGACGGCGAACCGTCGCGACCATCTCGTTCAACGCGCTCGGGTGTTCAAGATGAGGGTGGTCGGTGCTCCCGCATACAGGGCAGGCCGAATTGCTGGTCAACAGGCTGCGTAGATGGACGGCCTCAGTCGAGACAGTTTCATCTGCGAGTTCAGCGAGGGGTATGATTTCTGCACGAGCAGTCCGATCACGCAACTGATCGGCTTCGGCTCCAGCGATCTCATTGCTCGCCGCGCTTACCTCCTGCACCGCACTGGCAAGCTCCGACTTCCCGCGCGCTATATCCGCCAAGGCGCGAATATGCTGTTCGCAGGTGGTGCTCGCCTCGCGCATAGCCTCGAGCGCGCCTTGCATTTCCATGTCACGTTCGTTGAGCAGCGGCTCGTCGATCCCAGCAAGACTGGCTCTGCGGTTACTGATATCGCGACCGAAGCCGTCTTTCCGGCCGCGGTCCACAATGAGCTTCTCCGACAGCTCGATTATTTCACCTTGCAATCGCGCCTCAGTTTCCTTCGCTCCAACTGCCCCTGACGCCGCTGTAGCGTGGTCCTGTTTGAGCACCCCCCGCTTTGCCAGCAAGTCCATCGCATCGTTGAGACGATCAGCAAGAAGAGCGCGATCCGATTGACCGTTTAATTGCGCCGCCGTCGTGCGGTGTAACTCTGATGCCTGACTGAGACTCTGATCAATTGTGGCCAGCGCATCTGCCTGATCACGCAGTGTCGCTTCCTCTTGCTGCGACTTTTCCGCCGCATCATTGAACTCAATCCGGGCTGTCGTCAGCTCTGTGTCGAGCCTTTCGGCTTCGCTCCAAAGGGGGCCAAAATTCTTGAGGATGTCTTCCGCAGCTGCGTTGGCAGTTATCACTCCCAACAGTTGCGTCGCAGAAGCAGCGTCGAGCGTCCGCGCTTCTTCGCGTGCAACAAGCAAGCCGTCGAGACGTGACTTGGCCTCCGCCGCCGTCCGCCGCGCATTCTTCAGATCGACCGCTAGAGGACGGAGCGGCTCGACCAAATCGAATTCGGCAAGAGACTGATACTCATCAGCGGCTGCCTCGCGTGTCGTGCGCGCCGCCGTCGCTTGGGCCTCAGCCTGAGTGAGATCACTTCGAGCAGCGGCGACGTGTTTGAAATGATCTAGCCGCCCGCTGTGCTGATCGCGCTCCGCGGCTTTCTGGGCGATGGTCGAAGCAAGCTGGCTTTGCCCGCCCAACAGTCCCTGCCTGGCGTCATCATCGAGAAGTCCGATGTCGTTACGGCGCTGCTCCAGTTGCTCGACAATTCTTCGTCGTGTCTCTGTGCCATCATGAACGCGAACCGAGATTGCCGCGTAGATTTCTGTACCTGTGATTTTCTCAAGCAGTTCCGCGCGCTCGCTCTCGGCAGCGAGAAGGAAGGCGTCGAACTCACCCTGCGCGAGGAGCACCGTTCGCCGGAACTGATCGAATGTGAGGTCGGTTCTCGCCTCTACGGCCTCGCGGACCTGGGTCTTGCCAGTCGCCACGGCGCTACCGTCATCAAGCCGGTACAACGCGCGCTGCTCGTTCTGAAGCCGCCCATTTGCCCGGCCTCGCGCGCGATTTGCCTCCCAGCGGACGCGGTAACGCTCGCCATCCTGCCCGACGAAATCCACCTCGGCATATCCACCACCGGCGCCTCGGCGCAGGATTGCGCGGCCATCATGAATGGAAATCGCTTCCCCGCTGGGATCGGGAGCATTTTCCCGTCGGCCGACAGAAACGCGCGGATATTCGCCATAGAGCGCGAGGCACAGCGCGTCGAGGATGGTGGATTTCCCGGCGCCGGTCTCGCCTGTGATGGCGAAAAGACCGGAACCCGCAAGAGGCTCTGCCACAAGATCGATCTCGAAGGGAGCCGCAAGACTTGCCAGATTTTCGCCGCGGATAGCCAAGATGCGCATGGGCTATGCCTCCGCCCGCGCCCGGTGGAAAACATCCAGATGCGCGGCATCCGGCGCGACGCCGAATGCGCGTTCGAACGCAAGCTTGAACAAATCCTCTGGATCTCGCTCCGCCAGCCGTATCATAGGATCGGCAAGGATCACTTCATGCAACGCCCCGGGTATCGCGGCGACGCGGGCATCGACGATGCGCACCGGAAAGCTCTCGGCGATGCGGTCGATCTCCTCTCGAAATCCTGGCGGCAGCCCCTCGCGGGCAAGCCTGATCTGGACGAATGGCCGCTCATGAATCGCCAAGTCTGACTGAAGGCCCAATGCCGTCAGATGATCGCCGAGTTCGGTCAAACGCATATCGCCCGCCTCGGGAAGACGGAGGAAAGGAACTGGCCGGTCGATCGGGATATGCTCGGATACGA
>Ga0154020_10007402_pt1 | contig 12822 bp, 10 predicted proteins | sample Klosneuvirus_201_FD_109709 | JGI IMG/M metagenome (GOLD analysis project Ga0154020, IMG submission 109709) | Active sludge microbial communities from wastewater, Klosterneuburg, Austria - Klosneuvirus_20160825_MG | ecosystem: Engineered > WWTP > Aerobic digester > Activated sludge | place... | reverse complement strand
GGTGTCGACGGCGATATGGCCGACGTCGAGGCCGACGTCGTGATGGCCGGATTCGATCCCGCCGGTGCCGCCGCGAGCTTGGCGGCGAGATCGGCGCCGCTCGGCTTGCTCGGTGCCGCGAAGGCATCGGCGAGGTACGAGGCGATCCGATCGTTGTCCTCCGGATACCCCGCGTCCTCGAGCACGGTCGCGATCTCCGCGGCCATCACCTTCGCGCTCGGATAGCGATCGGCCGGCTCCTTCGACAGCGCCTTCTTGCAGATCGCGTCGAGCTCCGCCGGGACGTTCGCGTTGAACTCGGTCGTCGCGAGGTAGTCGCCGGGGAACTCCTCGTGCGTTAGCGCGGACCACAGGACCGCGCCGAGGGAGTAGACGTCGCTGCGCCGGTCCCCGGCCTTGCCCTCGCGCTTCTCGGGCGCGATGAAGTCCTTGTTCGGCGACGCTGGAAGCTCGATCGAGATTCCCGTCGCGGTGACGACGATGGCCTCGGGGGCCACCGCGTGCAGTGGCTGACCGTTCTTCTGCAATTTGTGAACGGCGTCGGCGGCTTGTTCGACGATGCGCGCCGTCGAGAGCTCGTCGAGCCGTTTCTGCGCATCGATCACTTTGCGCAAGGAAGCGGCGCTCGAACCCATAGCACCCCCGCTCGTCGACGTGACGCGGCCTGCATCCCCTGTCGTTGACACGCGCATAGTCTAGCTCCAATCCAGCACCAGATCCTGCCTGTCTGCACAGGCGGTTGCGCACGTTTGGGACACCCGTCGGGCGGTGGTTCCCTGGGGTGTTTTGGTCACAAGAACGTTGCGCGGGCGCGATCGCGATCGGATCTCGGCGACGTTGGCGTTGACTAGAAACTAGAACTATCTAGTATCCAGTCCGTGGAACTGGTCCGCATAGGCGAGCTTTCTCGACGGTCGGGCGTCTCGATCGCGACGCTGAAGCACTACCTGCGCGAAGGCCTCATCGCGCCGGTGCGCAAGTCCGGGCGCACGATGTCCTGGTACGACGCATCGCTCGCGGTCCGGATCAAGACCATCAAAGAGCTGCAGAAGCGCCAGTTCCTCCCGCTCGACGTCATCAAGGAGACGATCGATCGCGCCGCCGAGGCGCCGGACGATCTCGCCGCCGCGGATGCGATCGCGAAGGTGCTCGCACGTCATGGCGGAAGGCGCTCTCGGTCGCGGGAGGAGCTGCTCGCCCGCGGTGTATCCGCCCGCGAGCTCGATGTCCTCGCGGCCGCCGGGCTCGCGGTTCCGAGCGGCACCGACCAGCGCTATCGCGGCGACGATCTCGCCGTGCTCGTGACGCTCGGCGCGGCGCGCAAGGCGGGGCTGTCCGCCGAGCTGTTGCCGTTCGACATCATCAACGACTACCTCGCCGCGATCCGCGCACTGGTCGCGGTGGAGCTGCGCTTGTTCCGCGAGGGCGTCGTGCGCCGCACGCCGAACGATGTCGGTCGCCTGACGACCGCCGCGACGAAGTTGTCCGAGCGCCTCGTGGTGCTCGTACGCCGAAAGCTGTTGTTACCGACCCTGACGAAGCTGATCGAGGAGGACGCCCGTGGTGCAGATGACGCGAATCGCGATCGCCAGCCTGATGACCATCGCCGCGTGCGGCGGCGACCCCGGAGTGGAACCCGGCGTTGATGCGCCGATCGGTAACGACGGTTCGCTGACCGTCGATGCACCGCCCGGATCCGACGCGAGCGTCGGCGGCGATCCGGCGCTCCCCGGTCCCGCGACGACGACCTCGACGACCGTGTCGATCCCCGGTGCGCTGTCGGGCCGCACGCTGTCCTCGACGGTGATCACGCCGTCCACGCCGGGCCCGCATCCGCTCGTCGTGATCTCTCCCGGCTTTCAGATGGCGCGCACGCAGTACACCTCGTACGCGACGCACCTCGCGACGTGGGGCTTCGTCGCCATTCTCACCGACTACGCCGAGTCGGGCTTCTCGATCGATCATCAGCGCATCGCGAACGATGTCCCGGCGGTGATCACGTGGGCGCTCGCACAACAGAACCTCGCCATCGATCCCGCGAAGATCGCCACGGCGGGTCACTCGCTCGGCGGCAAGATCTCGATCCTCGCCGCCTCGGCCGATACGCGCATCCGCGCCGTCGTCGCGTGGGATCCCGTCGACTCGAACGCACCGTCGGTGGCGCCCGAGAAGATGGGCGCGATGACGGCCGCGATCGCCGTGATCGGCGAGACCACGAACGCGACGGGCGGGTTCATGCCGTGCGCGCCGGCGGCGGACAACTTCACGCAGTTCTACGCGGCGGCGCCGAGCCCCGCGCTGCAGGCCACTGTCGCGGGTGCGGATCACATGGACTGGGTCGACGATCCGTCGTGCTTCGCGTGCGGGTTGTGCGGAGCCGGCAGCGCACCGCCCGATCGCGCTCGCGCCGCGACCAAGCGGCTCGACGGCGCGTGGCTGCGCAAGCACCTGCTCGCCGACGCGGCGATGGATCCGTGGCTCGCGACGAGCGCCGACGTCGCCGTCGTCTCGCACTGACGTTGATCGGGCCGGTTCGAGCGCAACGCACGTCCCGCGCGATATCGTCATCCCGATGAGCTCGCGCGACTCGCTCCTGGCGAGGCTGCCTCCTGCCGCGTCGAAGGCGATGACGAAGCTGTTCGCACGTGGTGCGAAGGCAACCCCGATCCATCGCCGCGACGCGCTCGCCGCCGCGTTCACGGCCGTCGGCTTCCCCGACCGCGCCGCGGGCATTTCTCCGTCGTCGACGCTGACCGATGCGCAGCGCGCGCTCGCGGAGCTCGTGCTCGACGTCCCGAACAAGCCGGTCGCTGCCTGGGCCATCCCGACGGAGAACTGGAACCTCCGGCGGTGGCTCGGACTCGATCCGCCCGGTGCGCTCGAGACGATCACCAACAAGCAGCCGCTGTGGCTGCGCCTCCGCGAGCGAATGCAGCTCGCGAAGCTGCGGTTCCCCGAGCGGCTCGCCGTGTTCGTCGAGCTGGGCGCCGGCGGGTACCTGCTCGACACGAACCCCGATCTCGAGCTCCTCGGGACGCCCGCGGAGATCGAGAAGCACGCGGCGACGGCAGCCGCGATCGCACCGGTGCTCGCCGATTGGCTGCTCGGGCTGCGCGAACCGCGCTTCATCCCGACATCGGTCGCGCTCGGCCTGTTCGCGACGCTCGCGCTCGGCGGTGTCGCGATCGAACCGCGCTGGGAGCCCCTCTTCCTCGTTCATCGCAACGACGCCACACACGCCGCGCTCGTGAAGCGCTGCGCGGACGCGATCCCTCCGCGGCCAACTGCACCACCGCGACCGTCGTACGGACCGCTCGTCCTGCGGGCGCGCCGGCGTCCCGCCAAGCCGACGAAGCTCTTGCGCGCGCAGCTCGCCGACGTGATCGGAAGCGCGGAGCTGTATCGAAACACCGAGCTATTCGACGTGCTCGATGCGACGAACACGCATCGCTACGACATGTACCTGACGTCGGGTGACGACGGCCGCGTGTTCGAGACGGGCACGACGGACGAGGTCGCGATCTTCGCGCAAGGCGGCGCCGACGCGAGCGACGAGTCACTGCGCGAAGAGCTCGACGCCGCGCTCGCCCGATCCGCGGCGGAGTAGCGGGTCACGCCAGCTGCTTCGCGACTTGCGAGAACACGTGGCTCACGGCGCTGCGCACGTCGACCCCGTCGAGCACCTCGATGTACGCGCGCGTGACGGTATCGCGATCGCGCAGTACCGGTGTCTCGGGCGGCCACACCGGAAGCAGCTCGAGCACCAGCCACTCCGGTCGGATCATGCTGTCGATCACCGCGTCCATGATCGCGAGGCGCGGATCGGTCGGCCTCCGGGAGCGCAGCTCGCTGGCGACGCCGAACAAGTCGAAGCCGGTATCGCGCAGGCGATCGCGCAGCTCGGTCGGATTGCCGTGCTGTGCTTCGCGCACGCCGATGCCGAGGAGCGCCGCGATCGTCGACGCGTGCCACGGATGCACGACGGGCTCGGGCAAGACGATGTGTCCCACGCGATCCTGCCGCGTGCGGCGATCGATCACTTCGACGCCGCAGCGGTGGCAGACCATCCCGCGGTACTTCACGCCGAGGAATCGGCCGCACGCGCACGCGAACGAGCGGCGCGGCCCGAAGATCTTCTCGCTCTCGAGATCCGCGATCGTGTGCACCGCGCCGTACGACCACGCGCGGATCTTCTCGGGCGAGACGACGCGAGCGATCGCGGTGGCCGGCGTCGCGTCGCGCGTGAAGTAGTCGGCGAACCCCTCGGGCAGCGCGGGCGTGAACGCGTCGGTGTCGACAGGCAAGGCAAACGCCTCGGGCGGCGGTTCCTCGGCGAGACCGCGGCGTCGCCGGATGTCCTCGACGAGCGCGGTCACGTCGGCCTCGCCGTCGACGCTCGACGCGACCTCGTCCGCACGCTCGAGCAGGTCGGCATCGAGGAGCAGCTCCGCGAATGCGTGGGTCGCCTGCGATCGCAGCGCGCGATCGGCGCTCGCACGCCCGAGCTCGTACGCGCGTGACGCGTGGCGATGTGCGAGCACGGGATTGCCGCGCATGATCTCGAGGTCGGCGCGGATCACCAGGTCACGCGCAGTGGCATCGGCGGCGAGCGGGTTCGCGAGTGCGATGCAGCTGTCGAGCAGCGTGTCCTGGTCGGGGAGGGCGGCCGCGCGTGCGTACGCGAGCAACTTCGTCGCGACGTCGAGTCGCTCGAGGTCGGCCGTCGCGAGGGCATGCGCCGCGCGCAGGTTGTCCGCGATGAACGCGCGCTGGGTCCACGCATCGAAGAGGGCGGCGATGTCCATGCGGACGCGGAGCTCGGTGGCCGGATCGCTCGCGTAGCGTTGCGCGAGCTCGGCGTGCAGCCGCGCGAAGCCGTCGTCGTCGAGCGCATCGTCGAGATCTTTGGCGAGCTCGCACGCGACTTCGATCGCGGCGTCGGGCGCGACATCACCCACGGCGAACGCGATCCACAGCGCACGCACCGCGTACTCGCCTTCGTACTTCTCTCGCATGGCCGCGGCGATCTCGCGACACGTCGCGACGGTCGTCTCCGGATCGAGCTCGCTCGTGATCGCATCGATGAGCGCGTTCGCTTCGTCCCGGTCGAAGTTATCGACGAGCGCGATCAGCTCGGGCAGCGAAGGATGCACGCCCGGATTCTCGCGCCGGTCGCGCGTGCGCTCAATCGTGCGGCTTGGCGATCGTGTGCAGCGCCGCGATCACCTGCTCGGACTTGATCGGCCACGCGACACACAGATCGAACCCCGCCGCGCGGATCGCACCGAGCTCGGACGTGAGCCGCGCACTGCTAACGGCGACCAAGCGCATGCGCCGGATCGAGCTCGTCCAGCGCAGGCGCGCCGCGATGTTGAGCCCGTTTTCGTCGGGGCGATCGACGTCGATGAACGCGGCGTCCAACGTCTGCGCGCGACTCGCGGTCAGCGCTTCATCGCGGCCTGAGGTCTCGATGACGATCGCGTGCCCGCGCAAGACCTCCGCGAGTTGGACGCGCATCTCCATGCGTCCGCAAACAAGCACGCGCACAGGACGGTCCATGTTCAGTGTCAGTGGGACCCGTGCCGTGGATGGTCGCGCCGAGTTGGGGTACCCCCCAGTTAGCAACGATTCACCGAGGCGGCGTTGCGATCCGCAACACGGCGGGTCGGCGGCCGGTCCAATTCCCTTGATCCTCGACGGTGAGGTGGGGCACGAATCGTGCTCCTCGATGCCCCCGATGTTGCGCCTCGCGACCGCCGCCCTCCTTCTTGTAGCCGCGTGCGGTGGCGCGTCGGACTTCGATCACCCCGCCGACCGGCCCCACCAGGCCAACGCCGGCCTCGATTGGCGCGATCAGGTCATCTACCAGATCATGATCGACCGGTTCTCCAACGGCGATCCGAACAACGACATCAACGTCGCGCCGTCGATCCCCGGCCGTTATCACGGTGGCGATTGGCAGGGCGTGATCGACAAGCTCGACTACCTCGACACGCTCGGCGTGACCGCGTTGTGGATCTCGCCGGTCGTGAAGAACACCGAAGAGGACGCCGGGTTCGCGAGCTATCACGGCTACTGGACGCAGGACTTCTTGCGCCCGAACGCTCATTTCGGTGATCTCACGAAGCTGCGCGAGCTCGTCGACAAAGCGCACGAGAAGGGGATGCTCGTGATCCTCGATGTGGTCACGAACCACATGGGCCAGCTGTTCTATTACGACATCAACGGCAACGGCCAACCGGACGACACGATCAGCGGCGGCGGCTTCTCGCACACGTGCTTGCAGATCTGTCGCGACAATCCCGCGCAGTGTAGCGGCGACGAGATGACGTACTGCTCGGACGGCTCCGGCTACCTCGAGCGCATCATCGAGTGGGATCCGGACTACGACCCGCGTGGCGTGCAGGGGTGGACGTCGCTCGGCTTCTCCGGCAAGGCGGACGTTCGCTTCACCGACTGGCCCGACAAGAACCGCACGCCACCGCCGCGTCCGCCCGAGTGGTTCGACTGGGACGAGAGCAAGCCGTGGTTCGACGATCCGAGCTGGTACAACCGCAAGGGTCGCGTCTACGTGTGGTGGCACGAGGCCGACTACACGAAGGACTTCGTCCGCACGCAGGAGACCACGGGCGATTTCCCGGGTGGGCTCAAGGATCTCGACACCGACAACGCCGACGCGAAGGAAGCGTTGATCCGCGTGTTCGAGTACTGGATCGAGGTCGCTGACTTCGACGGGTTCCGCATCGACACGGTCAAGCACATCGATCGTCCCGAGGTCGCACGCAACGTGCGCGGCTTCTGGGGTGACTTCACGGATCGCATGCGCGCGAAGGCCAAGAAGCTCGGCAAGCAGAACTTCTTCATCTTCGGTGAAGGTTTCGACGGCAACGACGAGCTGATCGGCAGCTACACGTGGGGCGGCACCGACGCCGCCGGCGCGTTCGGCCGCTTCGACTCGATGTTCTATTTCTCCCAGAAGTACCGCGGCATCGAATCGGTGTTCGTGCAGGACCAACCGACGAAGAACCTCGAGTGCTTGTTCTCGACTCGCATGGGCCGCGTGCAGGATCCGTGGTGCGCGACGCAAGGCTATCCCGCCGGTCCCACGTGGGGACCGACCTCGCACGCGACGCCCGAGAACGGCGGCATCGGCCTCGCGCCGAACCAAGTGCTCGTCAACTTCCTCGACAACCACGACCTGCCGCGCTTCTTGTTCGACAAGTCGGATCCTACGGTGCTCGTGCCCGCGCTCATCTACCTGATGACGTGGGATGGCATCCCGTGCGTGTACTACGGCACCGAGCAGTTGTTCGCCGGCGGCGTCGATCCGAAGAACCGCGAGGACATGTGGCGCGGAAATCCCGAGGCGGGCTACGCGCCGTTCGCGACGGACCACGAGACGTTCCAGCTCGTGCAGGGCCTGATCGCGATGCGCAAGGACAACGTCGCGCTGCGCCGCGGCGCGGTGTCGCCGGTGTGGTCGACCACGGTGCCGGGCGCGCGCCGTGATGCGGGCATCTTCGCGTTCGAGCGCTCCACGTCGGATCAGACGGTGCTCGTCGTGATCAACGCGAGCTCGCAGGACAGCGAGAGCTGCGCACCGACGACCGAAGGCGGCGCATGCCTGCGTACGACGCTGCCGGCGGGGTCGGTCCTGAAGGACATCGTGCCGGGTGGTGGCTCGACGACCTTCACGGTGAAGGCCGACGGAACCGTGGCCGTGACCGTTCCGGCACATTCGGGCCGTGTTCTCGTTCGCCAGTAGACCTGTAGGCGCCGATAGGCACTACGAGGCGCGAATAGGCACCCCGAGCGGATTCGCGCTGGCGAGGTCGAGCGAGCTATCATCGACATGATGAGGCTCCTCGCGGCGATCGCGATCGTCCTGTGTGTGGGCGGAATTGCGGCCGCGGACAAGGAGAGCAAGGCGCGCGCGGACAAGCTGTTCGAGGACGGGCGCAAGTACCTCTCGGCGAAGGAGTACGCGCTCGCGTGCACCGCGTTCGAGCAGAGCCACGCCGCGGATCCCGCGATCGGCACGCAGCTCAACATCGCGCTCTGCTACGAGGAGTGGGGCAAGCTCGCGTCCGCGTATCGCGCGTTCCTCGAGGCCGAGCGGCTCGCGAAGGAGAAGAAGGACAAGCGCGCCGCCGGTGCGCGCAAGAAGGTCGACGAGCTCGCGGAACGATCTCCGAAGTTCGCGTTCGATCTTCCGGCGAACGCGGATCCGAGCACCGTGCTGATGTTCGACGACAAGCAGCTCGAGATCGCGAAGCTCGCCGACGACCTGCTCGTCGATCCCGGTACGCACACGCTCGAGATCCGCGTGCCCGATCGCCCGGTGAAGAAGCAGGTGCTCGAGGCCGTGGTCGGCGAGCGCAAGCGGATCCCGATCGAGCTTCCCGTCGCCGAGACACCGAAGATCGTCCTGCCGCCCAACGCCGTGGTCACGACGCCACGCCGCAAGGGTCGGCTGTACGGCGGCATCGCGTTGTCCGTCGGCGGGGCCGCCGCGATCGGCATCGCGAGCATCGTCGCGCTCGCCGCGCGGCAGGACTACGCGAACGCGGCCGGTGATTGTCCGGGCGGCGCGTGTACGACGCGCGAGGCCTACGACGCGACACAGGACGCGCGGTTCAAGGCGAACATGATGACGTTCGTCGCGGGCGGTGGCGTCGTGCTCGTCGGCGTCGGCGTCTATCTGATCGTGACGAGCGCGGGCAAGCGCGTCGAGCAACCCGCACAGGTCACGCTGCGCCCGCTCGCCACGCCGGATTCGATCGGGCTCGCGATCGGAGGCTCGCTGTGAGAGCGCTCGCGATCATCGTCCTGCTCGGAGGGTGCGCGAAGATCCTGGGTCTCGACGACACGACGTTCGCCGAGGACGGCATGGTCGGCCCGGCGACGTGCCAGGGCGCACCGCAGTGCACGTCGCTCACCGGACGCAGCGCGTGCGGTCAGCTGTACGGCACCGGTGCCGAGGCCAGCCAACCGCTTCGGGTCGCGGAGCCGACCGGCATGCTGTGCTCCGCGCTCGGCTCGACCGAAGGTCCGTGCGCGTTCGCGGTGTCCGCGTCGCCGGTCGCGGACTTCTTCGCGGGGGCCGCGACTCCGATCGCGGGTGCGATGGACGACTGCGGTCGATTCACGGTGCCCGATATCGATCCGGCGATCGTCGATGTCGCGCTGTCGTTCGCCGCACCTGCAGGCTTCGCGCAGTCCGCGACGCTCGTGTTCGCGCGCGAGGCGACCATCGGGACCGACGAGAACCTCGAAGCGTTCGTCGTCAGCGACGCCACGATCCAGACGTGGACTACCGCGATGACGGTGAGTGCCGCGCCCGACGTCTCGAGCGGTTATCTCGTCCGGTACACCGCGAGCACGACGATGCCGGTGAGCGGCGAGCAGGTCGCGAAGGACGCGAGCTCGCCCCTCATGAACGAGCCGGGAACGGTGCCGTGGGCTGCGTACTTCGGTGTAGGTGCACCGTTCGGGTTGCTAGATCCCGCCAGCAGTGCGACGGCCGCACACGGGACCGCGTACGCAAACCTCGGAACCGGCACGTTTTCCCTCGAAGGCTTCCGTCCGGGCGCTCGCTGCCGCGTCATGGGCCTGCAACAGATCGCGAACACCTTCATCTTCGTCATCGCGAAGAACTGCTGAGCCGTGGGATGATGAGGGTGATGTCGGTCCGAGGGCTCTGCATCGCGATGCTCCTGTGCGCGTGCCAGTTGCCGGCGGCTGAACGCGGCGATGACACGGCGCCGAGCTCGTCGGTGTGCGGCGATGGATTCGTAGGTGCGAACGAGATCTGCGATGACGGCAACACCGACTCCGGTGATGGCTGCAACGCCACCTGCACGAGCGACGAGAGTTGCGGCAACGGCATCGTCGATGCGTCCGAGCGTTGCGATGACTCGAACGCGATCGGCGGTGATGGCTGCAGCGCGGACTGCTCGAGCGACGAGAGCTGTGGCAACGGCATCGTCGATGCGATCAACGGCGAGACGTGCGACGACGCGAACTCGATCCCGGGCGATGGCTGTAGCGCGAACTGTCAGTCGAACGAGTCGTGCGGCAACAACATCGTCGATCCCCCCGAGGAGTGTGACAAGGGCGGCGGCTTCACGGCGATGTGCGATCCGGACTGCACGCTCGCGCGCTGCGGCGACGGTATCCGCAACACCGCGGCGAGCGAGCAGTGCGACTCGAGTGGCGTGAACACCGCGGCGTGCGACGCGAACTGCACGCTGCCCGCGTGCGGTGACAACACGTTCAACCCGGCGGCCGGCGAGCAGTGCGACAACGGCGGCACCAACTCCGCCGGATGCGATCCCGATTGTACGCTCCCCGTATGCGGCGATGGCCGCACGAATCCCGCGGCGAACGAGCAGTGCGACGACGCGAACGGCTCGACGTCCGACGCGTGCATCGGCTGTCGCAACGCGTTCTGTGGTGATGGCTACGTCTACGCCGGCGTCGAGCAGTGCGACCCGAGCGTGAACGGCGGCTGCAACGGCAGCTGCCAGTGGGATCCGATCGTGTACACGATCCAGCGCGGTCAGCTGTTCGGCGTCAGCGCCTGCTCCGACACCGAAGCGCACGTCTACGATCCGTGCACCGGCGCGGACATCGGCTTTCAGTGGGCGGACAACGCGCCGTTCCAGCCGTCGCAAGTCGTCGTCGAGATCAACTTCGGCGTCGACTGCACCACGTACCTCGACTCGGTGACGACGAACTACAATCGCCCCACGTACTTGAACGGCGCGTACGCGGGCGACTACGGCATCCAGACCGGCTTCGAATACTGCTCCTGCGTCCCGCCGACGAAGTACCTCGGCCTCAATCTCGGCGGCGCCGCAGGTGCGTACGTGCGCGGAGGCACGAATACGTTCACACTTCCCTCGTACCCCAACACCGGCGCGTACTGCACCGGCTTCTCTGACTTCGGCGGTGGCTACGCCCGCGTGTACGTCTATCCCTGAATGCCCTGACGATGGCCCTGAACCGCTATCCGCAACCCGGCACGATCCTCCTCGGTAAATACCGAGTGTTGTCGCTGATCGGGGAGGGCGGCATGGGGGCGGTGCTCAAAGCGCGGCACATCGATCTCGACGAGGACGTCGCGATCAAGTGCCTCCTGCCGCATCACCTCGAGCGCGAGGACATCGTGCGCCGCTTCCTGCGCGAGGCGAAAGCGGCGGTGAAGCTCAAGGGCAAGCACGTCGCGCGCGTGCTCGATGTCGGTCGCCTCGAGACGGGCGTGCCGTACATCGTGATGGAGTACCTCGAGGGCGCGGACTTGAACGCGATCATCAAGCACCACGGTGCGCAGGATCCGGCGGTCGCCGTCGATCTCATGCTGCAAGCGTGCGAGGCGATCGCCGAGGCGCACTCGATCGGCATCATCCATCGCGACATCAAGGCGTCGAACTTCTTTGTCTCGCAGCCCGAGAACCAAGCGCCGAACCTCAAGGTGCTCGACTTCGGGATCGCCACCGCTCCAGAAGGCACGAGTGATCTGACGAACACGCAATCGGTGATCGGCACGCCGGCGTACATGGCGCCCGAGCAGATGCGCAGCTCGAAGACCTCGGACGCCCGCTCGGATATCTGGTCGCTCGGCGTGGTGCTGTTCGAGCTGCTCGAGGGCTCGCGCCCCTTCCGCTCCGACGTCTATTCCGAGCTGTGCCTCAAGGTCGGCATGGATCCGCCGCTGCCGATCGCGAACCCGAACGTGCCGGGCGAGCTGGTGCGCGTGGTCATGCATTGCCTCGAGAAGCGCGTCGAGGATCGCTATCAATCGATCGCGGAGCTCGCGTTCGATCTGATGCCGTTCGCATCGGACCCCGTGTTCGCGCGCGCGTCTGCCGAACAATCCGCGCGCTTGTTGGGCCGTCGCTCGTACGGCGTGCCGGCGCAGTACGTGCCGCACGGCACCGGTCCGATCACACCGATCTCGCAGAGCGACCTCTCCGATGTCCGCACGCAGTTCACACCGGGCAACCTCACCCCCGCGAACCCGACGCCCGCGCCGAGCATGCCGACGCTGCTCGGTCGGCCCACGCCGATGCCCTCCGCCGCACCGAAGACACCGACGAGCATCCAAGCCTCGAACGGTCAGCTCGCATCGGTGGCCGAAGCGCCGAAGCGTCGCGGTCGCGGCATGGTCATCGGCGTCGTCGCGGCATCGATGATCGCGATCGGCGCGGTCGCGATGTTCGCGATCGATCGCGATGGCGCGACGACCGCAGCGAGCCAACCCGCACCCGTGAAGGATCCGACGCCCGAGCCCGTGCTCGGCGCGGAGCCGACCGAAACGGCGACGCCAGCCAAGGCCGCCGATGACAAATCCGATCCTGCAGCAGCCGAGACGACGAAGCCGGGCGCGAAGACCGACACCGCGAAGGTCGAACCCACGAACACCGAGCCCGCCGTGAAGAAGACCGAGCCGGTCGCGAAGAAGACCGAGGCTGTGAAGAAGACCGAGGCTGTGAAGAAGACCGAGGCTGTGAAGAAGACCGAGGCTGTGAAGAACACCGAGCCGGTCGTGAAGCCCAAGACCACGACGGTGAAGGCCACCCCCGTGAAGAAGGATCCCGGCAAGAAGGACCCGGGCAAGGATCCTGGCAAGAAGGATCCGCCGCCCGACGACGGCGACATCTACGGCAAGCGCGAGTGACCTACGCTCCCGTCGTCGGTCTTCGCGACGAAGTGGAGTAGCCACCAGGCGTTGCGATCGGCAGCGTGCGCACCGGCCCTTTCTCCGTAAGCCCCTGAAATCAGGGAGCGACTTGGTGGCATGTCCCCTGCTGATCGCGG
>Ga0154020_10007401_pt1 | contig 12824 bp, 10 predicted proteins | sample Klosneuvirus_201_FD_109709 | JGI IMG/M metagenome (GOLD analysis project Ga0154020, IMG submission 109709) | Active sludge microbial communities from wastewater, Klosterneuburg, Austria - Klosneuvirus_20160825_MG | ecosystem: Engineered > WWTP > Aerobic digester > Activated sludge | place... | reverse complement strand
GACGGCTCCATGCTTGCCCATACAGCCATGGCATTTGTTCCATCCGGAGCAACAGCGATCTGAACATTGCCATCCATTCGATTGCCCGACGCATCTGCAACCTTGAAGGTGTTCGTAACACCGCCAACTGCGGCATCGAAGAAGGCAACATGAACGTTCTCAGAACGAAGCAGCGTGCCAACGCTCTCTCCATTCTCTACGTCACCGGCATTGCGGTCATTCTGAGTCCAGGTAACCAAAGCATCTCCATTGGTTCCAACCAACGTTACCGATGGATCATGGATACCATTGCGATTTCTAGCGATTGTTCCTGTCCGCGAGAACTGGTGTGCTGAGCGATCGAGAGCACCGATAACAAGTGTACCCGAGTTATCCAGCTCTGCATGTTCTACCCATACAGCCACCAGGGCACTGTCATTTGCGGCGAGTGCCGGACTAGGACGGTAGTATGGTGTTTCTGCAGGAAGCTCAGCGATCGGTTCAGAGACCTGTGGACGATCTCCTGATTCCTGCTTAAATCTCGGTTTGAAGATCGATTCCCAGCTTTCGCTGTAGATCGGGAAGGATGGCATGGTATAGGGCGACGTCCAGGAATAGAGTCGACCCTTGAACAGATCGAGTTTAATAAGACCCCAAAGAAGCGAGAGCTCCAGCGTGAACCACACACTCGGATTCAGTGTCGGTACGTAGTACTGACGTGTCACATTGTTTACGATCCCGCTGTAGACCTCCCCAGTTGCGATGAGATCATTGACGGAGATGGATGCACTGATCCCGGCAAGCCCCTTGATAAAGCTCAATTCCAGGCCACCACCACCTGAGACATTTATACCAACAGCCTGACTGGATGGCATGAGATTCGCTGCTTCGGGATCACGAACGCTTGGAACGGTGCTGGTGTTTTGAAGTGCGCCCGACTCATTGGTAGCAAGGTTGACAACAGAGATCTGCTGTGTTCCGCCACCAAGAGAGAAGATCGGCTTGAGTTCAACTACACCACCAGTCTCCTCGTCCTCTGCGTCCCCGATGATATCACCGATCACCTTGGCCATTTCGTTGATGAACGACACCATGCCAACGCCATTGGCACTGAAACTCGATGAATACAACGCACGGACGCGAAGTTCACGCAATGGAATGCCGTCCGACTCTTCGAAGGCACGTATGGCTTCAAACTCTCCCGACTTCGTACCATCATCTGCAGTGACGTTGTAAGAGAAGTTGACCCCACCGAACAGTGTGATCGTAGGCGGCCAATGGCAGTTCTGTTCATCGACCGGACCAGCGAAAGAGAAGCCCTTGGTCGTTCGATTGTATAGAGCATCAACAGTCACATTGAGGGGGCGATTCGACTCGTCCAAAGGAATTCCAAAGACGATCTCATTGAACAGCGGAATGATCACGCCAAATGTAGATGACGGCATCGGGATCACGACCTTGATCGGAACCGTGGTCTGAGTGGCCGTCCCATTGAGTGTTGCAACACTTCCGTTCAGCCACTCGGCATGCGGTTCGATGTCGAATGCTGTGTACTGCATCTTGGTAGGACGTGTAGCCGTTTGGAATACATAGCCAATGCGAACGGAAACGTGTCCCTGATTCCGAGCGATATCGGGCCACTTGAATTGTGCTACGTCTCGAGCATAGGCGAATATTGACGTCGTATCGACCGTGTTGATGTTTGTCGGTGTCACGCGGAAGGTATCGAGTTTTACGCCCACCGAATTGTAATAGGCAAACGTCAGCGAGTCGATCGCGATCGAGGCAGCCTTCATAGAGAACTTCAAGGAGTCCTGCATCACCGGAGTACTCGATGAACCGGCAAGAACAGACTGCTCGAACTCAGTCTTGTTCATAACGATCGGCTGATCAGGAAACTCGATCATGGTGATCGGGAATGGATAGAACTTATCCAGTGCTGTTGTGACACCTGCAGAGGATTTCCTGATCCAGACCACGTGGAGTGCGATCGAAGACGAGGTATCGTACGGGTTGAGGTTCACACTGGCCCCGGCATTCACATGTGTTGGCAGTGCAGTAGCATTCGGGAACGAATACACGGCCGGTGTAGCGTCCTGGAATGGTCCGTCCTTGTTGATACCAGCGATGCTGACACGAAGACTGTCCCCGATCTCGGACCTAGTTGTGATGAACTGTGCCGGATCGAAGTTTGCACGGAAGACCGTGGTTGGTGCTCGTCCTTGACGGAATGGTCCCCATCCGAGTGATGAGTACACCCAGTTGCGTTGCGGTGGATCGGCAAGTACTCGCGGCATATCAAACGTTGCGAGCGTCTGCGTATACGAGCGTTGCACGTTGCAGAGGTCGGAGCGTACCTTACCCACGATCGTATACGGTGCGAGATTCGCATCGAGAGTGTTTACATCGAACGTTGGATAATGTATGGTGTCGTTGGATGGTATCTGCATCGCAAACACGTATCGCGTGACGCCGTTCTTGTCAACAAATCGCGTGGAATCGATCTCTTGAATGCCGTCGACGTTTGTGAGGTAGAATCGCTGTGGAAGCGACGCCGTTGTGGAGTCAAGTACTCGGAACGTAGGATACGAGAATCCATACGGTGCATTAAACTGCGGGAATGGTATCACCGTCAACGGCGTGCTGACCAAGACACCTTCATTGGGGAAGGTCAAGGACTTTGAATACAACTGCAACTCCACCGATGCAACTGAAAGCGGGAGTTTGGTCACTACGTAGGAAGAGTCTGCAGCAACACCGTTCATCACAAGAGCTGGCGACGGAGTGACATGTCCTTGGTCTACCACACGTCCTGAGCAATCACGTGCTCGGAAGATCACCGAGTCGATCTTCAGTCCGCTAGCAAGCCCCGTATTCAAAGAAGCTGTTCCGTTCGGAGCCCAGCGCACATCGAGATCAACGATGTCCGTGGATCCCTGCCGAATAGGCGTTGGGTCCACAGCCGGCGGACGTTTTGTTACGTCCATCTTCTTCGCTGTGAAGGACAGGTTCGGCATCTTCATCACAACGGGGCGTGTGTAACGCACACCGTCACGCGGGCCGCCATCGGAGAGATATCGGACTTGAATTGACTGTGTATTGAAGGCACGGAACGAGAATGGTACCTGCACGCTGAGTCCGGGATCATACCCTAGACGATACGGCAAACCTGTGGTGGTTGAGTCGATCGTTGATGGTATCTGGACACTCGTGGTATCCGTAACTCCGCTCTGCTCATTCACACTCAAGACCTGGATGGTCTTTGTCTGAGCAGGGATCTTTGAGAACGTCATCATCGTAGAATACGATTTTGGGCCTGTGATGACGTTGGTATTCTGTTGAACATTCCAATCCAATCCGATCGTATCAATACGAGCGGTGAACTGTACGGACAATGTGTCCGGAATGGTGTTCAAGGCACGCCTGAGCAATGTTCCATTGTCGGATGATGTTGGAGTGACCACCCACACCCACAACTGGGCATTCACGGGGAGATTCCCAACGTCTGTGGTCCATTCAACGGAGGTCGTTCCTGCTTGAACTGTCACTTCCGACTGATCGACCGGAGTTATATCGGACGTACCGGAAACGGCGAATCGGACCTTCGATGCGTTCATCGGCAGGTTCGACATTGTGAACGTAACCGGGGTTGGTCGGGTAACGATGAACGGACCATATCCCTTGTTGGAAGAAAGGGTTCCTGGTGAAGGCAACATGATGATCGGATGAGAAACCGAACTCTCCACGGTTGTATCCGAACCCCGCACCACAAGTCGTTCAAAAAGAACGATGGAAGTCAAGGGCAGCACATCCGTACGAATGAGGGCTCGTCCGTACGAGGTAGATCCCAAAACATACGAGCTGTCCGGCCAATACAACATGGTGTCTGCATTGGTGATACCGGTCATCAAGAGAAGGGGCGAACGGACGATCGCAACAGTGGGATCGGTTGTATCAACAACGCTGAATCTCCCGAACACAGCCGTTGGTGGCGGACCTGAGATCGGTTTGAGGTACGTCACTCCCGGTGTGATGGTGGCCGAATCACTCTGTACGAACGGCCCCCAAGAATCTGCGAACAGGAATGCCTTGGATGTGTCTCGCACTTCGATCTCATAGTCGTATTCGGCATTGTCATCACTCATGTCATTCTGGAATTCAGCACGAAGGATCGCCGTTGATGGCGGGAGCTGATTCACATTGAAGACGATCCATGTAGAGTCGATGTATGTCCCCGTTGGTGCATCAAACGTCTTGGTAGCGATCGAATGGCCGTAGATATCGGTAAGCGTAAGGATGGCCTTCGTGATCCGTGAGGGCAGACTGTCCAGCATGATCGTGTCGACCTTCGATATGCCATAGCGTAACGGGATCGAATCATTGATCCGGAACCGTGGTGGCTTTACCGAAGTGGGCACAGTTAGCGAATAGTCTGATTCAGCGGTCAAGAATTGCCCAGCACCATACTTCGCCAACACGCGGAGTGTTGAATTCGGACTCACGTTTCGCATGTCATAGACGAAGTGCATCGAGTCCTTGACAGCATCATACGCCCGCGTGATAGATACCGGCTGACGGATGTATCCGGTTGGCGTCTTGTACTGAATGATCCATTGGAGCGTTGTACAACCTGGGCCAAGACCTTGTACAATGAAGGTATTGGTGAGGTGAACTGCAGGTTTGAATGGACCAAAACCCTGGGAAGCCAAAACCGTTGGACGTATCAAGGAATCCGTGATGATCTTTTGGAGCACATAGCCATTTGTGGGCTCTGTTGGATAACGCACAAGGGCATTAACGCGCAACTGCCCCGGGTAGAGTGTAGAAGAGAAATTGAGTCGCGCCGATGTTAGCGAGGCTCCTGATGTATCCGCCTGAGCAATGATCTGTCCCCCCTGGTCCGTCACGGTTAACGTTACGCGGGTAGTTCCTGCCGGCAACGATGAGGCTGTGAACGTGGCCGAATGCGGCCTGCCCACGATCACCGGACCAAAGTTGTCTGTTGACGTGAGATTGATGATCGGTGCAGAGATCTGTATCTGCTTTGAGATCGTTGTTGAGTACTTCGAATACTGATTTCGCAGGAAGGCAACGGCTGTTATCTGCGGTGTTGGTTGCCATGGCAGGATAGCCATGTCTACCACGAATGAATTCGCCGCCGAGCGCTGATAGGCAAGGGTCTGAGTGGATGTACCCGTGCCTGCGGTCACCTGGAACATCACGCTATCGAGCCCAACACCGGGCTGAAGGCCCGATATTGAGAACGTGTTTGACCGCGTTTGGCCCTGCGGGAATGGACCAAAACCTTGCGTAGCAGAGATCGTTACCTGCGCACGAACAGACAGCAGGCTGCACAGCGAGAGCAGTGCCAAGACGAACCACTTCTTCATATTTCCCTCAAGAACGTGTACTCAAGATCAGAGCATGTGCGCGAAGGTAAGAAGTAGTTAGAAATACGTAGTCATTTTCAGCAGTAAATCGTAGTGTCTGTGGATATCGCTTCTTTGCCATATCGGGCAAACTCCCTATATTCGCGTTCCGTTTTTCGTGAACGGGCCCATAGCTCAGCTGGGAGAGCGCTTGAATGGCATTCAAGAGGTCAGCGGTTCGATCCCGCTTGGGTCCACTGCGTAACGGTCACGGGATCGTAGCTCAGCTGGTTAGAGCGCTGCCCTGTCAAGGCAGAGGTCGCGGGTTCGAGCCCCGTCGGTCCCGCATCCCGTAAAAAAGAAAGCCTGATCTCACGATCAGGCTTTTCTTTTTTATTCTCCATTCGCTATTCGCTATTCTCTATTCGCTATTCTCCATTCGCTATTCTCCATTCGCTATTCTCTATTCGCTATTCTCTATTCGCTATTCCTAATACCGTATCAGCGAATATGCCAACACAAGATTCAACGAGAAGTTCTTATCGCGGAATCTGTCGTACGATGAGAAGCGCGCTTCACCTCCAATTCGCACCCTGTCGGCTACAGGCCACATGTACTCTAATGCAAGGAAGACAGCCGTACTTGCTGTTGTGACTGCGGTTACGGATTCGCGATCATCAACAACTGAGGAGAGAATCGCGGTTCCGAATCCAGCAGAAACTCCAAAGTTGTCCATTGGGTGCATCGAGAACACAAGGAAGAGCGGATATGCATTCAGAGATGAATACTCTACAGCTGTGCTGGCCGCCGGATCGATACGATAGAGGTTTGTGTATCCTATCTCAAGACCCACGTCAAGCATATGTTCCGGACTCCACATCATCCGAGCATATCCATTGAGACCGTTGCGTGAGAGGCCGTCTACCCCGTATGGAAAGACGGACATGTTGTACACATAGCCCCCTCCGAGAATCCCTTCTACTGTGTAGAGACTATCGGTTTTAGCTCCTGCGTGGCCAACTGCGACCAATGCGAACGCCACGATGAGAATGTTCTTCATGTTGTTCATTGCATCAGAAGGTTAAAACGAGCGTACATGGCGTAATTCGAGAGAAAGCCATTGAACCGACCGCTAGTTTGAAAAAGATACTCACGGATGTATTGTGGGGGATCTACTGTCCAGGTCACAACTCTCCGTCCCTGAGACTGCATCTTCGCCACTGTTTCATTCTGCGTACCATCTGACCAACGTGGCGACCATACCTTACCGTTCACGGCCTCGCAGTCGTCCGGAGATGTCTCGATCAACGTTGGCAGATCTTGGTAGTTCGGAATCGCTTTGAGTTCGTCCAAAAGATCAGTGTTTGGGATACCGATGTAGATCTTGACATTGCGTCCGATAGCATCCGCACGATCTTGAGCCTTCTTCACGATCGGGATCATATCAGCGATGATTCCCTTCCCTACAGACTTCGTATCGAGATACACGAAAACCACCTTGGTTTGGTCGATCACGGCATCAAGAAAGGCCTCGAGTGTAGGCATCTTTTCGCCATGGATCAGGGTGATCTCAGATGAAAGTACAGGCCATGTATAGTCCTCTGTTGCGCCAACCAGGGTATTCTTTCTCACCAGACGAGGGTTGATGGAACCGTCGTGATACAAGAACAGAACCCCGTCCTTGGACTTTCGAATATCCACTTCAACGCCATTACATCCGATCTCCTCTGACTCACGAACCATTTCAATCGTGTTCTCAGAATGACGGATTCCATCCGACATCCGACCTCCGCACCGGTGACCAATGAGAATGAAATTGTCGAGATCAGCGATGGCCTTTGCACTGAATGGCCTCACATAATGGAAACGAAGTGGGACGGTTGGTGCAGAAGTTCCCTCACCGAGGGAAGCACGGATCTCGATCTTCGCAGGGCGTTCACCAACACCATTGTTCATGATCCATGCCCCACCCTCTTCTCGTTCAATGTACCCTTGTACAAGACCTGTTTCATTTGAATTCTGGTACTTCCAGTATCCTACCATGAGGATCACTGAATCGAGGTTCCCTACCTGGAGCACCATGAAGCCCGACTTCTTCCCAGTGTAGATGGTGATCTTATCGCCCGAGCGTCGAATCGCTACAGAGTCTCCGAACATCTCATTCCCTGTATCAACGGCATACACGCCATCCATCAGATGTTCCTGCTCTTCGGTAAGGGGGCGTGTTTGACTTATGAAATCCTGGGGAACATCCGGTGGCTTGATGATACCCGACTCGTCGCACCCAAATGCGAGCAAAGCCATGCATAATGCTGAAATGAATCGAAGGTGTTTCATAATCTGATCCCCAATACGGCTTCAGGAACGAAGTAATACTTGTCGAAAGTTGGCGCCAAAATCCATGTTGGATAATAGAACTTTATCGTGTTTCCGCGCAGACCAATGATCACATATTGATCCTTCCATAGCGGCTGCTCAACGAAGGCTGCAATCGTGAATCCGTTGAAGGCACTGCTTAGGTAAGATGTTTCGATCTGTCCGGTCCGTCCGCTCAACTGGATCAGATAGTTGAGTTCGCCTTTTAGCGTTACAAGGACTCTACCAAACTGATATCCCATGGAGAGATTCGGATAGGTTAACCAGCCGTAGGCAGATTGGTCAAACTGTTCTTGATTGACACGACCTCCGAACCACGAAACATCCCATCCCAAATAGGCATGGAACTTCTCTGTAAAGTCGTATCTCCACTTCGGACCGATCGTGGCATTGAACATGACGATATCGGTTGAAAACGTTCCTTCAAGTGCGAAGTTTTCCGGAAGACCCATCAGTCCACGTAACGAGAAGAGCGGCCAACGATAGGTTTGCGCCTCTTCTACCACATCGTATGGTACGCGGGCAAACAGAATGTCAAATTCGGATTTCACATCCCAGGTTTCGAGTTTCTCCGGGTAATAGAATCCACCAGACTCTGTTCCGAGTGTCTGTGCTGTTAGTCCAAAGTGCGCAATCAGCATCAATGAACTGACAAGTACGTATCGAATCATTTGCACGAATCCTCCTTGAGTGAATTCACTCTCCGCTGCCGCGGAATTTATCGTCGTCGTTATCGAACATGAAGTTGAAGGATGTCAACGATCCGTAGATCCGTGTGATGTATCCCTGTAACTTGATCTTTTCGCCAACCTCAAGCCCCTTATTCGCATTGATCTGTTGTTCCATCACGCGAAGATTATCTCGCATCATAACAATCTTTTGCATGAATCGTTCCATCGACATCTCATGCTGCTTGAGTTCAGGATGAGACGGCTTGAAGATCACTATCGCATGTTGCCATTTCGGAGCAAGGTCCGCGTTGTGCCTCTTCTCTACCTCGTCTGCGATCATGCTCGCAAGCAATTTCAGTTCTGCGTGTTCCATCTTCCGATCCGAGCTGATATCACAAGAAGAATGGTCTTCACCACGTCACCAAGCAGAAATGGAGCGACACCCATCATCCATACGTTGGAATACCCAACGAACTGTCCGAGGACGAGTGCACCACTTGAGAGGATCACTGCGGTTGCAAGGATGATCGCCGACAATGCTCCAAGGGGCTTTTTGGTTACGCCGCTATCTCGCATACTTCCAACGATGGCAGTTGCTGCGATGAATCCGATCAGGTAGCCCGATGTTGGGCCCCAGAGTGCAACAAGTGCTGTGAAGCCTGCAAAGACCGGTAGGCCAAGGGCTCCGGCTGTGAGATAGATACCGATCGAACCAAGTCCGATAGTTCGTCCGAAGAGCAATGGCCAGAGGATCACGGCAAAGGTCTGCCCCGTGATTGGAACCGGTGTGAATGGCAATGCGATCCGCACCTGCGTCATCGCCATCAATACCAATGCACCATAAATACTCATGGCGATCGGATGCGTCATCACAGAGGATTGACGTTGAGTAGAGGGTATGCTAAACATCGGGCAAAGATAGGTGAAACTATTCCTTCAACGCACCTGCTGTAAGTCCCTCAATGATCCTTTTCTGAAAGACTACAAAGAGACCTAGAATAGGCAAGGCTGCGATGCTGGCACCAGCCATGAGGTGACCCCAATCGATGGATTGTTTTCCTAGATAAAAAGCAAGACCAACGGGTAGGGTTCGGTGCGCTTCATCATTCGTGAACAGAAATGGGAACAGGAATGAGTTCCAGTTAGATAGGAACGTGTAGATAGCCAATACTGTGAGTACCGGACGTGCAAGCGGCATAACCACACGGAACATGATGTACCATTCGCCTGCACCATCAATGCGAGCTGCGTCTTCTATCTCAGAGGGCATCGACTCAACATACTGTCGAACAAGAAATATCCCGAACGGAGTAACGAGCCACGGAACGATCAAAGCCCAGTAGGTATTGATCCAGCCTAATTCAGCCATGAGCCGATAGAGCGGGATCATGATCACTTGCTGTGGCACAACCAATACACCTAGGATGGTTGCGAAAAGCAATGCCCTGCCTTTGAACCGCCGTCGAGCAAAGGCATATCCTGCCCATAGACAGAAAAGAACATTGCCTGCGGTTACCACCGTTGCTACTAGCAGTGAATTCAGAAAGTACCGAAGGAAATTATCGGACCGCCATGCGTCTGCATAGTTATCAAACGTGGTTGCCGCTCCAAGGATCTCACTGAGCGTTCCATACTGTTCGGGATTCGCACGTAGTGAGGTAACCACCATCCATGCCATTGGTGCGATCATTCCCAGTGCTACGATCGTCAACAACACATTTGTTACGACCCGACCAGTCATCACCATCGGCCGCGTCACCTGTATAGCCCCATCTCTTCGATATGATCCCGTACGGCCTTCACAGTGAGGTAGTTAATACTCTTCCCTGCTGCCACTCGGTTTCGAATATCGGTGGACGATATCTCAAGCAATGGAGCGCCGATCCATACGGGTTTACGTCCGTCAACGGTGAGTGTCTCGGTCATTCGTTCTTCCATCTCCGGAGTGAGGAGGAAGGGGCGACGTACGATACACAGCTGCGCCTCTCTGCAGATATGCTCCCATTCGCGCCACCGGACAAACTCAACGGCTTGGTCACTTCCTATGAGAAGGCAGATCTCTGAACCCGGACGTTCTTGTGCGAAGTCACGTATGGTATCGATCGTATACGATACACCGCCACGCCGGATCTCACCATCGCTGACATGGAACTTCGGATGCTGTACCGTTGCAAGTCTCACCATTGCAAGTCTGTCCTCCGGTGAGGCCAACGTAGCACCCCGAACCTTGAACGGCGATTGCATTGCCGGCACAAAGACACACTCATCAAGCTCCATCTGATCGCTGAAACGATCAGCGATGATCAGATGAGCGATATGGATTGGATTGAATGAGCCGCCAATGATGCCGATACGCATGATGGAGGTCTGTTACGACAACGTCTTGACAAGTGTCGATGCCGAACTGCGACGTCCATGGACAACATTCAGGGATACCAAGGAACGGCTTGGGCGACAGCGTGCCTCGAACTCATCACGGAACTTCTCGATGAAGCCCTTCACCGGCCACGCTGCAGCGTCTCCCAGTGCACAGATCGTGTTGCCTTCAATGTTCGATGCGACGTTATAGAGCAGATCGATGTCTGATGATACCGCTTCTCCGTGATGGAAACGATGCAAGACCTTTTCCATCCAGCCGCAACCTTCTCGGCACGGAGTACACTGCCCACAGGACTCGTGATGATAGAATCTTGCGATCCGCAACGTAACGGCAACGATATCTGTGTCTTCGTCCATGACCATGATGCCTGCAGTACCGATGTGGGTACCGATCTTCTTCAGCGATTCTTCATCCATACGAACCCCTTCGAGTTCGTCGCCGCGTAGCGGAGGCATCGATGAACCACCAGGAATGACGGCCTTAACCTTCTTACCGCCCGGGACTCCGCCGCAAACGTTGTGGATGATGTCTGTGAGCAGGGTTCCAGTTGGGAGTTCGTACACGCCCGGCTTTACCACATGGCCGCTTACTCCGTAGAGGATCGTACCGGAATGTCCCGGCGCGCCAATGGCTGCATAGGCTTCTGCTCCCATCGAAAGGATCGCAGGAACAGTTGCAATGGTCTCAACATTATTGATCGTGGTTGGCATTCCCCAAAGCCCCTTATTCGCAGGGAATGGCGGCTTGAACCGCGGATAGGCACGATCGCCTTCAAGCGAATTCATGAGCGAGGTTTCTTCACCGCAGATGTAGGCACCTGCCCCCTTATGAACCACGATATCGATGGTATAGTCACCACCAAAGGTCTGCTTCATCCGCTCGCCGAGGAATCCTTTTGCATAGGCTTCATCCACGGCTGTCTGCATGCATTCTACCCACTTATGATATTCACCTCGGATGTAGATGAATGCCTTTGCAATGCCCATTGCATATCCGGCAATGAGGATGCCCTCGATCAGTTGATGAGGGTTCTGTTCAAAGATCTGACGATCCTTGAATGAACCCGGCTCCGATTCGTCACCGTTGATGGCAAGGTACTTGGGCTTCTCATTTCCCTTTGGCATGAAGGACCACTTAAGACCAGTTGGGAAGCAGGCTCCGCCACGACCCCGAAGACCGGAACGCTTTACTTCATCCGTTACCTGGTCAGGCGTCATGGTCAATGCCTTGCGATAGGCCTTGTAACCGCCATGAGATTCATAAACATCCACCTTGTGAATGTCCTGAATGATCGGGAGGACGATGTTGGGAGCTGCGTACATGCCTTTTCCTGAGCGATAGATGTGAAACGACCTGGCAAATATAACGCAGAACAGGCGCTCAGAATCAGCTATCGTACCGTTCGTTGTATCTATCGAGGAGCGATCGCAGCAGGTCCGTGGTGATCGGCTTTTCGAGATAGTCGGTAACGTCTCCGTAACTCTTGGCCCGCGTTTGGTCACGGTCGTCGGCCGACGAGGAGATCATGTAGATATCGATCTTCTTCGAGAGATTGGCCTTTTTTGTATGAAAGGCGTCTAGGAACTGCCAGCCGTCCATGAACGGCATGTTGATATCCAGGATCAGCATGTCCGGCAGCACGTCCGGTTCACCCGCATGGCTCTCCAAATAACCGAGAGCTTCCTCACCATCCTTGAACCATTTGAACCGAACATCACCATCGATCCGCATCAACATGCGCTCGGTAGTGAACTGGTACACGCGATCATCGTCAACAAGGGCTATGAGGAGTGACGATGGCATCAGATCTCGCCTTCGTTACTCATGGGTGCAAAATTGATCCGGAAGGTTGTCCCGTTATCAATGATGCTATGTACGGTCACACTTCCACCCATGGATTCAACGATGGTCTTTACGAGGAAAAGTCCAACTCCCCTGCCGGCAGAACCGCGGTGGAAGGATGTTCTGATCTTGAAGATCTTCTCACCGTACTTATCAAGGTCGATACCTAGTCCGTTATCGCTGATCTCCAGGAACTGACCGTTTGCG
>Ga0154020_10007400_pt1 | contig 12824 bp, 14 predicted proteins | sample Klosneuvirus_201_FD_109709 | JGI IMG/M metagenome (GOLD analysis project Ga0154020, IMG submission 109709) | Active sludge microbial communities from wastewater, Klosterneuburg, Austria - Klosneuvirus_20160825_MG | ecosystem: Engineered > WWTP > Aerobic digester > Activated sludge | place... | reverse complement strand
TGAAGGAAGTGTCTGAAGACCCGGCGTTCCGCAGTAAAGTTCGAAGGAACGGCCAGCCGGGATTGGGGCCGCTTACTTACGAAGCTCGGGACATGTTGTTGAGGGAGTTGTTGGACGCGCAGCAGACGGTCGGCATGTCGTTGATTAGCGATGTAGAAGTTAGGCTAATCCGCGAACAGTGGTCAACGGATAAGTCCGACGAGTTGTTTCGCGAGTTTGCTCGCAGCTTGGAACTGAAGTAAGCGGTGGTTGAGCCGCGATCGAGGGGACGTATGAAAGCTCCACCGTGCTTTGATGATCCAGAGACCAAGAAGATGATTCGTGGTATCTGCGACAAGCACAAGCTTGACGTAGACCTGCTAAAGGACATATGCGAACTCGTTCTGGAGCACTCAGGTTCTGGTAGACGCTTCGGTCTGGATGACGAGCTAGCCTCTATCATCAATCGTTTTCTCACCCGGTCGGTGGAGTAGCACATGTATCTGTCCCGCCTACACATGGTGAATTGGCGCACCTACGCGAACGGTGTGTTGGAGTTCCGTGAACCGACTCAGCGCAAGTCGGTAGTACTCGTGGGCGCTATGAATGGTCACGGGAAAACGAGCATCTTGATGGCCCTCTATCTGGGGTTGTTTGGGCGGTTCGGATTGCGGTACTGCGAAGGATTCTCTCGGGTAGAGGAGACCGCAACTTCTTATAGGGCTGCCATCGAAAGGTATCGGCGCATTGGTGCAGAGCCAGATGAGCCAACCTCTCTTGAGATTTCCTTTCGGCCTGCCCTCGCGCAGGCTGGCGAGGAGGACGTTCGGATCGTCCGTCGATGGTACTTCAGTGCGCAGAACAAGCTGCGTCAGGGAGATGGGTTCGAGGAAGTTGACCTATATGTTGGAGAGCGACTCCAGAAACGCGCTGACTCTGGCGCTGAAAAAATTGCATGGGTGCATGACAAGATTGAACGGCTCCTCTTTCCTGCACACGTAGCGCCCGCGTTCTTTTTCGACGGCGAACAGGCACAGAAGCTCATCGAGAACATGGGAGAGGTTGGCATCAAGAAAGCCGTTGAAGTCATGTTCGGCACAAAAGTGATTACGGAGGCGAAGGACACGATTCAACAATATCTGGTTCGTATGCGGCAAAACGTAGGTGGCAAGCGGCGTTCGACTGACCGGGAGCAAGAACTCAACGAGAAAGTCACGGCACGCGACGAACTAAATCACCGAATTGCGACCCTTCAGCAAGAGTTCGTAAAAGTGGAGCGCGAGAAGGACGAGAAGGAGCGCGAGCGCACCAAGTTGCACGAAGAACTGGCGCGCATGGGTGGTGCGGCTGGTACGGATGCCGCCCGCGTGCAGGTCGAGTATCTGCGCGCCGAGAAAGAAGGCGAGGACGCCAGAAAGGCATTGTCAGATGTGGTGCGCCCGTTGGGACTTTCGATGGCATTGAGCAGGCTTTCTGTTGCCATTGAAAATCGGCTCCGGTCAGAAGAGCGGAGAGAGTCTTGGGAGGGGTTGCGACGCGGGACGTTGGAAAACAAGCAACGAGTTCTGGATGTCGCACTTCCGTCTCCCAAAGCAGACGACCCACTTCTCGCTGAACTTGCCGAAGGCAGTTGGGAACGCCTTCATGTGCGGTTTGAGGGTGCGTTAGAAAGTATCTACAACCCGCCGCCAACAGACTGTGCGGAGGAGTATCGACTTGGGCATGTAAAAGGTGAAGCCCGAGCACGGACACTTATTCGGCTAAGGCAAGCGCAGGCAATTGGGGCAACACAGATCAAGAACGCGGCGAGGCGCGTCAGGGTTGCTTCAGAAGCCCTTGACGAAGTGAGACACCGGAAAGAGCGAGTTGAAAATCTGCCCGAAGCAACGAAGACGATCCGGGATCAGCTTGATGCCCTCAATTCACTGAATCAGGAATACAGCCGCAAACTGGGAATGATGGAGTCGGAAATCAAGAAACTGAAGGCGGATTTGCACAACCTCAACGAGGAAGTCGGTCGCCTCCAAGAGGAGCTTTCACGACTCGGGCCTGAACAGCGGCGCATCGCGGTTGCTGAGCGCGTCAGCCGCGCACTAGAAGAACTTCACGAACAACTACGCCCCACGACCACTGCGCGCCTAGAGGAGTGTGTGACGCGCAACTTTGAGAAGATTGCCGACAAGCGGTTTCGCGGGGCGCAGATTCGGATGCCGGTAGGAGAAGAACCTCAGGTCGAACTTCCCGATGGCAGCAGGCAGGCGCTTCTCAACTGGAGTGGCTTCGAGAAACGGTCATTCGGCATTGCATTCTCTATTGCCCTCGCCGAGATCACGCGCAGAAGGGTTCCTTTAGTTATCGACACTCCGCTGGGCAATGCCGATTCAGAGTACCGACCGCGAACATTGAAGGCCCTTGCAGACGTAGACCTAGACCAAGTGATCGTGTTGACGCACGACGAAGAAGTCACCCCCAAGTTAGCCGAAGGAATCGCGTCAAACATCCTTCAGAAATTCCTCGTGAAGTTTGAAGGCAGTAAAACAGGGTCGATTGTAAAGCCGGACTCCTACTTCTAGGCTCGGAATGAATCAAGAGTTCAAAGAACAAGTCTGGAAAGGCCAGTTCAAGGGAACTGAGCAGTCTGCTGTTTTTGAGGATAAATTGAGGGCGGCATTTGGCCTTCAGTATCGGTACGAAGCGGCGCGACTGTTGCTTGGCAGGTCGTTGGCGGAAATGACACCCCCGGATCCCGCTTCGGGCGGTGCTAAAGGGGTGCGTCCCATACCGGGAGAGCATCTATTTGGTGACGACTACGATTTGTGGATGTCGGCGCTGATTCTGGATGGCGGGCTTCCTTCGGACTGCTCGATTGATGAGTTTCGCGCACTGGTTGAGGCGCACTGGGCGCGAGGATGCATTTTGCTTCAGCAGGATCTCGAACGTTGTGGCAATGACGAAGTAAAGCTCCTTCAAACTCTCGCAGACCTGATCCCGGAGTCCCATGCGGGGTCAGGTATCAGCGGTGCGATTTCTCAAGGCTCTGAAGCCGAGATTCGCCTTCGGGTGGGAAACGTCAGCACTTCTCTCGAAACCGGGCAGGAGGTTAGCTTCGGCATAAATGGTCCGGGGGTTGCGCCGCATATCGCGTTGATGGGCGCTATCGGCAAAGGCAAGACGACAACAGGAATACAGATTGCAATGGAGCTTGTGGAGAAGGCGCGCATACCCTTCTTGTTCATCGACCCGAAAGGCGAATTCGTCCGAAACGGCAAAGTTGTTGGCCCGTTGGAGAAGCTCGGACGCACGGTGGGTGGAATCGAGGTGGGCACAAACCCAGTACCTCTGGACTTCCTTCCTGCGGCAACTGCCCCGAGCCAGAAGATTGCTCGTGCGTCGATGCGCCTGCGCGACACTGTGGCGATGTGCTGTAAGAGCGTGGGGGATTTGCAGAAAGATCTACTCAGAACTGCTGTCCAAGGCGTAATTCAAAGCGGTGGAGAGAGAAGCCTTGGTGCGGTGCGAGACCACTACGAGCAGCTCCTACTGAACTCGGGGAAGAAGAGTCCAGACAGCATCGTCAGCAGGCTCAACGAGATGACGGATCAGAGGATGTTGTGCTTCACGCCGACCCAGCAACCGTCCGACTTCTTTTCGCGGTCATGGGTCATCAGCCTCCACCAGTTGCCCGAGGAACTAAAGCGACTCGTTACACTGGTGATGTTGGACTCGGTTAGCGCATTCCTTCTTGAGCAGACAGATTCTGGGGTAATCGACGGCTATCGGCAACTTCGCCATCTTCTGGTCGTGGATGAGGCCCGCAAGACTCTGCGCGAACGTCGGTCGGAGTCGCTTGTTGACTTGGTGCGTCAGGGAAGGTCAAAGGGCTCGGTCGTCATGCTGTTGTCGCAAGACCCAAGCGACTTTCAGGGCGAGCAAGATGACTTTTTGGGCCAAATTGGGACAGTCGTGGCGTTCGCCTGCAATCAGTCCAAGGCAGGGCTCGGCGCGCTTGAGGGAGTTTTTGGTCGTAAACTCCAGTCAGCGGAGTTCACGGACACCAACTTGCCACAAGGAGTTGCGTTCACAAAGGTTCCCGGAAGCCTCCCCGAAAAGATCAAGTGCTGGGAAGCCAAGTAGACCGATCCCGATTCTTGACGCAGCCAAAGCGCGGCGATTGCGCCTGCAAACTCCATGATCGATCCGTTGAAACCCGGTTGGTCCATCAAGCCTGACGAGCTTGCGCGGTTTCATGTGACGAGGTTTGTCTTGGCAGTTCCTCTTTGGAGCAAGTTTTCGATTGCGGTCCAACTGAAGTGGCAGGCAGTGACGTTCACGGCCAGCAACGCCGCTCACGTCCCCAAGGACTCGCGGGGCGTCTATTGTTTTGTCGTGCAACCGGCCATCGCTAATCATCCAGCATGTAGCTACCTGATGTATGTGGGGATGGTGCAGAAACAAGGATTGCGCGACAGATACAGGCAATACCTGAGGGACGAAAAAAAGGATGTGCAGCTTTCGAAACGCAGCCACATAACCGAAATGCTCCAAACTTGGAAAGATCGACTTCACTTCTATTACGCGGAGCTACCTTCGACCGTTGATGTTGAGCAAATCGAGGACGCCTTGCTTGAGGCGTATCTGCCTCCGTTCAATCGAGACTTTCCTGCGACGGTCGCTAATGCCGTCAAGCTGAGGCTCAAATGACAAGCCAGTTGTACCTACCAGCCTTGAAGGCCCGAATGGGAGATTGGTGGTACTACACTTCTTCCATGACGTTTCAGCAGATTGCATCGACCATCAAGAGGCCGGATGAGATCGCGGAGCGTTCGTCACTCAAGATGTGGATTCAACGCGAGCTAGAACCGAAGAGGCAAGACCAGATTGTGGCGTATTTGGCAAATCAACCGCAGAGATTTTTTGGGGCAATCATTGCAGGCATTTACGGTGGCGATCCCGAATGGCTTCCAGTCAGCGTCGGAGAGTCTGCTGGAATGGCAGGGCAACCTCTGGAGGACCGCACGCGGGAGTCTTTCGGGATCATTCGTCTTCGCGGCGACGAATCAATATTTCCCCTCGACGGCCAACACCGCGTCGAGGCGATAAAAGCCGCGCTCAAGACTTCGGGAGGAGAGGCTCTCGCCACAGAGGAGGTGTCCGTGATTTTTGTTGGGCACGAGGTCTCGGAAGATGGCCGCAAGCGGACACGCCGTCTCTTTTCAACTCTGAATCGCTACGCCAAACCAGTCTCGAAGGCCGAGATCGTTGTTCTCAGCGAAGACGACCATTTTGCTTGCGTGACCAGAAAGCTCATCGAAGAGTATCCCGGCCTCGCCGTTGACTTCGTACCAATCACCAAGGAAGCGAACATTGGGTCAGATGACAAGCGGAGTCTGCTAAACGTCATCGGACTCTACAACGTGGTCAAGGCCATCTGCATCCCGCCCGGAACACGCAAGCAACGTCATTGGGAGCACGGGCCTCTGAATCAAGACGACATGCAACGCTTCGAACAGCAGGCTCGTGAATTCTGGGACGCTATGAAGGCCCGAGTTCCGGCCATAGCGGATGTAATGGGTTCCAAGCCGGACGCTGATATCGCGTCAAAGTACCGAACTGAAACAGGGGGGCACTTGCTTTTGCGCCCATTCGGGTTGGTAACTTTTGCCAAGGCCGTGGGTGCTGTAATCGCAGGTGGCGGCACTGTCAAGCAAGCCGTTCAAAAGTTGTCGCGAGTGCCATTTGAACTTTCGTCGCCTCCTTGGGCGGGCTTGGTTTGGGATCCGGCGAGGCAAACGATCGTTCCCAAGAAGGCTCCACTGGTTAGGGACATCATGCTCCATTTGGCGGGCTGTTCACTGCGCCGGAGCGTGAAAGACATTGAAGCCGAATACAAAGGAATTACAGGTCGGAAGCTCTAGGGCATTCCGCAGACAATGCGGCCACCGCACGGTTGAGAACAAGCGCAAGATGATGCGCTTCTTCAACGCTGTTTCCCGGCCCAAACGAGACCCGGATTACTTCCCGACATACAACTTGCTTTCCTGCCATCGCCTGAATCACATGCGACGGCTCTTCCGAATCAGCCAAACAAGCTGAGCCCGAGGAGGCGCAAATCCCCTCTTGGTCCAGAAGCAGCAGAAGAGCGTCGGCGTTGATGCCGGGCAGGGTCAAGCTAGTGGTGTTGGGCAGGCGAGTCGTACCAGCACCGTTGATGATTGCTGCCGGAATGAATTCCCGTGCCATGCGCTCAAATTCCGTTCGGAGCGCAAGCACGTGCGCGGCGAGAGATTGCAACTTTCGCCCAACTAACTTGGCAGCAACCCCGAGACCGACGATCCCTGCCACGTTCTCTGTTCCGCCTCGGCGGCCTGCCTGTTGGTGTCCGCCGGGAATCAACGGCACAAAATCTGAACCCGCTCGACAGTAGAGCGCGCCCACGCCCTTTGGCCCGCCAATTTTGTGGCCGCTTAGCGTAAGGTAAGTTGCCTTGGCACGGTCTACACTAACTGGAATCTTCCCAACGGCCTGCACGGCATCGCAGTGAAACGGGACGCTCTTAGCCACGCACAACTGCCCGACTTGTTCCACAGGGAATACTACGCCGGTTTCGTTGTTCGCCCACATCACGGACACCAATGCCGGGCCTGCTTCCAAAGCCTCGCGAAGTTCGTCCAACGAGAGTTCGCCTTGCGAGGAAACGCCCAAGAAAGTGACTCTGGCCCCTTGCCGCTGAAGTTGCTTGACCTTCTCCAACACGGACGGATGTTCGACCGACGTTGTAACGACGACTTGGCCTGCTGCCCCTGCGCGGGCAGCGGCCTCAATTGCCGTAACATTGGCCTCCGTGGCACCGCTCGTGAAGATAACTTCGCTAGGGCGGGCATCGATCAACGAGGCCACGTTGTATCGCGCCTCCTCGATTCTCTCGCGAAGTTCTGCTCCGAAACGGTAACTCGCTGAGGGGTTACCCCAGTGGTCCTTTAGACATGCGGTCATGGCTTCCAGAACTTCTGGAGCCAACGGCGTTGTTGCGTTGTGATCGGCGTACAACATGGGAAGTCCCCGCTCAGCGGCCTTCCAACCATAGCACATCAAGTCACCCAAGGGACCTCGTTCGCGCTAGTCAACTTCGTACCGCAGCATTATGCAAAGGGCGGTCGAAACGTGCCGCAGGTGGCCGGGAGACGAAAAGCTGATCGAGGGAGAATCAAACCTAACGCCGCCCACTTCGGGCGGCGACTTTTTTTATGGAGGCAACACGATGATCTTGATTGACAAGAATTACGACTGCGAAGACGTGGCGGAGCGGTTTTGGGAGCGAAAATCGACCGTGCAGCTTGGCGATTACATCGAGGACCAGCGCGGCGTTCAGTGGCTTTACGTTGGCTACCACCGCGAAGGCGACGGCTGTTGTTACATCTTTGTTGCCGGGGCAGTGTGCGCACCGGAAACGGAAGTTGTGACCGACGACTACGCGACTTGCTTGAACGTGAACACCGAACACATGGCGGTAATCGTGATTGAGGCCCAGCCAATTCCCGGCGACGCCATGCACCGGAAGACATCTTTGAGGCTGCCCGGCATGGGCGAGCCGGTGCTGTACGGATAGCGGGTCGTTCGATGTAAAAGCAGACGCGGCATCGCAATGCTGCGGACGTGCTTGAGAGCGGCAGACTGAAGGGATAGGCTGGTCGCCGGATTGAGGAGGAAATGAAGGACTGACCCGGAAGCTCCGGGATACGAACGAGTTATTGCGCATTCCGAATGACTGCGGCTACAGCGAATCGGCCAAGTTTCAGCAGACCGCAGACACGAGGGCGCCCCAATTGGGGCGGCCCGTGTCTGCTTCTGCGAAGGCTCTTGGCCGAGCCTGCTGTGGGGCGACATGGTGTCCGCCCTCTTTTCGTTTTTCGCCATAACGACTGCATCCATTCGATCTTTGTGCGCCTACCGGGCGGTTTACACGGCGGACGAATCGCTCGTAGCTGTGGCGGGTACTCCTTCAAGCGAGGGAGTCCACGGCGCTGAACTTTCGAGAGGAGCGAAGAGATGAGAACCATACTGTTGTGCTTGCTGACTGTTTTGTCGGGGTGCTGCGGAGCGCAGATCGTTGTGAGCCCGCCTCCGCCCAATGCAACCTCTGGTCAGGCGTACAGTCACCAGTTCGCGGCCACAGGCGGCGTGGCACCATACACATGGACTGCTGGTGGCCTGCCTGCGGGCATGAGCATCAACCCTACGACCGGCATACTGTCCGGTACTTCGTTTGGGATCGCTCTGCCCAACAATTTCAGCATCTGGGTGCGAGCCACGGACAGCACCAGTGCGTTTGGCACGTTGAGCACGACCCTCACGCTCGTTGAGCCAAGTGGTGGCTCCGGTGACTCTGGTTCAGGAGGATGCAGCACGGCAGAAGCTGCTGGCGTGCGGACGTTCGTGTGGCTGTCCTTGTTGGGCTATCTGGCAGTAGTCGCGTCAATCCGCTCGGTGCGACATAACCACTTGGGGCGTCCATGAGCGTGCACGTCCTGCGCTGCCCGAATTGCGGGGCCGATTTGGAGGTCACTGACGGATCGGCCACAATCCGGTGCAGGTACTGCAAGGCGCATTGTCGCGTTGATGGCGTTGGAGCCGGGGCAAAATTGACCGCCGAACAAGAGGCCGTGTGGAACGGCCTGTTTGAGGAAGTCAAGAAGATCGATCTCAATGCGCTTGAAGGCGACCTCGAAAACCTGAAGCAGATTTACGAAGAAAAGCAGACAAGAGATTTGTGGGAAACACTGGCCGACGATGCGCTGGCCAACGAAACAGAGCTTGATGCGCGTGCCCAGAGGATTGTAGCCGAGGGCAATGGGCGCAAGTTCCTGTTCAATATGAGCAAGATGGCCGCTCCGACCAGTGCTGTAGACAAGGCGGCGCGGCAGGTGGTTGATCGAATTGCAGCTCGGGTCGCGCTCTTGATGTCCGAGCAGACGGAGCGCAAAGGAGAAGAGCCCCGTCCTGCTGATGCTGCGACGCGCCGCGCCGTAGCCGCTCAAGAAGTGGCAGCCAACGAAGCCGCTCTCGCTGCGCGATTGGTAGCCGCAAGAGAAATGCGTCAGCTTACGGAAGAGGTCGAGCAGAGTAAGCGTAACTTGGCGGCGTTGCAGGAGGCGGAAAGACTCGCGAAGGAAGCCGAGAATCAACAAGAAGCGGATCGAACAGCGGCGCTGGCGTTGCGAGGCCAGTACCGCATGTCTCGCGTGTGGGCCATTGTCTTCTTCCCGGTCGTCATGGTGTGCGTCGGAACTGCTGGCGTTGGGCTTATGGCTTGGCGTCCTATGGACTGGGTGTGGACTTTGGGTGGAGTACTCTTCTTGGGCTCTCCATTCGTGGCTCTGGTGTCGTCTAGCTTGACTTGGGGCAAAGGAAACAAAGCGGGCCGGAAGTTCAATGAAGTCGGTCCATTGTTTGGCTTGCCTGTGGTGGCGGTAAAATCCAAATCACAACAGGACGCCGCAGGAGGGTGTACGTCAGAGATGGCTGGCGGTTGCGGTTGCATTGGTATCGTTGTCATCGCAGTCGGGCTTTGGGGATTGGGCACCTACCACCTCAACAAGGGGAACACGCCAGCGCCAGCCAACACCCCACCAGCAACCAATAGCGAACCTTTACCACCAAGCAATGCTGTCGCCCCGTCCAATTCGCCAGCGGGCAACACCGCCCCACCTGCCAATGGCGAGTCGGCACCAGCCAGCAATGCACCGAAGTAAGATCAGCACTTTTGTTTGACGTTCAATCCCAAGCCGCGCCGCAAGAGCCTTCGCTCTTTCGGCGCGGCTCTCATTTGGAGAAACCATGATTCAAGTAGACCGTTCGTATCCGATCACCATTTTCACCAAGCGCGTGTGGCAGCGGCGCTTGCGGCTGCGCCTGCGCGACAGGGTGCGTGACCCTCAGGGCCTCGACTGGATCATGGTTGGTCGCACCACGGACCCGAATGCGCGACTCGGGTTCTACCTGTTCGCGGCGGGGCTGACGCTACGGCCTGATGTTGGTGTCGAAGTCAACGATGGCTTCGAGTTGCTTGAACTCGATGTAACCAAGCTGGCGAAGGTACTGCTTGAGTATCAAGTGCAGCGCGACGGAATCGTGCTCCAGTTCGCCAAGCTCATGCTGCCGAACGACGAGCCAATGCTCTTTGCCTGAATGAGCGGCCCTCTCCCAAGGCGCAAACGGTGCCGACTGCGCGTCCCCGTTTGCGCCTTGGGAGAGGGATCCACTTCTTTCAAGGAGACAAGCATGACTGAGCAAACGGTAGTACCCGCGTTCGAGCAGGCAGAAGTGCAGGAACGTATGCGCACGGCAAGAACGCGGCGCACGATCAGCCACCAGCCGGTGTCGGAGTTTGTGGAAGAACTCAAGAAGGCGCAGGCGAAGGCCAAAGATTTCCTCGTGCCCTACATGAACCTCCGGGTTGCTATGCAAGCTGAGGAGCACGTCGGTGAAGATGGCGTAGGCGAGTCCTTCAAACTTGTCCTGTGTCTGAGTGACATCACCATCGACGGCAAGAAGCACGAGGAATTGATCGTGCCCTTCTACGAGCACGTCCTTGGCCACATCTCGACACACACTGGCACGGAGACAGCGGGTGTCCCGATCGCCTACCTGCGCCGGTTGCTGGCCAATTCCGCCGACAGAGCCTTCGTCGGCCTCGCAGCAGCGAACGTGAACGAGTGGCTGTCACGCCGGTCGGGAGAGTTGCACACCAAGGGCAGCAAGGGCACGAAGTGTGTCCTCGTCCGCACCTTCCTTGAGGACGACGGCAAGTATTACTGCCGTGCCATCGTGAGTGATCGCTACTTCCCGCTGCGGACGCTGGACATGGTGACGATCGCGCTGGGCGTCGTGCTGGGCAAAACCGGCGATGCCGAGATCGACAAAACAGCGGCCAAGAACGCATGGATGTTTGACCAGCGGATCTCGGTCGAGGAAGTGAACGTGGGTTTCGTGAACCCGCGCTATGCCTTCGACCTGCGCCATCCGAGCAAGGGCATCATCAAGGCCGAGCGCATAACGCAGGGCGAAGGTGGCCAGCCGGTTTACCATTATCCCAACGGAGCGTCCTACGCTCTGGGTGGCCGGTTTACTTTCCCGGCTGACGGCCCCAAGCAGCATCTCGTCCTGCCCGCTGCCCGCATCAGCAACAGCGAGACGGGAGGAGGCAGCGCCGAGATCCAGCCCATGATGTTCGAGACCGTCTGTACGAACGGCATGGTGGGCCAGCGCGGTCTGCGTCGAGCGCACCACGGCAGCATCATGGAAGAAGCCAACGAATTCGAGAGCGACGAGACCAAGAAGAAGGTGCGTGAAGCGTGGCTCGCCATGATGGCCGACAGCATGAAACAGGTTTTCGACGAGAAGAAATTCGAGGAAAATTGTCGCGCTTTCCTCGGCCTCGCCAGCATCGAGATCAAGGACGTGAAGAAGGTGACGGAACACCTTATCTCGGCCATCCCCGGTGCCGACGCTCTGCTGGACGAAGTGCTGAAAGCCTACGGTCAGTTCAACGCTGGCAAGAACACGGTGATGGATGTGCAGCGTGCGCTGACCACTGTGGCGCAGGATCAGCCGTTGGAGAAGACGAGGGCATCATGAAAGCAAAACCAATCACGCTGGAATTTCTCATTGACCGGCACTTGGCTCGCCGACTCGCGCAACGCACTGGGGAAATGAAGCCGGAGGGGTTATTTCTGTTCGTGCAGGCGCTGCTGACGGCTGCTCTTGTGAACCCTGTTCCCGTGGTCAAGCACATCCGCAAGTACGAATATCTGGAACGCCAGATTTCCACAATGCACGGCCTCATTAGGCCAAAGGTGATTTCCATCAACTGCTTCACCGACCAGCAGAGGCAGGCGCTGTGCCGGACGATGTTGGCCGTCACCGTCGAAGTCGCCACCGCGCTTGATGGTTCAGTGCTGCCTGATCCGACGACGATTTTGGCGGCATTGCTGGAACGTTGGGTCGTGGACTTGGAAACCCCAGACAGAAAACAGCAGAAGGCCGCGCCGCAACCGATGGAGTCCATCGCACGACCGGCAAAGCGATTCAGGCGCGACAACCTTCCGCCCCTGTTTCCAAAGAAGAAAGCCCCGCCCAAAAAGTCACGACGCCAGCGCGTTCACGCTCACCCGGAATTTCCCGAAGTGAAGAAATTGCCGATAGCTTGGAGGCCGGGGACACGCGGACGCCCTCCGCTGGGAGCCGTGTGCCACGAGTCCGGTGCGTGGACGCCCCCAGACGGGTTTCGGGTCATCCGGGGTCTCTGGCACGCTCCTATGGCCCCCAGAGAGCCTCTCTCGCCATCGACAGAGGCACTCTCAGAGAATGCAGAAAACGCCGCTCAAGAAGAAGAGGATACTTCTGGCGATGGCGAGCCTGACACCTCCGCTTCTCGGCCTGAGCGCGGAACGGCCCTACCATCGCCAGAAGGTTCAACCCACGGATCGCCGCTAGATCGACCCGTGGCCCTGCCGCGTATTTACGGCGACCATGCGCCAACTGAACCTCCTGTTGGACCCGACGCACCCGGCGGAGGACCGGCGAGCGTCTGGGAGTAGGGCTGAAGTTGATTCAGTAGCGGTCTCAATCTCTCAGCGAGCCACGAGCACTCATTCAGGCAAGCGTCGAGATAGACCTCCGGGAGTGATTCGAGAATCTCTTTCGAATGGGCGACGTATTTCTGGCCAGCCATCAATTGATCGATCGCTTCGAGGTACTGATCGATCTTCATACATAGACGATCCTCACCCTTCGCATTGCGTCTGCGCCTACGAAATGTCCGTAGGCGCATTCGCGACAGTTTGGCG
>Ga0154020_10007399_pt1 | contig 12825 bp, 7 predicted proteins | sample Klosneuvirus_201_FD_109709 | JGI IMG/M metagenome (GOLD analysis project Ga0154020, IMG submission 109709) | Active sludge microbial communities from wastewater, Klosterneuburg, Austria - Klosneuvirus_20160825_MG | ecosystem: Engineered > WWTP > Aerobic digester > Activated sludge | place... | reverse complement strand
GCTCGATAGGGGGCCTGGAGGGCCTCGAAGACCCGCCCGGAGAGGATGCGGACCTGCTGGATCTCGATCGTGTCGATGACCACGCCCCAGCCTTCGGTGGCCACATCTTCGGGGTGACCGTGCCCGCCGACCACCGGAGAGATCTCCGTCAGCAGCTCGGTCGCCAGCGCGCTCTTGCGCTTTTGGAGGCAAGCCTCGACCCCGAGGTTGGCCACCAGCCGGCGGGTCGCCCCTACGAACATCGCCGTGAGCGTCTCCTCCAGCTTGAGCTGGGCGCGCTCGGGGTAGCTGAAGTTGAGGACACGGTAGGCGAGGAGCGGGTCGGCGATGCGGTAGACCGCCAAGCCCGTCACCTCCACCCCGACCTTCTCGATCGTCACTTGGTCGGCCACGAACTCCAGGCGCTGCAGCGAGGTAGGGACGACCGCCACGGCATCCCCTGGCCACTTGAAGCAGCTTTGGCCCTGGCCGCTGGTCTGGGTCCGCACGCGGCCGCCCCGCACGTGGATCAGGTACTCCGAGGGCTTGGCGCGGATGGTGCCCCAGCGCTTCATCTTCTCGGGATCTTCGACCGGTCGACCTTGCCTCCAGCCGTGTTGCTCGAGGGGACGCTCGTGGGAGGGGACAGCCTTGGGTGCCATGGCCTGGAGCAATGCCAGGCCTGTGCCGCGCCGCTTTGGCGGGGTGCGGGCGGGCGAGGCGCTCGGTTTGGATCAGGGGCGCGCCAAAGCGGCGCAGGCTGCGGGATTCTGGATCAGGTCACGTCGAGGAGCTCGACCTCGAAGACCAAGGTCGAGTTGGGCGGGATCACGGGAGGAAAGCCCCGCGCGCCGTACGCGAGATCGGGGGGGATGGTCAGCTTGCGCTTCCCGCCGACCTTCATGCCGGCCACGCCTTGGTCCCAGCCCTTGATGACCTGGCCTGCGCCGAGCCGAAACGCGAAGGGCTCACCGCGGTCGTGGCTCGAGTCGAACTTCTTCCCGTTTTCGAGGGTGCCCGTGTAGTGCACCTTCACCGACTTGCCGGCGACGGCCTCTTTTCCAGTTCCTTCGGTGATGTTGTCGATCTTCATCGCGGCTCCTCCCTCAGTTCCTGAGCGGCTTGTTGTTGGTCAGCATGAACGACATCCGCTCCTGGCTCTTGGGCTCACCGGCCAAGGACAAGAACGCCTCGCGCTCGAGGTCGAGCAGCTCCTGCTCGGTCACTAGGCGGGTGTGGCCCGCCGCGCCGCCGCAGAGCACGTGCGCCAGCTTGGTGGCGATCTTGCCGTCGTGCTCGGTGGCCTGGCCGCCTTGGACGAGGCTCCGCACCATCGTACGCAGCGTGGCGATGCCGCTCTCGCCCGGGAGCTTGAAGGCGCGGGGCAGCGGCGGACGGTAGCCCGACTCGGAGAGACCGATCGCCAGCGACTTGGCGTCGTGGAGGAGGCGCGCGCGGTCCATCGAGACACCCGCGGTCTGCGGCACGTAGCCCATGAGCCGGGCCTCTTCGACGCTGGTCGACACCTGCGCCATCGCGATCTGCTTGAACGCTTGGCCGACCACCGGGAGCGGATCCATCTCGGAGGGGACGGGCAGGCGATCGAGGAGCGAGTAGAGGAGGTTCATCGTTCCGCCCGCGCCGGGGATGATGCCGACGCCGACTTCGACCAGGCCCATATAGACCTCGGCCGCGGGCCGCAGCCCCCCTGCCCCGCCCGTCGCCAGACAGATCTCACAGCCGCCGCCCAGGGCCATGCCCGAGGGCGCGGCGATCACCGGCACCTTGGAGTAGCGCAGGCCCTGCATCGCTTGCTGGAGCGCCGCGACCGCCTCCCCGAGCTGCTTCCAGTCCTGGTTTTGGATCATCAGGAAGATCAGCATCAGGTTGGCGCCGACCGAGAAGTGCTCACCCTCGTTGTAAATTACGAGACCGCGGCCGTTGTCCTCGACCCAGCTCTTGGCCTCGACCAGGAGCTTGGTGATGTCAGCGTCGATCGAGTTGGCCTTGCTGTGAAACTCTAGCGCGAACACGCCGTCGCCCACGTCGATCAAGGACGCGCCGTCGTTGCCCATGACGGTCTTGGCGCCCTCGGCCTTCATCGTCTTGAGCTCGACCCGGCGCGGATCGCGGGGCGGCATCTTCCCAGTCTTGGCCAGCCAAGCGTAGATGCCGGGCTGGCCGGACTTGCGCACCTCTTGGATCCAGGGCGCGAGCTTGACGCCTTCGGCCTCCATGCGATCGGCCACCTTGGTGAAGCCGAGCGCGTCCCAGGTTTGGAAGGGACCCATCTCCCAGGCGAAGCCCCAGCGGAGCGCGGCGTCCATGCTGGGGACGTCGTCGCAAATCTCGCCGAGGAGGTTCATGGCGTAGGCGAGCGAGTCGCGAAGCACCGGCCAGGCGAGCTTGCCGGCGCGATCGTCGGCGAAGACCACGGTGCGCACGCGCTCGGCCAGATCGTCGATGTTGCGGGCGGCGCCTAGGGAGTCGATGCGGACCTTGGGGCCCACGCGGTACTTCTTCTCCTTGTAGTCCCAGCCCTCGATGCCCTTGGGGTTCTCGGGGGACTTCTCGGCCTTTCGGTAGAAGCCCTTTTGAGTCTTCCCGCCGAGCTGTCCGCTCTTCACCATCTCCATCAGCCACGCGGGCGACTGATAGAGCGCGCGCTCGGGATCCTTGGGCAGGTTGTCGTAGCAGCCCTTGGCGACGTAGGTCAGGGTGTCGAGGCCGACGAGATCGGCGGTGCGGAAGACGGCGCTCTTGGGGCGGCCGAGCGGCTTGCCGAAGATCGCGTCGATCTCCTCGATCGAGGCGTTTTGGGCCTCCATCTCCTTCATGACCCGCATCATGGCGTAGGTGCCGACACGGTTGGCGATGAAGCTCGGGGTGTCCTTGCCGAAGACCACGCCTTTGCCGAGCACGTCGGCGCAGAAGGCCGCCATGCGATCGGTCACGCCCTTGTCCGTACGCGGGCCGACCACGATCTCGAGCAGGCGCATATAACGGACGGGGTTGAAGAAGTGCGTGATCAAGAAGCGCTGGATGAAGGACTCGGAGCGGCCCTCGATGAGCTGGGCCAGCGGGATGCCCGAAGTATTGGAGGAGATGATGGTGCTGGGGCCGATCACCTTCTCGACGCGGGCGAAGAGGTCGCGCTTGACCGCGACGTCCTCTTTGACCGCCTCGACCACCCAGCCGCAGCCGGCCAGCTTGCCGAGATCGTCATCGAAGTTTCCGACCTGGATCAGCGAGGCCCGCGACAGATGAAAGAGCGACGCCGGCTTGGACTTCTTGGCGGCCTCCATCGCGCGCTCGGCGAAGGCGTTTTTTCCGCCCTTTCCGTCGGGCGGGGGGATGTCGAGGAGGACCACTGGGACACCGGCGTTGGCGAGGTGGCAGGCGATGCCCGTGCCCATGATCCCCGCGCCGAGGACACCGACTCGATCGAAGCTGCGGTTTACCATTCGGCGCAGTTAGCTTTCTCCAGGAAGTGTGTCAACCTGCCGGCCGTGATGCGGTGTACCGCGATGTGCGTGGCGCTCGGAATCGCCTTTTTCGCAGGCTGTTCCTCTGACTCAGGCCGCCTCACCTTCGAGGTGGGGCTCGACCCGGACGTGATGATGAAGACCGTGCGCTACGACGCGCGGTTTTTTCGCCAGGAGACCTGCGAAGGCCTGGCGATCTTCCCGCGGCGGGTCGACCGGACCCTGACCGCCACCGCGAACGTGATGAGCAGCGCGACGACCCCGAACGGCTTTACGCCGGTGGATCTGTCGGGCTTCGCGGGCTCGCTGTCGGTGGATATTCGCGCGGTCGACGGCAGCGGGAACACCTTGGCCCGGCGCTGCACCTCCGTCCTGCCCGATACCGCGGAGGCCGGCTTTCGCCTTGCGCGCTTCGTGCCGGATGGCTCGACCTTCGAGGTCTTGGACGACGCGGCGATCGTGGCCGGCGCTCAAGAGAAGGCGGCGGTGGTGAAGGTGGTGGATGCTACCGGCAAGCCGGTCGAGAACGCCTTCGTCAGCATCGGAAAGGCCTCGATCTTGGCGGCCACGGACGCCATGGGCATCGCCCAGGTCCGCACCCCGACGGTGACCGCCAGCTTCTCCGGGACCTTGGACGCCAAAGTGTACGGGATCGCCAACGTGTCGAAGCCGATCTACGCCGAGACGCTGGCCGCGGGCCGCTGCCCCGAGATCGTGTGGTCCAGGGACATCGTCCCCGGGGTCACGGGCGCGCCGACCGAGATCTCGCTGGCCGAGCTGGGCTCTTTGGCCTTCATCGCGATCCTGCGGCCGACCTCCGCTGCCGGGACCACCACGACCTTGGAGCTGCTGCGCCTCGACGCCGACGCCAGCGCCGGACGCACTGTGGGCACCACGACGACGAGCGCGGTCGGTCCGATCGCCGCCTTGGCCACGAGCGACGGGAACGCGACGATCGCCATGGCGCGGATGAATGGGGACCTCGAGATCTGGCGCTTCGATGGCGCCACCGGGGCCCTGAGCTTGCTCCGCGTGCTCCCCACGGAGCTGCGGGCGGGCGGCCGGATCCGTCGCCTTCTGGTGAGCGAAGGGCTGCTCGTGGTCGTGGGAGATGTGCCCCACGAGGTGCGCGCCTACGCCGGCTTCATGGAGCCGGCCGCGGACGTGATCGGGGCGCAGCGCGGGATCATCGACGCCCAGCTGTTCGGGCTCCTCGGGGACCGGCGCCTGATCGTCTCGACCAGCACCGGCGTAGCCTCCTACCTCGAGATCGGTGGGGTCTTTGGCCCCGAGGGCCCGGTCCTGAGCGGGGTCGGAGGCAGCATCCTCGGCAAGGACCCCCGGAGCTTCGTGGTGCTCTCGCGGACGAGCAGCGGGCTCCTCAGCTCCGTCGGCGTGAACCCCGCCAGCGGTGTCCTGGAGGTCTTAGGTGTATCGCACCTCGGCGCTGAGCTCTCCGGGGTCGGCTTTGGCGATCTCAACGGGGATCACACGGCCGATCTCCTCGGCGCCGACGCGATGGGGCGAGGAGCGCCGCTGATCCTTGGCTCCAAGACGCACCGATTCCTCGACGTTCAGCGCTGCCCGGTCGACCTCGATTTCGTGACCGCGCTCTCGCCCGGGGGTGGTGTTCGGCCCCGCTGGCTCGGTCGGGTGGTGTCCACGGGCAAGCTCGCCCTGCTCGAGATCCGGGGTTGATCGCCGCGCTTGTTTAGCGGAATTCCGCGTGCTTCCATGCAGGTTCCGCACGGAGACTCATGGCGATCGGAGCGGAAGACGACACTCAGCCCACGGTCTCCTCCGGATCGGCGCGGCCCCCTAGCCGGCGACGGACCATCCGACTGATCTGGCGGCTGGTCGCGGTGGCGGTCGGCGTCGCGATCGTACTCGGGCTCGGGGCGGTCACGACCTTCGTGATCATCGCCCAAGACCTCCCCGAGATCCGCTCCCTCAACGACTACCACCCCAAGCAAGCCACGGTGGTCTACGGCAAAGATGGACAGGTCGTGGCCCGCTTCGCCTCGGAGCGGAGGACGGTCGTGCCCTTTGATCGCATCCCCAAGGTGATGGTCGACGCCGTCGTCGCGGCGGAGGACGATCAGTTCTTCACCCACGAGGGCGTGGACTATCTGGGCATCCTGCGCTGCGCGGTGAAGAACGCCGTCTCTGGGCGCGCGGTCTGCGGCGGCTCCACGATCACGCAGCAGACGGTGAAGACCTTCCTCCTGACCCCGGAGAAGAAGCTCTCCCGCAAGCTCAAGGAGATCATCTTGGCCAAACGGGTGGAGGAGGCCTTGTCGAAGAACGACATCCTCTACCTGTACATGAACCAGATCTACTACGGACACGGCGCCTACGGGGTGCAGGAGGCGGCCAAGGTCTACCTCGGCAAGGACGTCGATCATCTGACGGTCGAGGAGGCCGCGCTCTTGGCCGGCTTGCCCCAGTCGCCCAACCGCCTTGATCCGTACAAGCACCCCGAGCGCGCGCTGAAGCGGCGGAGCTACGTGCTGACTCGCATGCTGGAGATCGGGAAGCTCGACCGCGCCGCCTATGACCGCGCCACGGCCGCGCCGATACGCGTGGACTGGCGGGCCGCCGAGGCCGACCTCGACAACACCAACCACTACGCCGCGCACATCCGGAAGCTCCTCGAGGAGTGGTACGGCCCAGACCGAGCGCTCGACGGAGGCTTGCGCGTCTACGTCGGCATCGACCCGGGCTGGCAGCGATCGGCGGAGAAGGCGGTGCGTGATGGGGTGCGCGATCTTGATAAGCGTCAAGGTTGGCGCGGCCCCCTGGCCCACCTCGAGCCGGATGAGGCGGTGCGCCTCGGCGAGAGCTTGAAGGCGCGGCTGGCCACGGTGGCGCCTTCGATGGCCGAGCTCGAGGGGCAGGCCTACCAGCCGATCATCTGGGACCTCTCCAAGGTCGAGGTGAAGCGCGAGGGTGGCCACCTCGACGTCACCGCTTTGGCCGATGAGGCCCGCTTTCGGCGGCTCGAGCTGGAGACGATCGTGGCCGGGGTCGTCACCAGCGTAGACGAGGCGGCCAAGGTGGCTCAGGTGGAGCTCGGACCGGGCGTGTACGTGGATCTCTCGGTCAAGGCGGGGCTGGCGTGGGCCCGCAAGTACAGCTTGGCGCGCCTCACGCCGCGACCCCAGCGGGTGGCCGACGTGCTCCAAAAAGGCGACGTGGTGCTGGTGCGGCCGACGGCCTTTGGCAAGCCGGACGCGAGCGGAAAGCCCTCCGAGATCAGCGGCGTGCTCGAACAAGAGCCAGTGGCGCAGGCCGCGCTCGTCGCGATCGATCCGGCGACGCGGCAGGTGCGAGCCCTGGTCGGCGGCTATGGCGTCGGCGCGGGGACCTTCAACCGCGCGACCCAGGCCAGCCGCCAAGCGGGCTCCACCTTCAAACCCTTCGTCTACGGGGCGGCGCTCGACCAGGGCTTTCGCACCATCGACACCTGCCTCGATCGACCCCACGTCGATGCCGAGACGGGGTCCCGCAAGGCCTGGAAGCCCCAGAACTACGACGGGCACTTCGACGGCGAGATCACGCTCCGAACCGCGCTGACCAAGTCCAAGAACCTGTGCTCAGTGTGGGTACTGACCGAGCTCAAGCGGCGCCACCTGCTCGAGGTCGCGGACGCGGCCAAAGACGACTGGGCTCAGAAGAACCCGGTCGTCGCGCTGGCGCGCCAGGCGGGCGTGACCTCGCCGCTGCCCGGCGACAGCGACGCCTTGGCGCTGGGCGCCGCCAACATCTTCCCCCTCGAGATGGTGAACGCCTATGCCACGCTGGCCTCGGGCGGACGCTTGGCCGACCCGGTGTTCATCCAAAAGGTCGTCGATGCGAACGGGCGCGTGATCTACGAGGTCGACGCCGCGCCCGAGCCCGACGACAGCCCGCGGCCGACCGAGTCTCCGCAGCCTGTGGGGGCGCTCCGCAAGGCCCGGCAGACGATCCGGCCCGAGCTCAACTACCTGATCACCAGCCTGATGCAGTCCGTGGTCGATGACGGCACGGCCAGGCCCGTGGCCGCGCTCAAGATGGCCGACCTCGGCGAGGGCCAGCCGGATCCCAAGAAGAAAGGGCTCAAAGTGCGCACGAGCAGCGTGGTCGTGCGGGACATCGCGGGCAAGACCGGCACCACCAACGAGTCGCGTGACGCTTGGTTCATCGGCTTCACGCCGAACTTCGTGGCCGGGGTTTGGGTGGGCTTCGACAACAACGACCCCCTGGGCCCGGGCGAGACGGGCGGCCGCGCCGCGATTCCGGTGTGGATCGACTTCGCCCGGGACGCGCTGAAGTCGCTGCCCCCCGCCGAGTTCGAGGTGCCGCCCAAGGTCGTGCAGGTGTGGGTCGACCCCAGCTCCGGCAAGCTCGTGGCGCCAGGGCAAGCGGGCGCGGTGCTCGAACCCTTCGTGGTGGGCACGGAGCCGACCGACTTCGCTACGGAGGCCAAGCCCCCCGTCAACTTCGGGCTCGACGACCTCGAAAAATGACCAGCGCTCATCTCAAAAATGCGCTCCTGGCGAACACGTGGAGACCGAAGCGCCCGACGACGGAGCACCGGTGAGCTCTCGTCGCGTTCCCCTGCTCTGGCCGGCGCTGCTGATCGCCGGCGCCGCGTCGGCGGAGGCTCCGCGACCCGGAAAAGAGGACCTGCGGCCGCGCATCGCCGAGCTGGTGCGCGCCTTGGCGCTCCCTCCGGTGGAAGGGCCGGGCGTCGAGCGCTGCGTGGGGGTTCTCGACGGAGGCAGCGAGCGCGAGGATGAGCCCACGCGGATCTTGCTCGGCTTGGTGCGCCGCGAGATCAGCGAGAGCGGCCTGGGAGTGCTCGGCTCCGTCGGCCACAAGAGCGCGCTGGTCTCGCTGGATGAGACGGCGCGCGAGGCGGGCTGCGAGGAGCTCCTGGTGATTCGCCGCACCGAATCCGAGCTGCAGCTGGCGCTGGCCGCCGAGCTCCGCATCGTAGACCTAGGGCTGTGGAGCGCGCGCGGAGAGCCGGTGGTGGCGCGCGCGGCGGAGGTGGTGTGGGCGCGGCCCGGAAGCGCTCCACAGGCCGCTGCGCCGCCGAGCGATCGCGTGACGCCCTATCGGCTGACCTGGCTCGGCTCCGTGCCCCAGCGCATCCTCAGCCTCGCGGCCTGCGACGCGGGGCCCGATGGCGCGTCGATGCTCACCGCCGTTACCCCCGATCGGGTGCTGGCGCTCTATGGAGACAGCGGGACCTTGGCCGGCGAGTGGCGCCTCTCCGAAGGGGCTTTGTCTCGCGCGTCCTCGCGAGTCCGGGATCCGATCGCCGGCGTCGTCTGCGGCGGCATCGACCCCAGCGCCAAGACCAAGGTCTCGGTCGGGCACAGCGACTTTGAGCACGGCGCGGTGCTCGAGATCCGGCCCCGCGGGCGCGGCGTCGAGCTGGTGCGGGAGGAGCTGCTCCCAGGAATCCCAGTCGCGCGGTCGGCGCTGGGCGCGTTGGTGCTCGCCAGCCCAGACCAAGGAAAGAACCAGTTCGGGCGGCGCGTCGTGCTGCTCGGCCCCGGGGGACGAGATGTCGCCGATCTGGGGGCGGCCTTCTTCCAGCTGATCCTCGACCCCCCCGGGCGCGGCGCGGTGATCACGGCCGACTATCAGCTACGCCGGGTGAGCGCCGAGCTGCGGATGGAAGACTCCGCCGGCACCAGCGGCCTCGGGGCGCAGCTGATCGGCGACAGCGCCGAACCCCTCCTGGTCACCACCTCGACCCGGGCCTGGGGGAGGCGCGATCGCTTGGCGTTCTTGCCGCCCCGGGAGCGCCCGATCGAGCTCAACGCGCCGGTGCTGGCCACCGCCGTCCGCAGCGGCCGGGTGGGGACGGATCTGTGGATCGCCACCCGGGCCGACAAGAGCCGCAGCGACCTCTATCGCCTCTTCATCCCCCGCGGAGGCACTCCGTGATCGCCCTGTTTTTGACCCTCAGCCTGGCGGCGGCGCCGCGGCTCCCCTACGGGGACGAGGTCACGGCGGACTGCGCGGCGGGCCCCATCGACCTCGACCCTGCCCACGCGACCAGCATCGCCGAGCTGGCGCTGGCCCAAGCGGTATTCGAGGGGCTGTACGGTCTCGACGAGCGGGGCGAGGTGGTGCCGGTGCTCGCCAAGGACCTCCCGGTGGAACAAGAAGGGCGCGCGATCATCAACCTGAGGCCCGGCGTCCTCCTCCACGACGGGCGCGTACTCACCCCAGAGCTGGTCGCGCGGGCGATCGCGCGCTGGGCCGTGCCGCGCTCCGGGGCTGCGGAGCTGCTGCTGCCGGTGACGGGCGCGCGGCGCCGACTGGCGGGAGATGCGACCGCGCCGCTCGGCGTTCGGGCCCTCGACAGCGAGCAGGCCATCGAGCTCCGTCTCGACCACCCCTTCCCTGATCTGGCGCGGTTTTGGGCCTCGCCGCGGGCGGCCATCGCGGTCCCGGGCAAAGAGCCAGCTTGGGTGGGCACGGGGCCCTTCCGCCTCGAGCGCGGCCGCGCTGCCGACGGGAGCGTGAGCGTGACGGCCTTCCTCGGTCACCGCGACGGACGGCCCTTCCTCGAGCGCGTGCGTTTTCGCCCCGCGCTAGGGCCCTTCGCCGAGCGCCGCAGCCGGGGCGCCATTGAGCTGGCCCTCGACGTGCCGGCCGAATCGGCGCCCGCGACCTCGGGTCGCCCGGCCCGAGAGCTATGGTTCTTGGCGGTAGGAAAGAAGCGAACCGAGCTGCGTTCCGCGGTGCTGTTCCGCGCGATGGACGCCGCGATGGGCCGCGAGCGCTTGGCCAAGCGCTACCTGACGGGAGAGGCGGTGCCGGTGCGCACCCTGACCGGCCTCGACGATGCGCCGGAGCTGACGATCCCGCCCCGTCGACCGGAGGAGCTGCGCGCGACGCTGCTGGTGCCGGACCGATTGACCGGGGAGCGCCGCTTCGCGGAGCGCGTGCAGCTCGATCTGTTGCGCGCGGGGATCACGGTGGTCATCGAGACCCTGGCCCCGAGCGCGATCGCCGAACGCCGCCGCAGCGGCGACTATGAGCTCATGCTCGATCGCGTACTGCTCGAAGGCGGGCCGCGGCCCGACGCGGCCCAAGAGCTGGGCTCGGTCTTGAACCTGGCCTCGGCCCTCGGGATCCTGTCCGAGGTGGCCAGCCGCGACGAGATGGCCCGGGTCGAGACGGCCGACGAGCCCGAGCGCCGGCGACGGGTGGCAGTGCTCGACCGGCGCCTGCGCGACGAAGCGTGGATCGTCCCGCTGGTCGAACGGACGCCGCTGGCGGTCACCGGCGCCTCCTTGATCGGCGCGGTGAAGCTCCCGACCGGGGCGGTGCGCCTGGACGAGGCCTACCCGGCGCGCCCGGGAGAGATCGCCGGGAGCGAGCGGTGAGCGCTGAGAAGCGAGGTTCGCTGCGCCGCCGGCTGACCTTGTTCTTCCTGCTCGCCGGCGGCCCCGCGGTGCTGATCGGGGTCGGCACGGTGATGATCATCGATCGGATCATCGCCGATGAGATCCAGCTCCGCGGCCGCGAGACCTATTTGGCCACCGGCCGCGCCCTGGAGAGCCAACGGGCCCGGGTCGAGGATCAGATCAACCACCTGGTCGATCATGAGGCGATCCGCGCCTTGGCCCGCTCGGTCGGGGACGATCTGGAGATCGAGCGTGCCGAGCCCCTGGCCAGCTCCCTCGCCAGCGCGGCCGGCCTCGACCTGCTCACCATCGGCGCGCTCATCGGCCCGAGCGCGGGGACCATCCTCTCCAGCGCCCACCTGCGGGACTCGGTCGGCGACAAGCTCCCGGCTGCGCTGGGCAAGGGTCCCCGTCAAAAGAGCGGCTTCGCGCGGGAGCTCGTCTCGGGCAACCCGCCCGAGCAAGTCCCCTCGATCTTGGCTTCTTATGTGGTGGAGAGCGGAGGTGCTCCGGCCCTCTTGGTCTACGGAGGGGTGCGGCTCGACGCAGACTTCCTCGACGCGATCGCCCGCGTGGGCGGGGGAGCGCTGGTGCTCGAGTCGAGCGGCGGGCAGCCCCAGCGCTTTCCTCGCGGCGCCGAGCGCGGAACCGAGCTCAGAGACGCCGGTCAAATCCAGCTAGCCGCCATCGATGCCGCCGGCGCGGAGGTGAAACCAGCCCGTCTCCGAGTGGAGGTCGACGTCACGCGGCTAGAGCACGGTCGGCGCCGCATCTTGGCGTTGGCCGGGGGGTGGATCGTCTTCGCGTTGGCCGCGGCGCTGCTCCTCGGCTCCTATTTTTCTCGGAAGATCACCGACCCTATCGTCCGCCTCTCCCACGCCGCCGAGGCCATCGGAGGAGGCGATCTCGAGGTACAGGTCGCGGGGGGTGGGAACGATGAGATCGGCCGGTTGGTCGGCGCGTTCAACGAGATGGTCGGGGAGATCAGGGAGAGCCGCGAGCGGGTCGCCCGCGCCGAGCGGGTGGCGGCCTGGCGAGAGGCGGCTCGACGCATCGCCCATGAGATCAAAAATCCCCTGTTTCCGATGCAGATGGCGATGGAGACCTTGCGCAAGGCCTTCAAGAACCAGCACCCCGAGCTGCCCTCGATCGCGGAGGAGTCCACGACCGTGGTCTTGGAGGAGATCCGGTCCATCTCCCGGATGGTCTCAGAGTTCTCCGAGTTCGCGCGGCTGCCGCGGCCTAAGATCGAGCGCACCGAGCCAGTCCGCATCTTGGAGCACGCCCGCACCCTCTACGGCACCTTGCCCAGCCATATCGCCCTCCGCATCGAGACCGGCGGGGTCGATGGGGCGGTGGTCGCGGCGGATCAGGAGCAGATCGCCCGGGCGATGATCAACTTGGTGAAGAACGCCATCGAGGCTCTCGGCGAGGCCCCCGGTACGATCACCTTGGCCGCCCAAGCCGCCCGGCGAGCGGCGCGCGATGGCGTGAGCCTCGAGGTCCGCGACACGGGTCCAGGCCTGAGCGACGAGGTGAAGGAGAAGCTCTTTGCGCCCTATTTCACCACCAAACCAGAGGGCACGGGGCTCGGCCTGTCGATCGTCGAGCGCATCGTCACTGAGCACGACGGGGCCATCGACGTAGAGAGCGAGCCTGGGAAGGGTTCGACGTTCCGGATCTGGTTGCCCGCCTTCGCAGCGGCCAAGGCGGACTAGAGGGCGTTGGCGGAACCGCACGGGGCATCGTGCGACAACCTCGAATCGAAGCTCCCCCCGCGCGTCTTCGCGCGTAGTGGCTGTCGCGCGACGCGCGACTGGTGCCACTCAGACAGAATGCCCACGCTGAAAGGGAGTACAGAGTGACAGATGGCCTATAGGCCTAGGTGAACGCCAACCTCGCTAAGGGCGAATGCTGGTGCCTGCGCGGCGGGCGCCGACCTTGGC
>Ga0154020_10007398_pt1 | contig 12826 bp, 14 predicted proteins | sample Klosneuvirus_201_FD_109709 | JGI IMG/M metagenome (GOLD analysis project Ga0154020, IMG submission 109709) | Active sludge microbial communities from wastewater, Klosterneuburg, Austria - Klosneuvirus_20160825_MG | ecosystem: Engineered > WWTP > Aerobic digester > Activated sludge | place... | reverse complement strand
GCACCCGGCGGTCGTCGAGGCCGGCGTGCGCGGATTCCCCGACCCGGCGCGCGGCGAGGTCGCGGTGGCGTTCGTGGTGCGGCGACTCGGGCAGACGGTCACGGCCACCGAACTGCGCGCCTGGTGCAAGGAGCATCTCGCGCCGTTCAAGGTGCCGGCGCGCGTGGTCTTCAAGGACGACCTGCCCAAGTCGATGATCGGCAAGGTGCTGCGCCGGTTGCTGCACGAGGAAGGGGCGCAGTCCGCATGAGCCGCGCCGCTGGCCGTGCGCTCGTCCTCGGCGCACTGCTGCTCTCCGCTTGCGGTCCGATCGCCCGCGCGCCGTCGCCCGCGCCACGTCAACGCGTGGTGCTCATCGCCTTCGACGGCTTCCGCGCCGACTACGTGGACCGCCCCGCCGCGGTGAATCTCCGCCGCCTCGCCGCGCGCGGCGTGCGCGCCGAACGGATGATCCCGGCCTTCCCGTCGAAGACATTCCCGAACCACTACACGCTCGTCACCGGCCTCACGCCCGAGCACCACGGCATCGTGGCGAACGTGGTCCGCGACCGCGAGCTCGGACTCTTCCGCACGAACGACACGCTCGCGATCTGGGAGCCGCGCTGGTGGGGCGGCGAGCCGATCTGGGTGACGGCCGAGCGTCAGGGACGCCGCGCGGCGACGTACTTCTGGCCCGGTTCGGAGGCCGCGATCGGCGGCGTGCGCCCCTCGTGGTGGTACCGGTACGAGCACACGCGCCCCAACGCGGTGCGCGTCGAGCGGGTGCTCGAGTGGCTCGCGATGCCCGCCGATTCGGCGCCCGCGCTCATCACGCTCTACTTCTCCGACACCGACGACGCGGGACACAAGTACGGTCCGCTCGCGCCGCAGACCGACTCGGCGATCGCGCGCGAGGATTCCGCGCTCGGGGCGATCATGGACGGCGTCGACCGGCTCGGCTTGCGCGACGTGGTGAACATCGTCGTCGTCGCGGATCACGGCATGGCGCCGAGCAGCAGCGAGCGGCTCATTGTGCTCGACGACTATCTGGAGATGTCGACGGTGGAGATCGTCGACTGGACGCCGGTGGCGTCGATCGTGCCGCGCGACGGCGACGTGGAGCGCGTCCACCGCGCGCTCCTAGGCAAGCATCCGCACCTGCAGGTGTATCGCAAGGGCGAGGTGCCGGCGCGATTGCACTTCAACGACCATCCGCGCATCACGCCGATCGTCGCGATCGCGGACGAAGGGTGGACGATCGTGAGTCGTGCCGCGGCGCAGCGGGCCGCCGCCAACCCCTCGACCGGCGGACAGCACGGCTACGATCCGGAGCTCGTCTCCATGGGAGCGGTCTTCGTCGCCGCCGGACCGGGCATCGCGGAAGGGCGCGTCGTTCCGCCCTTCCGCAACGTGCACGTGTACTCGCTGCTGGCGCAGTTGCTCGGACTGCGGCCCGCACCGACCGACGGCTCGATCGACTCGGTGCGCGCCATGCTCAGGCCCTGATCGCTCAGGGCGCGGGCATCGGGTCGATCTCGCGCAGCTCGATCCGTCCGCCGAGCGCGAGGTGCGGGCAGTCGCCGCAGAGGGCCGTCGCCTCGGCGTAATCCGCGGCCTCGATCAGGAAGTAGCCGCCCACGACCTCCTTGGCCTCGGCGAACGGCCCGTCGCGCACGACGAGCTTGCCGCTCTTCGCGCTGAGGAGCTTCCCGCCCTCGTCCTTGAGCTTCTCGCCGCCGACGAGCTTCCCGGCCTTCGCCATCTTCGCGCTCCACGCCTGGTACTGCGCGATCACGCGCTGCATCTCGTCCGGGGCCATCGCGGAGAGGTGGGACATGTCGTCGTGCAGGATCAGCATGAACTTCGGCATCGGTGACTCCGGGAGTGAGTGTTCGCGGGAACGGTGCGTCAGGTCCGCGATGCCCTATGACGGACGGCAGGGCGCGAAATCGACATCGGGGTTGCCACCTGCATCGGCGAGCTCTTCAAGTCGTTGATCCACTTGGCGTTGCGTCGCACCGGTCGGCGTGAGTGCGCGTGCCGCGCTCCAGGCCGCGCGCGCCTCTTCGCGCCGACCGAGCTCGGCGAGCAACGCCCCGCGCACCGCATGCAGCAGGGGATACCGCGAAAGGGATCCATCGCGGACGATCGCGTCGAGTGCCTCCCACGCGGCCGGCACGCCACGCAGTTCGCGGAGCGCGACGACGCGGTTGAGCGCCACCACCGGGGAGCGCGTCAGTGCCAGGAGTCGGTCATACGCGTCGACGATGCGCGCCCAGTCGGTCGCGTGCCATGACGCGGCGATCGAGTGGACCGACGCGATCTCCGCCTCGAGATGATACGCCGTGAGCTCCTCCCCCGCCGCGGCCATCGCGAGATGCCGGAAGCCGCGTGCGATCAGCGCGGCGTCCCAGCGCGTGCGATCCTGCTCGGCGAGCCGCAGGGTCCGGCCGTCGTCGCTCAGGCGCGCGTCGAAGCGCGCGGCGTGGAAGCAGAGGAGTGCCGCGAGTGCCTGCGCAGCGGGGGACGCGGTCGAAGCGTGATGCGTGAGTCGGGAGACGAGCCGGAGCGCCTCGTCCGAGAGATCGCGCCGCAGGAGCGCGTCACCCGCGTGTGCGGTGTGCCCTTCATTGAACATCAGGTACAGGACGTCGAGCACCGCGGTGAGTCGTGCGGTGAGGGCCGCGCCCTCGGGCATCTCGAAGCTCGCGCCGGCGTCGCGCAACGCGCGCTTGGCGCGCACGAGTCGCTGCGCGATCGCGCGTTCATCCGCGACGAACGCACGGGCGATCTCGTTCACTCCGAATCCGCTCACGACCTTGAGCGTGAGCGCGACGCGCGAGTCCGACGAAACGGCGGGATGGCAGCAGAGGAGGATCAGCCGGAGCCGGTCGTCGTCGAACGGGGCGTCGGTCGCGGACGTTTCGAGGTCGGCGCTCGCTGGAGCCGAGACGTCGGCCGAGTCGAGTTCGGCCGTGATCCGCGGGAGGAGCTCCGCGAGGGTGCGGTCGCGACGCAGGGCATCGATCGCCTTCCGTCTGGCGACCTGCAACAACCAGGCGGCCGGTGCCGCGGGGATGCCGGTGCGCGGCCAATGCCGCAACGCCGTGACGAACGCGTCCTGCGTCACGTCCTCGGCGAGCGCGAGATGCGCGGGCCCGAGCAGGCGCGTGAGCAACGCGGTCAGGCGACCGGCCTCTTCGCGGAAGAGACGGTCGACGAGCGGATCGACCGTGGACGCCGGGGTCGACGTCACGGATCACGGCACCGGCGCGCGATCAGAACTCGCGCTTCTTCATCTCCTTGAACAGCCGGTCACGCTCCGCTTCCGCGTCGTCCATCACGCGCTGCGGAGCCGTCTTGTCGTACGTCTTGGCCTCGAGGTTCCGCGGCTTCGCCTGCTTCTGGATCTTCTTCACGAGATTCGCGATCGACTTGTCATCCAGTCCGGACATCGGGTCCCCTCCGGGGGTGGTCGCCTGAATGAACCTACGGCGTGCGCCGCTATTGCGCATCCGAGCCCCCGAACGCTACTTGGACGCAGCAACCCACCCCCCGGTGGAGGTACCGGTCTCCCTATGGATGCGAACCGCAAACCGCGCGACGACGAGATCGACGTCTTCGGTCTCACGCACCAGGGCAAGCTCCGCAAGGACAATCAGGATCAGTTCCTCCTCGGCACGGTGCACAAGCGGATCCAGGTGCTGCAGACCTCGCTCACCGAGCTCGACCGGATCCCGCTGGGCGACGAGCGCGTGGCGTTCCTCGCGATGGTGGCGGACGGGGTCGGCGGCGGGGTCGGCGGACAGCGCGCCAGCGCGACCGCGCTCGAGGTGGTCACCGAGTACGTCACGTCCGCGTCGGACTGCTTCCTGAGCGCCGCCGTCGCGGAAGAGGAGTTCACCGAGTCGCTGCGGGCCGCCGCGCTCCGGTCGCACGAGGCGGTGCGCGCGCGGGCGAAGGTCGAGGCCGGCGGCCGGGCCATGGCCACGACGCTCACCCTCTGGATCAGCCTCTGGCCCTGGTACTACCTGCTCCAGGTCGGCGACTCGCGCTACTACCTGTTCCGCGACGGGACGCTCACGCAGATCTCGCGCGACCAGACGATCGCGCAGGACCTGGTCGACAAGGGCGTGCTTTCGCAGGCGGCGGCCGACCGGTCGCGCCTCTCCGACGTGCTCTCGAGTGCGATCGGCGCCGACGAAGCGGCACCGATCGTCACGCGCATGCGCTCCGACTGGGGCAACGTGCATCTCCTCTGCACCGACGGGCTCACCAAGCATGTGAGCGACGGGCGCATCAAGGAGATCCTCTCCGCCATGACGTCGTCGAAGCAGGCCTGCGAGCAGCTGTTGCAGGAGGCGCTCGACGGGGGCGGGACCGACAACATCACGATCCTCGTCGGTCGCGCCATCGCGAAGCCCGCGTGAACCGGGACCGTCCGGCGCCGTGAACCCGCTCGTCCGTCGCTACCTCAAGACCGCGGTGCTCTTCCTCGTCACCGGACTCGTGCTCGGTGTCTGGATGCTCGTGGCGCGCGAGTTCGGCACCCCGCAGCCGATGCGCCTGCGCAGCGCGCACACGCACGCACTGCTCGTGGGCTTCGTGCTCATGATGATCTCGGGCGTCGCGCTCTGGATGTTCCCGCGCGCCCCTGCGGACGACGCCCGCTACCGGCCGGTGATCGCGGAGGCGGCCTGGTGGTGTCTCGCACCCGGCACTGCGCTCCGCGTCGCGCTGGAGATCACGCTCGCGCCCGACGCGAGCGTGGCGATGCGGGCCGTGCTCGTCGCCGCAGGCGTGGCCCAGGTGCTGGGCCTCGTGCTCTTCTTCTGGACGATGTGGCCGCGCATCCGCGCTTCCGGGGCCAACTCAGGCGGTCGCTGAGCCCTCGCCCGTCGCGGCGGCCGCCACCGGCTCCGCCTTCTTCGCCTGCACGCGCATCACCCACTGCACGACGAGCACCACCAGCGCGACCGGGATGATGAGCTTGAGCAGCGCCGTCCCGACGGTGATCAGCACCCCGACGAGCGACATGAGCAGGCCGCCGAAGAGGATCACCACGAAGATCGGCAGGCCGATCACGAAGAGCAGCACGAGCACCGGGAGCGCGAGCACGCCGAGCACCGTGAGGAGCGGCAGACCGATCCACTGGAGGATCGCACCGGCGGGCAGCAGCCAGGCGAGCCAGCCGAACGAACGCAGCACGGTCTTCGCGAGGATGCCCTGGACCAGCAGGGTCTTGAGGATCTGCCACATGGTGTCGCTCCCGGAGGGTGTGATCACCCTACGAGGGGGCGCTCCGGGGGTTTCCTGCGGCCCGGCTCGGCCCGCCGGCCCGCTCTACCGAGCGGCGTCGAGCTTGGGGAGCAGTTCCCGCGTCACCCAGGCATGCCCCGGCGCCAGCGCGAGCGCGCGTTGCAGTTCGACACGCGCTTCGTCGCGACGGCCGAGCTGCTCGAGCGCGATCCCGAGCCAGATGTGGGCGTCGACGCGTCCCCACGCGGGCGCAGCGCCGACCGGGCGATCGGTCGCGTAGAGCGCGACCGCGCGGCGCAGCTCGGGCTCGGCCTTCGCCGGCCCACCGCCGAATGCGCGCGGCGCGTTCAGGCGGGTGAGACCGTTGAGGAACGCGACGCGCGGATCGCGCGGTGCCGCCGCGAGCGCCTCGTCGAGCAGCTTGAACGACCGCGGCCCCATGCGCATCGCGTTGAAGGCGCCGCCGGTCCCGGCGAGCTGCCCGGTCACCGCACCACGCAGCGCGGTCGCGGTCCCGCCGCCACCGAGCCCGACCGAACGCCCGAGCGCCGCTTCCGCTTCCTCGAGCAGCGGCTTGGCGCGCGCCGCCTCATCCGCGATGATCATCGCGCTCGCGCGCCGGTGCAGCACGTAGCCGAGGTCGTACTGCGTCCACGGGTCGCGCGCGCCCGCGCCCTTGGCGGCGATGCGCAAACGGGCGGCGGCGGCGTCGAGCGCCGGCCAATCCCCGCGCGTCACGGCCAGCTCGACGCCGGGACGGATCGAGTCGAGCAACGCCGGCTGCGCTCCCGCCGTGAGGGCGGGGAGCGCGAGCGCGACGATCGACAGCAACGCACGGAAGAACGGACTCACGGACGGACGGCGCATCAGCGGGACACTTGGAGGTGGCCCCCGCGACCGCACGGACCGCGGGTACCAGGTGCGAACGTTCGAACTCGCCGGCACGGTTCCACGCGAGAGGTTCGCGAGAGGGGGAACCCTTAGCGCACGGGCATGGTTTGGATGCTACATGACCACCGACCCTCTCGTGCGCCGCGCCCCCAGCCTTGTCATCGGACTGGCACTGCTCGCCCTGCTGCCCGCGTGCACGAACCGCGCACGATCGACGGATCGGCTGCTCAAGCCGACCATCGGTGCGGCGCAGGCCGTCGACACGACGACCGGTCTCGCGGTCGTGCCCGTCACCGCAGGTCAGGCCGGTGGCGCGCCCGCCTGGTTCCTCCTGACGGAGACCTCAGATTCCGCGGATGCGGCACGCCGGCGACTCAACTGGGCACCACGGCTCGCACTGCTCCGCGGGAGCGCCTTCGTGCAGCACGGCCGCTTCGTCGACGCGCGTCTCTCCGTGCCCGCGTCGGTCGACTTCGCCCCCGCGCGGATGGTGCGCGTTGATGCGGACTCGGCGTTCCCGCCGGCCGAAGCACGTCCCGGTTCCGTGGCGGATGGCAACTACTCACCGTTCGTCGAGTTGCCTGACGGCACGGTGCTCAACGCCCCGGTGATCGCGACCGCGAGCGGCGCGCTCGATCGCGTGACGCAGCTCGACCGGAGCCTGCTGTTCGCGGTCGTGCGCGTCACGCGCGGATACGCCGAGGGTCGCACGTTGTGGTACATCTCCACCGAGGCCACCGATCCAATGGTCGCGGCGATGGAAGGCGCGACCCACGCTCCCCGGCTCGAGGCACTCGCGAAGGCCGGCTCCGTCGGCGACAGCGTGCGACTCGGCATCGTGGCGATCGTGAACGGACCGATGATGGCCGACGATCCCCCGCAGCGGCACGGACTCCGCTCGGCACTGCGCGGCGAGGGCGATCCCCAGAACATCCTCGAGGCGATGCCGGGCAGCGCGTCGTACACCCCCGTCTGGGACCTCCACATGACGGTGTGGTCACCGCGCGCGGTGCGCGATCGCGCGCGCGAGCGGCTCCTCAGCTTCACGGAAGTCGCGGAGCGCGTGCGCGCCGGCGCACTCATGCCGATGGGTGAAGGACGCCTCCACCCGTTGCTCGGCGGACTCGTCGCCGCCGGTGTCCTCGTCAACTGCCCCGTGATCGCGGTGTTCTGAGGGGTCGGACCGTCGGCATGCCGCGATCATCGGGCGATTCACATCGCGGGCTTTCGTGCAGCGCGCTTGAACTCCGCGTCCCGGTTCCACGTGGGCCACTCGCGCGAGTTGGCCAACTGCCGCGTGAACTCGAGCACGATCGTGCTGAGCTGCACCGCGCCGCGCAGGTCCCAGGTGGCCTCGTACTCGTCGGTCACCTGATGGTACCGCTTCTCGGTGTAGTCCTCCGACTGCGCATGCCCCCACTCGCGCGGCCGCCCGACGAAGTCCTCGCCCGCGCCGATGCTCGCCGAGGGCACGCCGACCTTGGCGAGCGAGAAATGGTCGGAGCGGTAGAAGTAGCCGCGCTCGGGGTTCGCGTCGGGCGAGATGCGCATGCCGCGCGGCTCGATCAGGCGCGCGAGCGACGGCCCGAGCGAGCTCTTGGAATCCCCGAGCACGGCGAGATCCCGCGTCTCGCCGAGGACGTTGCCGCCGTCGACGTTGAGGTTGGCGACGAGGTCCTCGGTCGGCACCACGGGATTCAATCCGAGGAACTCCGAGCCGAGCAGGCCGCTCTCCTCGGCGGTGACGAAGGCGATGAGAACGGACCGCTTGGGGCGCGGACCCTGCGCGAGCTGTCGCGCGATCGCGAGCAGGTCGGCGGTGCCGGACGCGTTGTCCTCGGCGCCGTTGTAGATCGAGTCGCCGTTCACCACGGGACCGATGCCGAGGTGGTCCCAATGCGCGGAGAGCAGCACATGCTCACGCTTCGCTTCGGCGTCGCTGCCCTCGATCACGCCGATCACGTTCTGGCTCTCGAGGTTGGCGACGCTGTTGGTGAAGGCGAGGTCGAGCGCGATGCCCGTCTCGACGGGACGGAAGCTGCGCGACTCCGCCTGGCGCCGGAGCGCGGCGAGATCGAGTCCGGCCTGCCTGAGCAGTGACTCGGTGGCGGATTCGGTGATCCAGCCGCGCACACCGAGCGGGGCGGGGAGCTTGGGATCGCGCGGGAGCATGCGCTGCTCCTTCGCCCAGCTCCCTGTGACCGTCGCCCAGCCGTAGCCCGCGCGCTCGGTGTTGTGCACGATCAGCGCACCGACCGCGCCGCGCCGCTCGGCCTCCTCGAACTTGTACGTCCAGCGGCCATAGTACGTCATGGCCTGCGCGCCGAAGAGCGCGGGCTCGCTCGTGGTCGCGGGCGGATCGTTCACGAGGATCAACAGGATCCTGCCGCGCACGTCGACGTTCTTGAAGTCGTCCCAGTTGAACTCCGGGGCGGCGGCGCCGTAGCCGACGAACACGACCGGCGCCTTCGCGGCGCTCGCGGTCGTGCTCGAGCCGGCCCACATCACCACGTCGTCGGGGTAACGCAGCGTCGCGGTGGCCTTGCCGCTCGCGTTGGCACGCAGCGACTCGCGGCGGAGGCCGACGATGTCGATCGGCACGCGCTGGAAGTACGTGCCGTTGACGGCGGGCGCGACGCCGAAGCTGCGCAGCTGGTTGGCGAGGTACTCCTCGGTGAGGCGGCCGCCGCGTGAGGCGGGGGCACGGCCCTCGAGGAGGTCGCTCGAGAGGAAGCGGAGGTGGCCGTCGATCTCGGCGGTCGTGATCGGGGCCTGGGCGGCGAGGGGAGCGGCCGCGAGGAACGCGAGAACCGCGATGCGTGCGACCGTGAATGAGCGGGCCATGCGATCATCCGTGATTGAAGGAGCGGCCTGCGGGAATCATCGCAGGCCGCGTGACCGAGCATACCCCGGATCGCCTCACGGGGTCGCGCTGAGGCTCCACACGTAGATCGCCGCGCTGCGCGCCTGCTGTTCGCTGAGCGGAATGCGCGGCATCAGGCCGAAGCGCTCCATCGCGTGCTTCGGCATCGTCATCTTGAGCGAGTCGGGCAGCAGGATGAAGCGCGTCATCGCGTCGAGGGCCTGCCGCTCGTCGGTGAACGCATCGCGGTAGTGCTTGGAGACCATCGCGATCGGCGGCGCGAGCTTGGCCGGCGGCATGAGCGAGTGGCAGTTCGAACAGATCGCCTTGAAGGTGGCCTCCCCTTCGGCGAGGGCACGGCGCGTGGCGGCGGACTGCTGCGCGGCGCCGAGCGCCGGAGTCAGGGTTGCGACGATGATCGCGGTCAGGAGACGGGCGCGCATGCTGATTCCTCGAGTGGGCGGACGGTGCACGCAATAACGCGGCCCCCGCGGCGTTCGACCAGTCAGGGAGATTCCTCTACCGTGGCCATCGGCGCTGCCGTCGCCGTCAGCGATCGGGCGCCGGGAACTCGGGCATCATGCGGCGGGCGATCGTCAGGCTCGTGAAGCGAGTCAGCGACCCGTCCGCGAAGGCACGCAGCGCATCGATGAGCGCGACCAGTGCGCAGCCGCCCGCCGGGTAGACCATGTAGATGGGACGCCAGCGATCGGGACGCAGCTTCCGCTTGAACGCGGCGAGTCCGCCGAAGTTGTACAAGGGCCGTGCGAGCCGGCGCGCTGCGCGCAGCCACCATGCGACCCGACCGCTGAGCGGAGCGAGGCCGAGCGAGACGACCTGCGCGCCCTCGGCGGCCACGGTCCGCATCACCGTGTCGATCAGCAGTTCCGCCGTGCCGTTGGGTGCGTGAGGCGCGCGCACCAGATGTTCGCAGAGCCAACCGTCGGGGCCCATCGGTACCAACGACAACAGCGCGAGCGGCTTGCCAAAGCGATCGGCGACGAAGAGCCGGCGCTCCGGCGCGGCGGCGAAGGGCTCGGGGTTCACGATGAATCGCATCGTGGCCATGGGGCGGGCCGCCGTCCATCGGACGAGGAGCTCGGCGAGCGCGCCCACCCCCTCCATGGCGAGCGCGCGTTCCGACGGATCGGTCGATTCGCGGATGCGCACCTCCTTGGCCCGAGCGCGACGGAGTTGCTCCCGGAGCGACCGATGTGCTGCGACCTTCGCCGGCCAACCAGCGGGATCCCAGTAGGGTTGCTCTCCGATCCGAAGCCTCGCGAAGCCCGTCGCATGTGCGAGTCCTCCCTCGGTCGCGAAGAAGACGGCGCGCCGCCCCGCGTCCTTCGCGCGCCGGCAGAACGCCTCCGCGAGGGCGACGAGGTCGCTCGTGGCGGCGACCGGCTCGCCGGCGGCCACCCACGCCCGTCCGACAGCCGCGTACGCGACTCCGCCGCGCGCATCGGCGCCGCGAACATCGCTGTTCCACCAGGAGAGTGTGTGGGAGCGCGCGCGAAACGCGGTCGCGGTCCGGCCGTAGCGGGCGATCAGGGCGGCGCGATCCCCGGTGTCGCGGATCGGGGCCGGGTCGCTCATCCGTCCCAACCGGCCACGTCGCCGACGGAGACCGTCCCATCGTCGAGCACTTCGCCGAACGCGCCGCCCCGCCACTCGGGATCCATCGCCTCGCGGAGTCCCGGCAGCGCCTCGTCCATCCGCTCGCAGGGGCGCGTCTCGCCGCGGATCCGCACGCGCACGTCCCCCAGTCGAAGCACCTTGCCGCGCGACTTCGCGAGATCGATGCCGCTCACCATGATGTTCGCGCGGCGCGCGGCGGGGTCCAGCGCACCGTTCAGCTCGCGCATCATCGCGTCCCACTGCTCGCGAGCGATGATCGTGACCTGCCGCGTGCTGCTGCGGCAGGTGTTCCCCTCGATCCCGCGTCCGGCGACGAACAGCACCTCCGCGTGCGGGTCCATCACGCCGCGGTGCGCACGCTTGGTCCAGAGCGCCTCGACGCGGCCGCTCACGCGATCCGCGCCCGCGCCGCGCGCACCGCCGTACTCACTTCTTCCCGCTCGCCTTCCACGCCTTGTACTCGTCGGGCATGCAGGTCGCGCAGGGGCGATACCCCGCCGCGCGCGCCGTCGCCTCGTCGGCGAAGAAGACGCGCTGCTGCGCGTAGCTGCTCCCCGTGCCGAGCGCACGCCGGGCCGCCTTGCAGTCGAGGCGCCCGTACGTGCGGTTCTTGCGGTGACCCCCGAGCGTCCCGGGGGTCCCGCTCATCGTCATGCTGCCGTCGGCAGCGACCAGCCGATATTGGGTCAGTTAGTTCTCCATGCGCGGCCGCGCGGTCTCGCGCGTCGTCGGGTACGCGATCCCCAGCTGCTCGAGATAGCTCTTGTACTTCTTCGGATCGTAATAGTACTTCTGGAGCTCGGGCTTGTAGCGCGCCATGATCTCCTGGTTCAGCCAGATCGGCGGCTGGTCGGTCGGCGAGATGAAGGGGGTGTACGTGACCTCCTTCGTCTGCACTTCGCGGAAGTACTTCCACGCGTCGATGACCACCTGCGGCGTGGAGACGATGTCGAGGATCGTGAGCGCCTGCACCTTGGCGCCGGCGACCGCGCCCTTGTGGGCGATCGGCGTGGCCATCACGATGGAGTTGGCCCAGTTGTGCCCCGGCGGTCCCGGGATGTTCGACGGGTACCGGAGCGTCACGGTCGGCACGTTCCACGCGACGTCGCCGATGTCGTCCGAGCCGCCGCCGGTGCGCTGGCTCTCGGGGGTCGGCATGCCGATGTTGAACACGCCGCGCGACTGGAGTCCGCGCTCCGGCACGCCGAGCTCCTTCTGCACCGCGCGGGCCATCGCCTGGTCGTTCTCGTCCCACTGCGGCATCCCGACCCGCTGGATGTTCGCGAACGTCACCTCGGCGATCGTCTTGTTGAAGTGCGCGCTCCAGCCGGAGCCGACGACCATGACGGTGTCGAGCGCGACGTTCGCCATCATCGCCGCGCCGAGGGCGATGCGCTTGCCCTGCTCGAGGAGCGCCGTCGTCCGCGCATAGTCGCGCTCTCGGAAGTAGAACCAGATGCTCGCCGTGCTCGGCACCACGTTCGGCTGGTCACCGCCGTCGCGGATCACGTAGTGCGAGCGTTGGTTGATCTCGAGGTGTTCGCGCTGGTACTCCCAGCCCTGGCCCATGAGCATCGCGGCGTCGAGCGCCGAGCGGCCGCGCCATGGGGCGCCGGCGGCGTGCGCGCTGGTGCCCTTGAACTTGAAGATCGCGGAGATGAGCGCGGTCGAGCCGCTCTGGCCCCACTGGACGCCGAGGTCGGAGCCCACGTGCGTGAAGAGCGCGACGTCGGCATCGCGGAAGAGGCCGGCGCGCACGAGGAAGGCCTTGCCCGCCATCTGCTCCTCGGCGATGCCGGGCCAGAGGACGAGCGTGCCGGGGATCCGCTCGCGGATCATGATCTCCTTCGCGACGAGCGCGCCCACGATGTTCACCGCCTGGCCCGAGTTGTGCCCCTCACCGTGACCCGGCGCGCCCTCGACCTGCGCTTCATGGAAGGCGAAGGCGGGCTTGTTGTTCGCCTGCGGGATGCCGTCAACGTCGGAGCCGAGCGTGACGACCGGCTTGGCGCCCGCCGGGCTGACCCAGCGCGCGATCCAGGCGCTCGGCATCCCGGCGTACCCGCGCTCGACCTTGAAGCCCTCGCGCTCGAGGATGCCCGTGAGGTAGCGCTGGGTCTCGAACTCCTGCATGCCGAGCTCGGAGAACGAGAAGAGCATGTCGACGATCTCCTGCACCATCTTGGCCTTGCCGTC
>Ga0154020_10007397_pt1 | contig 12826 bp, 15 predicted proteins | sample Klosneuvirus_201_FD_109709 | JGI IMG/M metagenome (GOLD analysis project Ga0154020, IMG submission 109709) | Active sludge microbial communities from wastewater, Klosterneuburg, Austria - Klosneuvirus_20160825_MG | ecosystem: Engineered > WWTP > Aerobic digester > Activated sludge | place... | reverse complement strand
TGGTCGTGGTTGTGCGCGCTCTTGTCCGCGTCATGCGGGTTTGCGCCGTACCCTTTCGCTTTGACGGCCGCGATGAGCGTCTCTGTGCTGACATTCGCATCGTGCTCGACGACAGCGCGTGCAGTTGCGTAATTTACATTCGCATCCCGCACCCCACTTGTTTTTTTCAAGCCGCGCGTGATGATGTTCGCACAGCTCGCGCAGTGCATGCCGGTGATGTCGATAGTCGTTCTCGTCATGGGTATCAGATCTCGGTGGTGTACTAGAACCACTTGTGTGGGAGCAGGAGCATGATGGCGCTCAACACGATGGTGGTCGTTGTTGATATGACGGTGACTGCCCACAGCGGCCACGGTGAGATGTCTGCTTGGCGACCTTCATGCTCACTTGCAACGATGCGTGCGAGACCGATGAGGATGCCCATCATGATGAGGACGGTGATGGCAAGGAAAACGACGGGGTGTTCGGCAATCATCATTACGGTGAGCATCGCGCCCATCGTGCCGCCCATGAATCCGGCCATGAGTCCTTCCATAATACCCATTGCACCACAGCACGCGCCAGCATATGCGCCGGCAATCATGCCGACAACGAGTCCGATGACTGATCCCCAGAACATGCCGTTGAGGAGTCCGCCGATGGCACCGATGGTGAGGCCGGTGGTCATGCCAATTGTCATGCCAACCATCATGCCCGTCATGCAGCTTACATCGTGGCGGTATGCGCGCTGATGCCAGAGTGCTGCCATGTTCGCGACGAGGGCGACGGGTACTAAGAGCAATGGTATGAGATATTGCGCACCCCACCCATCCATGCGTGGATAGATGGTCGCGACAAGCGCTCCTTGAATGAGCAGCGTTATGGCGAGGGCAAAGATGCTGTTGTACATGATGTGGCGCTCGGCATTCGGTTGCGCGTCACGTTTCGCTGTGGTGTTCACTCTCTTTTTTGTCGTTGTTGCTGAGGTGATTGCGTATCCGAGTGGTGTGATCACGCGTGACACGTCGTCAGTTGTCTTTCCGTTGAGTTCAGCGTCAAGCACTCCTGTCGTGTGATTGATGTCGCGTACGACGACTCCTTCTTTTTGGAGCGTTCTGGTAATACGTCGTTCGCATGCTGCACAGTGCATTCCTTGAATGGTCATTTTCGTCATACGCGCACCCCGTACCCTTCCGCTTCGATGAGCTTACGCAAGGTTGCCGTATCAGCAGTCTTCGCATCGTGCTCGATAACGGCGATCTCTGTCTTTTTGTCAACGTGCGCATTCGTGACGCCAGGAGTGTCTTGTAAGACGTCGGTGATGAGCGCTGCGCACGCGTCGCAATGCATACCGGTAATGTGGAATGTGGTTTTCATGAGGTCGCCTTCCGTTGTTTGCCGAGGAGATGTTCGTTTAGGAGGTGCGCGAATACTTGTGCTCCTTCGTCGTCAATCGCGTAGATGCGTTGTTTCCCGTGCTTGCGGGCTCGTACGAGTTTTGCGCTTGCAAGCTTGCGTAGCGCGTGGGAGACTGCAGTCTGCTCGAGTCCCGTGCGTTCCGTGAGTTCCGTTACGCTTTGTGGTTTCACGCGCAGTGCGGTAAGGATGGCAAGCCGGCCGGTGTTGCCGAGGGTGTCAAAGAGCGTTGCTCGCTTGGAGCACGTGCAATCCGTGCACGCGCATGCGGGGCCACAGGTACATGTTTGTTTTTTCATATGATGTAGAAATCATACGTAGTATTTAACCTTTTCGGGTTAGGAGTGTACGTATACGCCGTTACGATCTGTGAAATAAAGAAGAAAACAGGAGGTGAAATGCCTTTTTACTCGACGATAAGTGTTCCTTTCATACTTTTGTGTCCGCTGCCACAAAACACGTTGCAGGAAAAGGGATACTCGCCCGCCTTGTCCGCCACGAATTCCACTGTCTTCGTCTCGCCAGCGCTGAATTCGCCAGTGTTCACGTTGAATGCAGGGATGCTGATGCCGTGGTTGCCATCGCGGGCTGTCGCGATAAAACGTACACGTGATCCGGCGGGTACTGTGATGGTGTTTGGTTCAAAACCGAAATTGTACGCTTCGACACGCACCTCGATGACGGGCGTCTCTTTAACAGGTGTCGGTGCAGTGGCCGGCGCTTGTGGTTGCTCTATTGGTGCAGTGCAGGCAACGGCGATGATGGTGAACGCGAGTATGAGTAGTGGGGTTATGCGCATAAAGTTCTCCCTCAGGTATGAGTATTGTCTTGTTGTGTGGTGATGCCGCGTGGCACAGTGCCGTTCTCATCCGCGACGAGGATGCTTGCCATCATCCCACTCTCGAGATGTTCAGCGATGTGGCAGTGGATCATCCATTCGCCAGGATTGGTGAGTTCGACCAGCACGTCGACGGTTGTCCCGCCGGGGACGAGGACCGTGTCTTTCCACGCAAGCTGTGTTGGTGGTACGCCATCGACACTCTCAACGAGGAATCGCTGGCCGTGCAGATGAATGGGGTGTTGCATCGGGTGCGCCCCATTGCGGTCGTTGATAATACGAACTGTGATGATGTCACCGACGTGATATGTCGGATGAATATCCATATTGCGTTTGCCGGTTGCGATATCTTCAAGGAACCAATGGACGTCATCGCTCGTCGTCGCCGTGTTCATCATCGCCATCGTATCTTCCCACTCAATAGCCGTTCCATGCATTCCCATCATCCCGTGGCCCATGCCGTTTTCAAGCTCGACATCGATGCGCAGTGTGAGATTTGGCTCTTGTCCAAAAAACGGTGTGAATTGCGCAATGTCGGATGTCGGCAACGGCATCTCAGCTGTCGATGGTTTTCCTTCCGTTACGACAATCTCTCCAAGGGTATATTTCATCCAAGGATTCACGTTACGAATAGAGTACGTACCTGCGACGGGAAACAGCACATCAACGATATATCGCTCAGCAGGGGCAACGATGACGGATGATGCGGTTTCAGGTTCTTGCGCAAGTCCGATGTCTGAACCAATGATGCGCATTGGCGTGCCAAAACTCACGTTAAATGGACGAACATTCGCAGTGTTCAAGATAAAAAACCGTACACGCTCGCCCGCATGCACTTCGTAGTGAATGCTCGGGGCGCCATTGACGACCATCATGTTCCCATATCGCCCCATTAACGCGTGATTCGCAACCGTTGATCCGTGAGCGATAGCAGTGCCGGTTCTTTCCGCAAGCAATCGATCATCGAGGATGAGCGTCTCTTCACGGTCAACAATTGGCCACGAGCCATCTGCTGGTTCCACGATGATGGTGCCAGCGAGTCCTAGGTCCTGCTGGCGGTCTTCACGGATATGCGGGTGATACCAGAAGATGCCTGCATCGGGGAATCGCAAGGTGTAGGTGTGTTCGCCGCCCGGCGCTATTGGGTCTTGGCTTACGCCAGGCACACCGTCATCTTTGATGTCTTGACGCAAACCGTGCCAGTGGATGGTTGTGGGCTCTGGTAATTCATTGCGTGCAATGACGGTAATACTTGTTCCTTGTCGAACGCGCAATTGCGGACCCGGGATTTGATTGTTGTACGCGTATGTTGAAAGTGTGACGTCGTTTACCGTAAGGGTGCCTGGAGCGATGCGCATCTCATACGATGCACCATCCGCCAATACCTCATCGCGTATACCTGTGTGCACACTAGGTGCAGGCGGGTTCGTGCACGCACTGAGTGCCAGCGTGGTGAGGATGATGGCGATGATGAGGTTGCGCATGGTCGCTTATACTGCCACAATCACGCCGTTGAACATCCCCATGCTGCAGGAGAATTCGTATGATCCGGCTGTCGGTGTGAATTCGAACGTGTTACCATCTCCTTGTTCAAGACGTGTGCTGATGCCGAGTTTTGGTGAGGTGAAGTAACTCGCACAACCGCGCGCTTCGCCGTCGATAATCAAGCGTACTGGTTTGCCCGCGACGACCTGGAACTCATTTGGTGTGTAGCCCCCGTCGGTTGCAGTCATGCGCAACACCTGTGTTTCGCCATCAAGCTCGACCGTACCAATGGGTGGCGCTGTTGTGCTTGGCGTTGCATCGGAAGATAAGACTGCCCACGCGATAAATGCAAAGACGCCAATCGCTACGATAGCAACGACTGCAGTCCCTTTCCATGACGGTGCTGGTGCGACATATTTTTTCTTGTGTTTGGACATTGTTGGATCACCCGATGATAGTAAGTGGAATGCCGAGCGCGTCGGCGATGCGTTCCTCGACTTGGAAGAGCCATCCAATGATGGGGCTCTCGGCAAGGAGGAGGTCGATGCGCAACAGGAAGATGAGGCCGACGATGAGAAGCATGATTCCGGTGACGAGTTGTGTCGTGTGAAATGCACGACCACCGATCATGACTTCTCTACCGCGCAAAAATCGCAGCGTCGGGCCCCCCTTGAGCGTGTCGAGGAATGTGCTCACGATGAGGAGCGGCGTGATGAGCCCGACTGCGTACATGAACAAAATCACACCGCCAAGTGCTGCAGTCTGCGTCTGTGCAGCGAGGACGAGCGCGAACCCGACGATGGGGCCGATGCAGCCGCTCCAGGCAATGGCGAAGATGATGCCTGCGACGAGTGCGCCGGTAAATGTGCGGCCGGTATTTTTTTCGATGCGCAAGCCCGGCAATTCTCGTCCCGTGAGCACGAGCGTTCCAAAGATGAGAAACAGACCGCCGGCAACGCGCGCGATGATATCCTTGTGCGTGCCGATGAGTGAACCAAGCGACCCGGCAAGCACCCCGAGCAGTGTGAACACTGTTGCGATCCCAACGCCAAACGCGAGTGTGCGGAGCACTGCGCGCTTGCGGTCAGGGACTGCGGCGAACGCGAGATATGCTGGCAGTACTGGCAACGTGCATGGTGCGAGGAAGGTCAACAGTCCAGCGATGAACGCGAGTACGAGGAGACCAAACATAGGTGTGGGGTTCCCTCGCGCACTATAAATACCCTTGCGCTGAAACGATGATGCGCATACGGGCTGTGGTGACTGAATTCGTGCCCGAGACCGTTCATAACGGAGTTTCTTCGTGAAACTCGCCTACCGCTCGCGCCGTAAGTACTCGCCTAAATCCAACAGGTGTTTGATGAACACACTCGATTTGCGTTTGCTGTCGTGCGCGTTAAAGACCATCCCGTACCCGAGCACACGCGCCTTGAAATCCACGATAAAGACCAGTTTTCCTGCCGGGTACTCGGTCCCGTTCGTCGCGCCTTCCATCAAAATATCCCGACCGCACAAGTAGAGCCACGCGGCGCGATCATCGACTTCGACACGTGGTCCGCCATACGCCGCGAGCATGGTGATGAGCGCACTCGTCGGTCGGAAGTGACCGCGTTCTTCGCCTAAGTACACGCCGCCAGAGAATGGCTCCCATCCGTTCGCGCGCGCGGCAGCAATCAGACCTTCTGGGTCATGAAACCACCGCGGCCCAATGCGCACTGCGTGCGGAATGGGTGCTTCGGCGAACAGCTTACAGAATTCCGCGAACGTGCGAGGTTGCGGTGGTTTCACGCGAACGGGCTTTTTCATCGCTTGCCCTTCTGGTGTTTAGGTTTCTTGCCGCTTTGGAGCATCTCGTTCGCTTTTTTCAGTGATTCTTCGGAGCGGTCCACTTCTTCTTGTGCTTCTTGCGTCGCTTCTGTAGCGACAGGTTGCTCGCTTGATGCTGGTGTGGGAATGGGTTCACCAGGGATTGTTGCACCGAGATTGAGCGCGGCATCTTTGAGCGCACGCTCGTGCGTGATGCGTTTTGCTGGGTCGAGGTCTTCGGCAAGGAATGCGAGTTTCGCGTTGATTGCTCCCTCGTCACGTCGGGCGCTGTGGAGGAATTGGCGGTGGTCGTACGCGGCGAGTGCTGCGACGTCACGCATAATGCCGCGGCGTAGTTCGCGTTGTTTGGGGACGAGTTCAGCGAGGCGCGTGGCGGTTCGCTCCACATCTGCAGCCGCGCGTTCAAGTTTTGCCGCGAGCGGTTTTGTGTTTGCACGGTTCTCTTCAGCAATTTGTGCGGATACTTCGCTGAGGGTATCTGCAATGTTGCTTGCGTTCTGGGTGAGTTCGCGTACTGTGTCGCGCTCGAGTGCTTCGAGGGTTTGCGCTGACCCTTTCGGCGCTCGGATATCGGAGAATCTTTTGTAGTACTTGCGCGCGTCACGGGATGCGGTTTGGATTGGTGCGATGAGCGTTTCTATCTGCTCCTCGACGCTGGTGAGTTGTACGAGCGATTCGCGCGCGTCGTCATTGCGGATTTTCCCTTCTTGATCTTTGATATTACTTTCAAGCGTTCCGATGCGCTCTTGTGCTTTTTGTTTGTCGGTGCGCAGTGATGCGGCAAGCTCTTCTTCTTTCGCTTGGCGCTCGTTAAGCTTGACGAGTTCTTCGTGCGCCTCTTTGAGTTGTTTTACGTGCGTGAAGTGCTTGGTTTCAAGCAGTTGGGCGAAACGGATTGTTTCGTCTTCGAGTTTTTGGAGCGCGGTCTGGACCGCATCGAGCTCTGTACCTAGGTGTTCGTGTAGTGCGGTGACGTTACGGTTCGCACTGTCGCGGAACTCCTGTACTGCTTGCAGGAACCGTTGATGATCCTCGTCGTACTGGTAGAGATCAACGAACTTGGTCGTGATGAGGACTTTGCGCGCCTTTTGCGCGTACTCTTGCGCGTGGATCTGGTTGACCGTGCGCGCTCGCTCGGGAATTTCGGCAATACGCTTCTCGCTCGTGAGGTGTTCTAGGGCTCTCCCTGCATCTTGTACGTGTTGCGCGACGCGTTCACTGAACTCGGCGAATTCCCAGTCGAGTTTGAGGTGTGAGACTGCGCTTTGCGCCCACGACGAGCGGTCGTCGTTGAAGATGAGGACTGGCGCAGTCGGTTCAAGCGATTTTCGTACGGTCGCGCCAAACTTGCCAATGTCGCGCACGCGTTCATTGAAGCGGTCGATGAGTCCCATAGTATCTGCGGTCCCTCTCGTGGCTTTTTAAGGTTTCGTCGTGGGAGTTTAGTTATCACTACTGAGTGGTTTCTTTCAGATATGTTTATATATGGTTCTTCATTCCATCGACGCTATGAATGATTTGTACGATCGCCTCCGCGCTGACCCATGGGAGCTTGAGAAGATCGAAAACCGTTGGCGTCCTCGCATAGGACGGGGGGGCCTGTTCACACTCCCGCCAGGAGCAGTAGTCGCTATTCCTGAGCGTGAGACGCTACGTGCGAACTTCGCTGAGCGCTATGGCATCAAACGCGTGGATGAGTTCTACATCCCTGTTGTTCTCGATCGTGCCACGTACCGACGAGTGTCAGGGATGCCGGAACCTGGCATTGGTGATTGGTTGGCATCTGTCAAAGGTGATGCTGATGCGAACCGTCTTCTTTCGGCATCGCGGGGACATATTTCGTCAACGGACGATTGGATTATCGGCTACATTAGTACGTCGATTCCTACTGATCTCGCGATTGAACACGAAGGAATTCACGCGGCGATGTTCACGTTGAATCCTTTCTATCGTAAAAAATCTTTCTTAGGGAGTATGGAGCAAAGCGGCTTGTTCGTCGATGGATGGGTGGAAGCGGTGCCGTATGTGGCAACAGAGGAAGGCGTTGACGCGGAAAACATATACCAACGATATGTGGGGAATGCTTTGAACCGTTCGGGAGCACAACGTATAGGTGGCGCAGTAAGTCTCCTTGCGCTCGCACCGCTGTTCGCTGCTCAGACTCGATATGATGGAATGAGCGGTTCTCGGACCTCGCGTGTACGGCTCGATCGGACCATACATTACGCGTACCACGGGCTTCGTCAGTTCGGTGTCCTTGCGCACCGACCATCGAAGGTCAAAGACCGTTGGTTGCGTGCCTTCGCGTTCGCACAGCAACTCAAGGAGAAACACGGTGCTGATGGATTGGTACAACTCGCTTGCGCGTTCACAGAGCCGGAATTGCGGAGGCGCGCATGAAACCGCAAAAGAACGCATTTTCGCACCTTCCTGCGCGAGACGTACGCCGAGCTCTCCTCTCGCTCGCTGATACTGCGATCGCTGCGATGGCACAGCCAGACCATCCGTATGCAGCAACTTTCGTGCGTGGCATCGAAACACAAACTGAGCACCGTTGCCCGAACTTGCTCGCAATCGTACAGGACGCTGTGGTAACGCCGATTGCGCAACGAGTCATCGCCGGTATGCGGGTACAATCTCTCTCGCTTCCTAAACCTTTTGTGCCGTTCATAAGTTCGATATGGCATCTCAAATTGCTCTACGACCCATCGCTCATGGCTTCACGTCCTGGTCTTGAGTCCGTCTTTGACCCGGAAATCATGGCACGTCAAATCTCTACTGATCAAAATGAGGCTACGGTGCGTGATGATCGGCGGGTGAACGTTCGTAGCGAACACTGGAGCGGCAAAGCTCTTTGTGTTGACGGCGTTGTCTGGCGAGATATTGGTAGCCCGATGTGCGATATGCTCGAACATCATCTCACAGAGCGATATTTGTACACCGGCGCATCGAGATATTTTCCTTCCGGTCCGCAAACTATGGCGGGCGAATATGGCCCGGACATGTGGACTGCAGCAGGGGATGTATCGATAAAGACCACCATTGGTTCTTCTCGGAAAATCGATGGTCGTGCGTCTCAGTCTCCTTCGAAAGATCGAGACGTTCAGCTGAAAAATATTCCATTCGAGCGCGACTTCCCCTTGTTGCGCGAACAAATTGTTGCTGAAGTAACACGCAGGTATGCCGAGTCCCCGCGCTATGGTGGTGTGACTTTGTACGAGTTCCAACGAAAGCTTTCCTCGTACGGCGATGAGGAGAGGCTTTGGGAATATATCCTCGGGCACTGTTTCTCGCAGCCTGGCTTGTACGTCACGCCACTACAGCGCATTCTTGTTGCGCCTGCCGATCTGGATGAACCCAAAGAACACGGCATGCTTGAACATGAGGATTTTGTTTCGCTCGCACAACACGCACTTGCTTTTTCAGTCAAATCGATCAAACGCAAGACTCCTCTTCGTCTCGATGTGCGTTCTGGCAGTATGTCGCAGTGGTTCGCTTCAGTCTATGAGCCGTCGCCGTATAATCCGCACCGTGTGGCCATGCCCTCTCGATTAATGTCTGCGTATGCTGAGCGCATATTCGAAAACCTTTGTCGTCAGATGCCCTATCCTCAAGTGGGTGATGCTGCGCATCAACCCGGTATGCCGTATCGCTCGCGGGATGAGATTTCCTGGCGCTCGCCGGAATCGTTTTAAGCGCCGGGTTCTTGTTGCTGGTACATGGCCCCCCGCTCTAAACGCCAGGTCGCAACCGAGACGCGCACTGAAGTCGAGAAGCTGATGCGCTTGGCCGCCGATGTGGCGGTCGAGCACCCGGACCGCGCGCAACGCTATGCGACGCTTGCGCACAAACTTGCTTCTCGTAAGCGCATTTCTTTAGGCGCGTACAATCGACAGCACTGCCGCAAGTGCTTCGCGTGGTTCACGACAAAAACGTTACGTGTTCGCGTGCGAGCGACACACACCGTCTATGCCTGCTTGACGTGCGGGCATATGACGAGATTACGAAAAAAATAATTCTATCGTCGCATGCTCGCGCCGACGACACCGAGGCCAAACAGCACGAGAAAGAAGCCAGCGAAGAGTTTGAGGAATTTCAAGAGCGTCTGCCAGTCGGAGTAAATTAACCAACCGCCGACGATCAAAAAGACCGTGCCGGCGATAAAGCCGATGATGCTGATGCGTGCGCCTTGCGCTCCTGGTGTGACGTTGCGGATGGCCATAAGGATCGAAAGGCCCTGCGGTACTCGCCTGGCCTATCATCGACCGCACGAGTGCGGGCTCTGGCGGCTTAAAGACGCAGGGTTTAGTCGTTGGAGTGCATACAGCGCTTTAAAAACGTTGCCGTGCAGGAACCGGAAAGTTTCCGGATGCCGACACCCTTTTAAAGCCGCTTGAGGCTTCGGGAAGGTATGTCTCTTCGTATCGCGCAAGGTGCTGAAGCGGTTGTGGATCGCACGAAAACCGGTGTGCGGAAATCCCGACCCGTTAAAGCGTATCGTCATGCGGTGCTTGACACGCTCCTGCGTACGCAACGCACACGGGCGGAAGCGCGGAATTTAGAGAAAGCGAAGCGCGCCGGGGTTACGGTCCCTGATGTCATTATCCTCGACGACACCACGCTCGATCTCACGCTTGCGCCCGGTGTACCGCTCAAAGAGACGTTGGATAAGGACCCGACGCTTCTGAAGATGATAGGCACCATGCTTGCGAAACTGCACGCGGCGGGCATCATCCACGGTGACCTCACAACGAGCAACATCATGCACGACCAAAAATCCGGCACGCTCACGTTTATCGACTTCGGTCTCTCGTTTCATAGCGAACGTATCGAAGACCGTGCGGTCGACATCCATGTGCTCAAGCAAGCACTTGCAAGCAAGCATCACACGGTTGCAGCAAGCGCGTTTCGATCGTTCACTACAGGCTATCGCACAAAGAACAAGGATGCGATGGCAGTGATGGAACGGTTGCGCGCAGTCGAGCGTCGTGGCCGTAACAAGGTGACCTGAATGAACCGTCGCCACATCTTGCTCTCCATCGGTATCGCGCTCCTGCTCATCGCGGTCACACTGCAGTTGAGCAGTGACGGTTCTCGATCCGGCGAGCTCACGCTGTTGACCGTTTCCGAAACGGGTGATGGTGCAGAACGCGGCGGTACGGCAACTGTGCGTCTGGAGATTGTACCTGGCACGGGTGCCATCTTTATTGATAGTTTCCCCCTGACCCGCCTTGATACGCAAGCGAGCACGCGCTACGCGAACCAAGTCGCGTGCGACTATCTTGATGTCGATTGCTCACAGTATGATTTCCGCTACACTATTCGTGCGAACACGGCGATTGTTGGTGGCCCGAGCGCGGGTGGCGCTATTGCGGTCTTGACTGCCGCGGTCCTCGACCGTCGACCGCTCGATACGTCTATCGCGATGACGGGCACCATCAATAGCGGCGGGGTTATTGGCCCGATCTCTGGCGTGCGCGCGAAGATCGACGGTGCGCGACGCGCCGGTCTCACGACCGTTCTCGTGCCACTCTTGAGCGGGCCGGAGAACGAGACGGTGCCCAACGGTACTGCACCCCTCGCGACTATTGCCCCACCAGGCATCGGACCTTTTGAGCGCGGCGCAGTGCCAGCGCTCTCAGGCGATGGTGTCGCAGTCATCGCGGTCGGTACGCTTGATGAGGCGCTGGCGATCTTCACACACACCAGTCCGTTGCCTGCACTGCCCGCACCAGTAGCGCCACCTGAGTACGACGCCCGCATGCGCGCAATCAGCGATGAGATCTGCGCGCGCAACGCCGCGTTGCATGATGAAATCAAAAAACGAAAACTCACCTACGTTGATACGCACAATTTCACCTTGCGCATTGCTGCGACGCCCCTTGATGCTGGGTATCCGCGCGCGTCACTGTGCTTTAGCCAAGATATCGAGTTGAGCGCGCTGATCGCCGCAGACTTCTCGGTGAGTGAGCGTCGAGCGCTCGCGGCGGATGTGCGCGCGCGTATCGTCGCAGTTGAGAATCGAACAGCAAGCACGCCCATGCGTACGGTCGGTGACGTGGAAGTGAGCGCTATCGTGCGTGAACGCATTGGTGAAGCGCGCGAGACGATGCGAACGTTGGATGTTGACGAGCAGAACAAGAGTATGACGGATGACCTCGCGTATGCAAATGAGCGTATCAGGAGCGCGGAGAGTTGGAGTGCTCTCTTTGGTATGCCGGGTGCACCACTCCACGTCGATGATGATCATTTGCGTCGCGCGTGCCTTGCGAAGATTGCTGAGGCCGACGAGCGCTTGAGTTATGTGCGCTTGTACGCGCCGTCTGCCATTGAGAGCGCCGAAGAAGAATTGGCGCTTGCGTACCGCAGCGATACGGAACCGGTGTTGTGCATCCTGCATGCGGCAAAAGCGGCTGCGCGCGCAAACTTGATAGCGAGTGCTATAGCGGTCGACCCGTCGCGTGTTGATGCGCTCGTCGCGGAGAAGATTGCCGCTGGTGAACGGGTGCTTGCTGCTCGTCAAGCGGATGGGTCGTTCCCCATTCTCGCATACAGTTATTGGCGCTACGCTGATTGGTTGCGCAAAGATGTGCCGTATAGTGCGCTCACGTTTGCGGAAGAATCCCTTGAACTTGCGACGCTCGATATGTACTTCCCGAAAGAACGAGCTTCGTTGCGCGTGCCAGGTGCTGCGTTGACGCCCGTGGTGTTCTTTTGTTATGGCGCCGCGTTTGCTATTGGCCTTGCGCTGTTCTTGTGGCCAAATGATCGACCACTGAGAAAAAAACGTCGTACACGGTGAATCATTCTTGAGTGAGAAGGCCCTGGAAGGCCCCGCCCGACTTGCGCCTGACGGGGTCCTTCCCGGGAAAAGAGGTGAGTTAAATCGCGGTCGTTCGTTTCTCGACCACGATACTGGTGCGTTCGAAAACTGATATTTATGTGTTCTGCTTTTGACACCATTTCAAAATGGTTACAGGTGTGTGAAGAATCGTCACTCCGGTTTGACGAACATGATGTCAAGTAGTAGTCATCCGTCGGTATGTGCGGCAGATACCGGGCGGAACGCTTTAAGTATACAGGTGAGCTGATTGGTGTATGCGGGTACGTGGATTGATTGCTGCGGGCTTGTGCGCGCTCTCGCTTGCGGCTGCGCGACCGTCTGACGCTGCAAGTCCCGTACGCCCGCCGGCTCCGGATGCAATCTCTGACGCGCGGCTCAGCGGTACGTCAAGAATCGACTTAACACTTCAGCACAATCTCTTTTTGGAACCTATCACT
>Ga0154020_10007396_pt1 | contig 12826 bp, 9 predicted proteins | sample Klosneuvirus_201_FD_109709 | JGI IMG/M metagenome (GOLD analysis project Ga0154020, IMG submission 109709) | Active sludge microbial communities from wastewater, Klosterneuburg, Austria - Klosneuvirus_20160825_MG | ecosystem: Engineered > WWTP > Aerobic digester > Activated sludge | place... | reverse complement strand
TGCCCATTGTGGAAGTCATCTCCGGTGGCAACGTGGAGCAGGCTGCCCACGCCGGAGAGGGCGCCATGGTCAACTCCGGGCCGTTCACCGGCGTGTCCACCGTCAACGGCGAGGCCAAGAAGCAGGTCATCAACTGGCTGGAGAAAGAAAACCTGGGCAAGCGCGAGGTGACCTACAAGTTCCGGGACTGGGTCTTTGCGCGCCAGCGGTATTGGGGTGAACCCATTCCGGTGCTCAAGGACGCCAACGGCGCCATTGTGCGCACGCTGGACGTGGATGAACTGCCGCTCACGCTGCCACCGGTGGAGAACTACAAGCCGTTGGGAACCGGACAATCGCCGCTGGCGGCCGCCAAGGAGTGGGTGGCCGTGGAGGACAAGAAGACCGGCCGCGCGCTGCAGCGTGAGACGGACACCATGCCCGGCAGCGCGGGGAGCTCGTGGTACTTTTTGCGTTACTGCGACCCGCACAATGAACAGGAGCTCTGCTCCCGGGAGAAGAGTGACTACTGGATGCCCGTGGACCTGTACGTGGGTGGCGCGGAACACCGCGTGGGTCACCTGCTCTACAGCCGCATGTGGCAGAAGGTGCTGAAGGATGAAGGCCTGGTGCGTGACGAGGAGCCGTTCCAGAAGCTGGTGCACCAGGGGATGATCCTGGGGCACATCTACCGCACGCCGGACAAACACATTGTCCCCATGGCGGAGGTGGAGGAGCGGGACGGGAAGCCCTTCAAGAAGGGCACGGACATTGAACTGCTCACCGAGGTGGGCAAGATGTCCAAGCGCTACGGCAACGTGGTGAATCCGGATGACGTCATCAAGCTGTTCGGCGCGGATGCGCTGCGTGTCTACATCTGTTTCATGGGCCCGTTGGAGTCAGACAAGCCTTGGCAGACCAGCGGCATGGAAGGGCAGTACAACTGGCTGCGGCGTGCGTGGCGCGTGTTTTTTGACGAGGAAGACCGCCCGCGGGTGACGGACAAGCCGGCCACCGAGGAGGAACTGCGCATCATCCACAAGGCCATCAAGAAGGTGGGCCATGACATTGACGTGTTGTCCCTCAACACGTCCATCAGTGCGCTGCATGTGGTGACGCGGGATTTCCAGGCGTTGGGGACCACGTCCCGCGCGTGCCTGGAGCCGCTTGCACAGTTGATGCAGCCGTTTGCGCCGCACTTTGCCGAGGAGGTGTGGGCCAAGGCATTGGGGCACCAGAACGGCATCTCCTTTGCGCCGTGGCCGGCGTTTGAAGAGCGCTACGCCACCGACGACACCGTGACCATTGGGGTGCAGGTGTTGGGCAAGGTGCGCGGTGAGGTGAAGCTGCACAAGGAGGCGGATGAGGCCACCGCCGTGGCCGAGGCCAAGAAGGACGCCAACGTGCAGAAGTACCTGGAGGGCAAGGAGCTGGTGAAGGTGGTCTACAAGGCCGGGAAGATCCTCAACTTCATCATCAAGCCCTGAGCCCGCCGGGCAATCGCGCATTTTCCGACGAGACATCGACCCCCATGGGAGGGCGACACTCTGTGGAGCCCGGTGCCAGCGGGTGGTGAAAGACCTTCACAAACACGTGCCGTTCAGACACACACCGGACTGGCACCACCGCGCCTCTTCACACGCAGTCCCCGCAGGTTGCGGGCTTGCGCACGCACCAGGGGCGTACGTGGCCCCGGCGTATGTGCAGAACCCGGTGCAACATTCCCCGTCCCAGTAACATTCGCCTTGTGCCACCGAGCACTCCAACATGCGGCACAGGCCATTGGCGCAGTTGTGCTCCCGGCATTGGTCATGGGTGTCACACACCTCGCCCGCCTCACGGAGCGCAACACAGCTTCCGGTGAGGTACGCGGCGTCACAAAAACCGTTGCAGCACGTGTCACCCACGGTGCAATCCGCGCCTTGCGCCACGCAGCTCCCGGGGGTCACGCACACGCCGTCAACGCAATGGCCGCTCTGGCACCACCGGTCCGCCTGGCAATATTCGCCGTTCTCCACCGGCGCGGTGCACACGGTGCGCGTGTACACCCACTGGTTGCAGAACCCCTGGCAACAGCTCTCATCCCCACTGCAGTCCTGGCCACCACCAAGACATTGCGGGCCGCCATCCACCGGGGGCAGCGCACAAATTCCATCCACACAAAGTCCACTGCGGCACCAGCTGGCGTCCTGACAATAGAAACCTTCCGCCTGCGGCGCGTGGCACAGCCGGTCAATGTACACATTGTCGTCACAAAAGCCGGTGCAGCAGGGCGGCCCGTCACTGCACACGCCGTTGGTGGGGACACACTGCGGCGGCGCCCCGGCGTCCGGCGTGGCGGGCGTGGTTCCGGCATCCACGCGGGGTGGCGCCGCGGCAAGACGCACGTTGGAGCTCTCATCCAGGTTGCAGGCGATCAGACACAGCAACAGCAGCACAGGGAAACGGGAGGACATGGCAAACCTCGGTTCAGAAGAGGGAGTAGACAAACGGGGCAAAATATTCGATGGCCGCAACCACGCTGAGCAGGACGCTGGTGAACGCAAACACGACGACAAGTGGCACCAGCCACCAACGGCCGTTGGCCACCAGCAAGGACATCAACGCGCCAAGCGTTCCAGCGCGCAGGGAAATTCTCTGGGAGCGGGTGAGGGTGTTCATGCGGCCTCCGTCCGGGTGATGAGACAGTTTTCCAGCACCAGGAAGTCCAGGTCGGACCGCGCAAACACCGCGTAGGATTCGGCCGGGGATGACGCCAGTGGTTCATCCTTGAGGTTGAGTGATGTGTTGAGCAGCGCGCCCACGCCGGTGCGCGCGCGGAACGCGGTGAGCAGCGCAAACAGGTCCGGATGGACACCTTCCTCCACCACCTGGACGCGCGCGGTTCCATCCACATGGGTGATGGACGGAAGCGTCTGACGTCCCAGTGGCGTCACTTCGCGCACGGTGAGCATCAACGGCGTCAGCGCGTCGTCCGCGCCATTGCCCGGCTCAAAGAACTTCTGCGCGTCCTGCGCCAGCACCGCTGGGGCAAACGGGCGGAACGGCTCGCGGAACTTGATCTTGCGGTTGATGCGTTCCTTCATTCCGGCGTCACGCGCATCTGCGAGAATGGAGCGTGCGCCCAATGCGCGTGGTCCCCACTCAAACCGCCCGCGGTGAAAGCCACCCACCTCGCCACGGGCCAGGCGTTCGGCCACTGCGCCAAACAGCGCCGCGTCGCCATCAAACCGCTCATGGGCCACACGCCAGTGGTCCAATGTGCGGCTGATGCCCTGACCCGGCCAGGCCTTCCCCAAAAACGGTGACGTTGCAGTGGTGCTGCGTGGGAGCCCGTGGATGCCGTGGGTGACCCACAGCGCGGCGCCCACCGCGCCACCGGCATCCCCCGGTGCTGGCGGCGCAACCACCGCGCCAAAAAGTCCCGCCGCGGCAATGTGCTGGTTGGCCACACAGTTGAGCGCCACCCCGCCCGCCAGGCACAACACGTCCTCACCGGTGACCTCGCGCGCATGACGGGCCAGGGTGATCAGGTAGTCCTGCGTAAAACGTTGGAGGGACGCCGCAATGTTTGCAAACCGCGTGTCCTCGTCACGCAGTGGCGGGAGGTCCAGGCGCGCGCCCGGCTGCCTGGCGGGACCAAGCAGCTGTTCCAGGGCCGGAGAAAAACTCTGATGGGTGTGCGTGTGGAAGCGGAAGTACTGAAGGTCCAGCGTCAACGCACCGTCGTCATCAACCCGGGCCAGCTGGTTGAACTGCTCCAGGAACGTGGGCTCCCCGTAAGAGGCCAGCCCCATGACCTTGTACTCACCTTCGTTGACCTCAAAGCCCAGGTACGCGGTGATGGCGGAATAGAGCAGCCCAATGGAATGCGGAAAGTGCAGCTCCTTGATGGGCGTGATGTGCGTGCCGTTCCCGTCGGTGATGCCGTGATGGATGGCGGTGGTGGTCCATTCGCCCACGCCGTCCACGGTGAGGATGGCCGCGCGCTGGTGGGGTGACGTCAGGAAGCTGCTTGCCGCGTGCGAGAGGTGGTGTTCGGTGAAGAGCAGTTGCTGCGGCGAACAGCCCAGCTTACGGCACAGGTCTGCCTTGAGCCACAGGCGGTCCGTCAGCCAGGTGCGCAACGCGCCGGTGAGTTGTGGCAAGGAACGCGGAAAGTGGCGCAGGCCTTGGACCAGGATGCGGTCAAATTTCTGCAGCGGCTTCTCATAGAAGACCACGTGGTCAACATCCGCCATGGTGAGGCCCGCCTCCTCCAGGCAGAACCGCGCCGCCAGGACCGGGACCCGCGCATCATGTTTCTGACGGGAGAACCGTTCTTCCTGTGCCGCCGCCACCACCACGCCATCCACCACCAGGGCGGCCGCTGCGTCATGAAAATATGCGCTGATGCCAAGGACTTTCATTTCACACCTCCTGCTGGGCAGCCGTGATGCCATTGGACGGCGCACGGGACGTGACCCAGCCCGTGGGCTCCGGCGCACGCCGCACCAGCCACGCAAACAGCGGCAACGTGGCCACGCACACCAGCGCCACACACGCGCGTGCCACGTGGTCACCCATCATGCGGCCGGCGTTGCGCCAGGTTTCCCACGCCTTGCGCGTGCGCACCCGCAGCAGCGCAACGCGCACCGCGCGCTCCTGGCCTTGTTGGGCCCAGACCTTGAGCTGTTTGTGGCTGTAGGAGACATGGAACTTCTCCTCCACAGAGATGCGGTGGAACAGCGCATGGAGCGCCGGCTCCCGCACAAAGTGGTCACGCAGCAACTCAAAGCGCCGTTGCCCTTCGCGTTCGGACAGGAAGATGAACGCCATGAAGTCCAGCAGTCCCCAGCGCTCCAGGAGGTCCTGGCGTTGTGCGCGCGCCAGGTCGTATTCGGTGCCGCGCAGCGTGGGGTCCATCTGGTGGGCCGCCTCACGGAAAAGACGCGCGTGACGGTCTTCATCCAGCGCGTGGTGCAGGAAGAGGCGTGACAGTGCGGGGTCATCCACCAGCTCGGCGGCCCGCAACATGTCCAACGCCGAGCCCGCCTCGGTGTGGGAAAAGGCGAGCAGGCGACGCGCAATCCGGCGGGGGTTGGACAACGCCAGTGGCGACGACAACCGCACCAATGCGGTCAGGACGGGGGCGGTGGTCATGGGCGGACCTCGGCAAGTGACGTGGAGAAGTGGTGGTCCAGAGCGGTTGCCATGGCATGGTGGCCTCCTGGGGAAAGATGGTCGTCATCAGGCAAAAACGCGCCGGGGGATGCCGCGCGCAGCGCAGGCAACAGGTCCAGCACATCCACGCCGTGGTGGCGTGCTTGTTGGGTGAGCGTGGTGGTGAGTTGGGACAAGGGTGTGAGGTCCACGGGACTGCCGCGGTATTTGGTCCACTCGCCGTCATGGACCTGCACGTCCAGCGGCAACAGCGCCAACGTCACCTGGCACCCGTGGCTGCGGCACAGGTCCACCACCGCCAACAGGTGCGGCGTCAGGCGGCTTTGATGCGGTGGCGGCGTCTGCTGCAGCGCCGGGAGTTCACGCAACAACCGGTGCGGTGCGTCTGCAATGGGCGGCTGCGCCACGGCGCCAAGCTGGCCCAGAGTGCGCAGCGCGTAGAAGAGATGGGAGTGGCCAAACAACCAGCCCCGAAGCGGGAAGGAAACGGGAGCGGCCATGTTGGCCAACACCCGCGTGGTCCACCCGTCCACCGCCGTGGTGCGGCGCGTGTTGGAGACCGGCGCTTCAAACCAGTCATTGGTCAGGTTGGCCACAAAGACCACGCGCTCCGGTTTGTGACGGGGAATCAGCTTTTGTGCGGCCAGCACACTTTCCATGGGGCCCCAGGTGGGCACCGCCGCCGCCAGACCGTGCCACCGGCCGTGGGAGACCAGCGCAAGCTGCTGCGCCACGGCGTCATTTTCCTCCACGCCGTAGCCAAACATCTGCGAATCACCCAGCACCATGACCCGCCCCTCCTCCGGCAGCGTGGTCCAGTCCGGGCCGCGAAAGCCTTGAGGGTTCACCGTCACGTGGGTGAGGGTGCCCGTGCGGCTGCGCAGGCGGGCGGTGGCGCCGGGCGTGAGCACCACGCCGTAACGTGCGTCCGGTTCAAAGATGTTGAGGAACGTGAACGCGCCGCCGCGCAGCGTGCGTGCCGCCAGCTCGGCCAGGGCCAGGGACCCCACCAGGGAGGTGGCGGCCAGCAGCAGTTGGAATCCCAGGCGCGTCTTCATGGAGACACGTGTAGCGCCCGGCATTGATGTGGGGAATTTGTGTTTTTGTTACTTGATTGTATACCAGCGCAGAACAATCATCAGCGCTGGCCCCAGGTGGACGGTTGGGTGCCCATCACAAAACGCAGGCGCCCGCCGCCATGCAGGTCTGCGTGGTGGAAGGTTGGTGTCTCCAGGGGCGCGCCGTTGAGCGTGGCAGACTGGATGTATTTTGCGTCGTCCGAAACACCATCCGCCACAATCTCAAACGCGCCGTCCGGCAGCTGCAGCGTGACCCGGTTGAAGCGCGGCGTCCCCACCACGTAGAGGTCCGTTCCGGCCACCGGGTAGAAACCCAACGCGGCAAACACGTACCAGGCGCTCATGGTTCCGCCGTCATCATTGCCGGGCAGGCCGTCTGGCTGGGCGGGGAAGTAGGCGTCCATGGTCCAGCGCACCCATTGGGCGGTGAGGTCCGGGCGTCCCAGCAGGGAGAAGAGATACGGGACGTGGATGGAAGGCTGGTTGGAGGGCCAGAAGTACGGCCGGGGGAACGCCGAGAACAGGATGGGGTCGCTGCGTGGTTCTTCGTAGTCGGCGCGGCCCTGGGTGAAGAACTCGGTGAGCTTGGTGATGGCAGCTTCACGGCCGCCCAGCAGCAGCACGTAACCCTCCGGGTCATGCAGCGCGCCAAAGGTGGACTGCCACGCATTGGCCTCGGCAAAGATGTCCATGTGGCGCGTGGGGTCCAGCGTCTCTGACGGGAAGGAACCATCCGCGTTGCGGTTGCGCAAGAAGCCCGCCGCGGGATCAAACAGGTTGCGCCAGTTTTTGCTGCGCGCCAGCAACATATCGGCATCTCCGGTGTGTCCCAAGGCACGCGCCAGGGAAGCCAACGCCACGTCATTGTGCGCGTACTCAATGGTCTCACTCACGCTGCGCCCGTAGGAGTCCGGCACGTAGCCCAGCGTGGTGTACGCCTCCACGGCGTGGCGCGCGCCCCGTCCTGCGGCCGGCGCTGGCACGTCCACCGCGGCAGATTTCAAACGCGCATACGCATCCTGCGCAATGTCCGCCACGCCGGGGGCGCCTTTGATGACGGTGTCCGCCCAGACCACCTCGGCGCTGGCGCCCAACATGGTGCCCGTCTCTCCGGTGGCCAAGGGCCACTTGGGCCAGATGCCGCCGGCGCGGTGCATTTCATAGAGGCTGCGCGCGGTGTCCCGGTTGTCCTCTGGTTTGAGCAGCGCCAGCAACGGGTGGACGGTGCGGTACGTGTCCCACAACGACAGATCATTGACGTAGTTCCACCCGGTGGCCTGGCCAATCTGATCATCCAGCCCCCGGTAGTCCCCGTTGGCATCACCCACGTGCGTGGGCATGAGGAACTGGTGGTAGACGGCGGTGTGGAACCGGGCGCGTTGTGCGTCGCTGCCACCTTCCACATCTGCACGGTCCAACAGTGCGGCCCAGGACGCGCGCGTGGCGGAATACGTGGCGTCAAACCCAAACGTCGGAGACTCGGCCTCCAGGTTGGCGGCGGCGCCCGCGGCGGACACCAGGGACACCGCCACGCGCAGCTCCACCGGGACGGCGGGCACGGGGTCAAAGGACAACAACAGCCCCACGCGCGTGCCGGTCACCGTGGTGCCTTCTTCCGGCGTGACGCCGTCTTTCCAGATGCGGGAGACCGCCCAGGCCGGCTGGACGCGCGCCTCAAACCACACGTCATAGCCACCAAACCCGTCGGTCATGGCGCCCAGGTGGCGCAGCCGTCCGCGCACCGCGCCGGTGGTGACGTCGGTGGAGAGGTCGGCGTTGGTGACGTCCCCGCCAGAAAGTGTCTTGTCCAGGTCAAACATCAGGTGCGCCGCGGCGTTGGCGGGAAACGTGATGCGGTGGTGGGCCACGCGCGGCGTGGCGGTGAGTTCCACGCGCACGCCGTCGGTCATGGTGACGTCATACAGGCCAGCCTTGACGTGTTCGTTGGCCTTCAAAAACGGCGTGTTGTGTTCCGCCAGGCGTTGGAAATCTGTGGTCCAGGACGTCAACGGCATCACCGCCAGGACGCCGTAGTCAGACGCGCCCGTCCCGTGGAGATGCAGGTGGGAAAATGCCTGGATGGCCGTGTCCTGCGCCCAGTAGCCGCTGTAGTGAAGGAAGTTGATGGCCCCAAATTCACCCAGCGTGTCCGGGCCAACCTTCACCAGCCCGCGCGGGGCCAGTGCCCCAACAAACGCGCTCCCCGCCATGAAGCCAAACCCTCCGGTGCCAATACGCGGGTCCACCTGATCCACCGGCGCGGGGTGCTCCGCCGGTGGCGGAGGGGGGATGGTGTTTGAGGTGGCCGTACATCCGGCCGCCCACAGCAGCCCAAACATGGCAATCTCTCGTCGACACTTTGGCGTCATGGCTGCGCTGCCATAGCGTGCGCGCCGCAGCGGTTCCACGCCGCAGCGCCGGAACAACACGGCGCGTCAGACTCCTTGGATTTGCTGGGTTTTTGCCGCCCGCTGGACTAAAGCACCACCCGTTGCCGCCGCGGCACGCGGCGCAAACCCGTTCCCCAAAGGAAGAACCCATGTCCATCTCACTCAGCAACCAAGCCCGCAGCATGGCCGCGGATGGCCGCTTCTCCACGTTTGAGGCCCGCAAGCTCACCGCAGGCGTGGCCACGCCGGAGAAGGCTGAAGAGGTCAAGAAGCTCCTGGCGGATCCCGGTTTCTCCTCGCTGGTGTCCCCTGGTGCACGCCGCCGCCTGGAAGAGTTTGTCTCCGCCGCGGCCCCCGCGGGCGGCGCGCTTGGGACCGTGCCGGACGGCAGCAAGGTCTTCCTCAAGCAGGGCGTGTTTGTCAGTGAGCCCAACGCCGCGCTCCCCACCACGCCGCAGGCCTACGGGCAGTCCCTGCACCGCGCCGCGCGCATGTTTGCCGAACCGGGGCAGGACATTGCCGCCAAGATGAACACCGCAGACAAATCCGCCGTGGTGGACCGGATCATGGTGGGCCTCAAGCAGGTTCCCGCCGGCGCCACGCCGCCTCCGGGCTTCACCGCGTCCCAGGCCGCGCAACAGCGCAGCGCTTCGGCCACGGTGCTGCGTGAAGTGCTGGGCAGCCTCAAGAACGCAGACCCGGCTGGCAAGCTGTTGCAGGACAAGACGCTCAGGAGCCTGGTGGAACTGGTGCAAAAAGAGACCAACCCCGGCCTGCGGGACCACATGAGCTTCCACCTCAACGCGCTCAAGGAGACCCTCTCCACGCCGGAACAGAAGGCCCTGGTGGCCGACGCGTTCAAGAAGTTTGCGCCCGTCTCCCCGCCGTATGACCAGTGGTTCAAGAACGGCAACAACCAGCTCAACGTGGTGTGCCACTCCGGCAGCGAGTTCTACGAGAGCGAAATCAAGAACTGGGAGAACGAAGGGTTCAAGGTGGTGGAGAAGGGTGACTGGTCCAAGCCCACCATCCTGGAAAAGGAGATGAACGGCGTCAAAGTACGCATGAAGATGTTCAACGGTGACTCGGGCACCTTCAATGACATGAATGACAAGGACACCCACGTGGTGGCCTATTCCGGTCACAGCGGCTGGGGAAAGAACATGCCGCGGGCGTTGAAGAACTCGCCGGACATGTCTGACCCCCCCAAGGTCCTGCTCATCCACCAGTGCTGCGGCCAGGGCATCATCAACAAGATCCGGGACAAGTACCCCCAGGCTGACCTCATGACCACGCGCTACAGCAGCTATGAGCGCGAGGACCATTTTGCGTTCAAGACGTTCCTGGAAGGCGCCACCAAGAAGCAGGGCTGGGAACAGATCCATGACACCATCCAGAACGGTGGCTGGAACAACAACCGCCAGAACTACACCACCCCGGCGGACACGCTGACCCGCATGAAGACCTATGACCGGGACCATGACGGCCGCGCGGACCTGCTGGACAAGCTGTATGACTTTGACACCTTTGACGTCCCTGGTGACACCGGGCTGGCTTTTGAACCCCAGACCGCGTCCCGCCGGGACCAGGTGCTGGCCGGGGACCGCATCCACACCGCCAGCCAGATTGTGAACACCACGCTGGGGTTCAGTGACTACCTGGACCACATTGAGAAGCCCACCGCGTTTGTTTCCGCCGGCCACTTCAAGACCACGCCCGGCAGCGCGGATGAGACGCGCATGATCAAGATCACCGAGGAGAAGGTGACCCTGTCCACCCTGGGCGTGGATGGCCGCCGTTCCAATGTGGAAGCCGGCGGCACCCACACCGTCTACAAAATCCAGCTCAATGAGCGGTTTGCCCACGCCTCCGAGGAGGTTGTGAAGTCGGTTGCGTTCATGGAGGTGGCACTCAAGTACGGTGACGGTGCCACCAAGGCAGACAAGGTGCTTCAGGGCCTGATGTTGGTGGCCCACAGCCTGGACGTGGACGAGGAGTTCGGCCGCGAACAGCTCATCTTTGACAACCTGGTGAAACACTTTGGGTTGCCCGCCACGCTCACCTACGCGGATGCGCGCCGCAACCTCAAGGCGGACGAACACATCTACGCCGGCAGCGACAAGGGCCTGGAGCAGTGGAAGAAGTCCCTGGGTGCCGCCGGGATGGCCCAGGTCCAGACCGCCATTGCCAACCGGCCTGCGTGACATGATCAACGCGCGCGCGCCCCACGTCGGACGCGCGCGCGGTTTGTCCCTCCCAAAGTGACTTCCAACTTCTTGTTGTGGTGAACGCACGGTGCGTGGGTTCCACGTCCTGACCAGCAGGCAACCGCGGCCGCCCGCCGGGGTTGCGCTCTACGTGGACGGCGCGCGGGACCCCGCGTTCCGTGACGGCGTGGACGTGGAGCTGTCCAACTGGCGGGGCAACCGCACGCCCGGTGCGCTCAAGGAGGAGACCACCACCGGGGTGGCGCTCAACCACAGCGCCTCCTCAGACAACCTGGAAGAGCTGGTCATCCTGGACCACCTGAGCGTGGATGGCATCCTGGCCACCTATGCGTTGCGGGACCCGGAGGTGGCGCAGGTGCACGCCACCGGGTTGTTGGAAGCCGCACAGGTGGGCAGCTTCTGGGGCTGGGGCGGCAATGAAGCCATGATGCTCTACCACGCCACGCACACCCGCATGGCCGCCGGGCTTGCCAAGGCCGAAGACCCCAACGCCACGGTGACCGGCTGTCTGGAGGCCATTGACCGCGTCATGGGCGGCCTGGGCCGGGATGACACCACGTTCCACAAGGCCATGGCGGTGCTCAAGGACATGGCCGGGCTGGTGGAGGGCGGCGTGGTGCAGCGGCGCATCCCCACGCCGCACCTGGCGCACTACGTGTTGCCCATCACCGTGGCGGACCTTCCAGAGGCGCTGCACATCCCCCCGTATGATGCGCCGCTGTTGGATTCCACCATCCTGTCTCCCCGCGTGCGCGCCCGGTTTGACCGCGAACGCCTGCGCCTGGTGAGCGTGGAGACACCTGGCGGCTGGGTGCATGAGCTGTGGCTTCCCGGGCACGCCTGGGCGGATACGCCGGGCCTGTGGAGCCCGGATGGCATTGCGCCGGGCGCCAATGGTTTCCAGGTGCGGTTTGTCCATCCCGGCCTGGCCGCCGCTGCCGCCGCGCTGCAGGCCGAAGAAAAACCCGGCGTGCGCTGGTGGCTCCCCCAGACCCTGGCGCCGTTTGCCCAGGTGGCGCGGGCGGGCCGCAAATATCCGGTGGTGCTCTCCACCCTGGATGGCGCGGGTCAGGTCACCGCCAGTGCGCTGGACCCGCAACGCGTGGGTGTGGTGCTGGCCAACGCGTTTCCCTGACCGTTGGGCCCACGTTCACGGCGCGGGATCATTGCCCAACAACTCTTTCACCGCCGGTGCAAGCATCAGCTTGCTGAACACGCGCGCACAGTCATTGTCCGTGGGGCGCACGCCGGCGCACGTCAATGTCTTCTCCAGGGAAAACTCCTTGAGCAACACACCTTTGTCTGACGTCAGGCCGGACCGCAGCCGCACATCATAGGTGTGGCCGGTGCCGTCCGGCGTGGTGCCCGTGGGCATGTAGACCGTGCGGAACCACATCAAGCGCTCCGCCTTGGCGGTCTTCAGTGCCTTGGTGGCGGTGTCACCGCGCAACACGCCGTCATCAGAAAGATCCTTGGCCACCGCGCCGCCCACCGCGGTCACGCGTGGCTCCAGGCCGCCGTGGGAGACCATGGTGCGCAGGGACCTCCACAGGTCCTCGTCTGCTTTTGGCGCCGAGGAGAAGCTGTGTTCGCCAAGTGCACGGGTGGACATCAACAGTGCCACGCGCGCGGGACTCTTCTTCTCCGGGCCACGCGTCTTGTTCTTGGGGGCCGGCGCCGGCGGCCGGGGCACCACCGCTGTACCTGGCGTGGTGGCCGCAACACCAGCGGGCTGCGTGGCGGCGGGTTGTTCCACGGCGGTGGACGCCGCTGGTTGGGGCGTACCTGTTGATGCTGGACCGGTCACCACCGCAACTGCCGGTGGCGGCGCACTGGAGGATGAGGCCGCGGGTGCTGGCGCCGTGGCCTGGACGGGCGTGCTGGAAGACGGCGGTGGGGACGGGCCACGTGACGAGGGGATGGTGCGCGGCTGCCCCTCGGGGGGGGTGCTTGGACCCGCGGGCGGCGCGCGCGTGGAAGACGCCGG
>Ga0154020_10007395_pt1 | contig 12827 bp, 12 predicted proteins | sample Klosneuvirus_201_FD_109709 | JGI IMG/M metagenome (GOLD analysis project Ga0154020, IMG submission 109709) | Active sludge microbial communities from wastewater, Klosterneuburg, Austria - Klosneuvirus_20160825_MG | ecosystem: Engineered > WWTP > Aerobic digester > Activated sludge | place... | reverse complement strand
GTCCAGCGTGGAGCAGCAAGCGGTCAAGGAGGAGCGCGACACCAGCGCCGCCAACGTCAACACGTACAAGGAGTCGGCGAAGGCCTACGGGTCGAAGATGATGATGAAGCCGGGTACGATGGCCTCGGCCAGCGCGACCGGGACGGCGAAGGCGCTGAGCGTCGACGTCACCTCGAAGTGAGACGCTCCAGGCTGGCCTCCTAGCCAATACTGGTCTTCTTCGGGCAGTCGAGCGACACTGCGCTCCGGATGCGTTCGGCGACCCAGAAGGCCCTGTTCGTTGCAGGTGCTTACTGCGCCTCCGCCGCCCTCTACATCGTCCTCTCGTCGCGGGTCGCGGCGGCCCTCGCCAGCGACGTGGCGAGCCTCGAGCGCATCGAGCGCATGAAGGGCGTGGCGTTCATCCTGGTCACCTCGGCCGTCCTGTTCGTCGCCACGCGCGCGATGCTGCGGCGAGCGGCCGTGGACGCGCGAGCGCTGAACCTGCAGCGCGAGGCCCTCGTCGCCACCGAGCGCAAGGCCACGGCGGGCATGATGGCGGCGGCCATCGCCCACGACGCGAACAACGTGCTGACGGCGCTGCTCGGCGAGCTGGCGCTCATCGAGGACGAGGTCGGCAGCCGGCCGGGGCTCCGGAACCTCGACGCCGCCGCGCAACGCCTCGTCGACCTCAACCGCCGCCTGATCACCGCGGCCAAGACCCAGAGCGAGACGGTGCGGGTCGTCGACGTCCGGCAACTGTGTACCGAGGTGCTGGGGGTCTACCGGCCGCACGGCGCGCTCCGAAGGTGCAAGGTCGTGACGAACCTCGAGCACGCCCCGGCCGACGTCCGCCTCCGCGCGAGTCCGGTGCTCGTGCAGCAGATCCTCGGCAACCTGCTCGTCAATGCGGGCGAGGCCACGGACGGCAAGGGCACGGTCGAGCTCCGGCTGAAGAGCGACGCCACCGCGCTGGTGGTCGAGGTCCACGACGATGGTCCCGGCGTGCCCGCGGATCGACGGGAGAACCTGTTCGAGGCGCTCGTCACGACGAAGGCCACCGGCACCGGCCTCGGGCTCTACTCGGCGCGCGCGTGCGCGACCGCGGCGGGGTTCACGCTCGCGGTCGACGACTCGCCGCTCGGCGGCGCGTGTTTCCGCGTGACGCTGCCGCGCCCCGTCGCTTAGGGGAGCTCGTCGGCGCCGACGTCGCGGAGGGAGGTGCGGGGCATGGCGTCGAGATCGTCGTCGCAGCGGCCCGCCGGGACGGCCACGCCCTTGTCCTTGACGCTTGCCGTGGACACGAGGTGGAGGTCTCCCTTGCTCGCGTCCACGAAGAGGGCGGCGGTCGCGGCCGACTGGTCGCCGACGCGGGTCGCCACGGCGCCCGCGCCGCGGTCCTTGAACGCGTGGCTCGCGAGGTTGTTGAAGAAGCGCGCGTTGGTCCGCGCGAAGCGCCACTCGAACGAGGAGGACACCGGGGCGCTCGTCGAGAAGACGGTGTTGTGGGCGACGACGGTCTCGCAGGCCTGCTCGAGGGCGATGCCGGTGTCGAAGGAGGCCGCCGACGCGAACAGCGCCGCGCTCCCCGCGAACACGGTGTTGTTGCGGATGACGCCGCCGTATTGACCCACCAGCGTCGCGCCGCCGCAGAGCCCCGCGTAGGTGCGGCCCACGGTGGACTCGCCGAGGCCGAACCCGATCCCCCGCGCGCAGTCCTTGATCACGTTGCGCTCGACGACGTTGTCGCGGCCACCCTTCCACAGGTGGATGCCGTGCTCCGAGAGCCCGCTCGCGCAGTAGAACCCCTCGACGACGTTGTCACGGATCACCCAGCCGCGGCTCGCGTGGATGTCGATGCCGCCCGTGTAGCAGCTGTCCCGCACCTTGGTGCGGCCGGCGTCGGTGAGCTCGATGCGCGAGCACGCGACGAGCCCGCCGTCGACGAAGTGGTCGAACGCGGCGTTCGCGTTGACCTTGATGCCCTGCTGGCCCGGATCGAGCACGTGCACGTCGTAGACGCGGGGATTCTTCACGTCGGCCGTGGCGAGGCCGTACACGTGGATCGGGTGGTCGTACGCGCGCCGGACGGTGAGGTGCGCCACGGTCACGTCGTCGGCGGTGATCTGGATCGCGTCGCCCGCGGCCGTCGAGTAGCCGGCGTCGAGGATCACCTTGGTGCGATCGCCGCTCTTGCCGCGCAGGGTGACGCCCTTGCTGTGCAGCTGGAGCGTCTTGCCGCCGAGGTCGTAGGTGCCGTCGGGGAGGACGATGGTCGATCCAGCCGCGGCGTCGAACACGGTCTGCACCAGCTTGGTCTTGTCCGTCACCTCGACGAACGCGGCGGGGAGCGCGAGCGGCGCGCACCGGGTCGAAGGGGGCGCGGTGTCGACGACCGCGTCGGCGCCCGTATCGCCGGCGCCCCCATCGCCGGCGCCTGTATCCCCGAGCGCGTCCGTAGGGACGTCGCTGGTCACGTCGGCCACCGCGTCCACCGTCGCGCTGTCGGGGTCGGAGGACGTCTCGCCACCGTCGCCCCCACCGCAGCCGACGAGCACCCACGAGAGGACGACCCCGGAGACGGCGCTGCGCATGCCCGGAGCTTATCGCGCCTCGCGTCCTTGGTCGCGCTCGCCGCTCTGGGTCACAATGGACGTCGATGAAGCCCCTCGCACCCCCGACCGCCGATCGCCGTCGCTTCCTCCTGCAGGCGGCGGGCACCCTCGCCTGCGTCGCTTGCTCGTCGAGTTCCATGGACCAGTCCCCGGCGAGCGGACCGATCGCGGCGGGCAAGGTCGCCGCGGTGGCCGTCGGCTCCCTCACGCCCATCGGCGACCACCCGGTGGTGCTCGGTCGAGACGCGCGCGGACTCTACGCGATGTCGACGATCTGCACGCACCGCTCGTGCAACATGCGCAACGACGGGAGCGTGTCGGCGAGCGGCCTCGTCTGCGACTGCCACGGCTCGCGGTTCGACGCGAACGGCGGCGTGACGGTGGGCCCGGCGACGAAGGCGCTCGATCACTACCGCGTCGAGCTCGCCACGGACGGGACGATCACCGTCCAGGCGAGCCAGATCGTGGGCGCGGACGTGCGCACGGTGGTCGCGTGAGGCTTGGTTCGTGGACCACGCTCGCGCTAGGCTGTGCGGCGTGACTCGATGGCTCGTCGTCCTCGTGCTCGTCGGTTGCGGGCCCTCGCGGCCGCCCGCCGAGCAAGGCAAGCCCTGCCAGTGCGGCGCACCGAACGCCCCGAAGTCGAGCTGAGTGATAGTCTCCGAGGCCGAGGAACGATGACGAACTCGTGGATTGTGGCGGGGATGCTGGGTCTCGCGGCGTGTCACGGCACTCCGGCGCCGTCGCCGAAGTCGACGGCGACCGCCGCCGCGTCGATGGGGCTCGACTCCTCCGAAGCGGTCGCGCGCGCCTACGCGAAGGCGCTGAACGAGGGCACGCTCGAAGACGGACTCGCGCTCTTCCCGAACGAAGCCGTCCTGACGTCCTTGCTCACGTGCACCGGGCCCAACCCGTTCGTCGCGCACGTGGCCGAGCAGCGCAAGCAGCTCACCGAGCAGCACGGCAAGCTGCAGAAGATCCTGAAAGAGCAGAAGCTCTCGTTCGTCTACGTCGGCCCCGGCGAGGTGCAGTCGAAGAAGCAGGGCGCGGTCGAGGACAACTGCACCTTGCAGGACGACTACGAGACCCACGAGGAGTTCCTGCGCTTCGAGCCCGAGTCGAAGGCGCGGCTGATCGTGATGAAGGCCGGCGGCCGCTTCTACCTCGTCGACGCCCCGAAGTAGTCTCTTGTCGTGAGTCTCACGGAGAGCGAGATCCTCGCCGTCCTCGACGCCGCCGCGGCCTCGCAGGACGACTACCCGATGCCGTGGCCTGGCCTCCGCGGCTCGGTCGGGCACTTCGAGCTGCACGCGATGCGTTTGATCGCCGTGCGCTCCCGGCGCGGTGACGACTGGGGGATCCTCTTCGAGGTCGTGCAAGGCGACATCCTCGAGGGGCCTCACGAGCAGGTCCGCTGGCCAGCCACCATCCAGCAGTATCGCTACGGCTCGCGGGTGCCCTCGGGCGGCCGCTACCTCGAGGACGCGCGACCCATCGGCATGCACCGCGTGGTCCCCGAGGGCCAGGATACCTATGTCGGTGTCGAGGTCGTCGGACCGAGGGGCAAGAAGCGGCTCACGCTGACCGCCGCGCTCGTGCGGCGCTTGCGACCGGGGAAGGCGGCCGCCAGAGTCGAGGACTGGCCCAGCGTCCTCGCGATCCGGGCGCGACTCGCGGAGGACCCAGGCACCTTCTGGACCGAGCCGCGGGCGCTGGCGAAGAAGACGCTCGCGATTCCCGACGCCGTGGTCGTCGTCGAGACCGACGCCTTTGCGCACACGGAGGGTCCGCCGAGCGCGTCGAAGACGTACCGCTCGCTCGCGAAGGCGATCGTTTCCCGCAATCCCTCGGTGTTCGTGCCCCATCGCGCGAATGTGGGGTTTCGCGCCGGGCCCAAAACGCGGCCCGAGCGCCTCCCCAGTTGACGGGTCCGTCGGATGCGTTACGGGTCCGCCCATGGGAGACGCCCCCGAAGCCACGCACAAGTTCCAGGCCGAGGTCAGCCAGGTCCTGCACCTGGTCATCCACTCGCTCTACAGCCACAAGGAGATCTTCCTCCGAGAGCTGGTCTCCAACGCGAGCGACGCGCTCGACAAGCTGCGCTTCCGCGCGCTGACCGAGCCGGGCCTGCTCGAGGGCGGCCCCGAGCTCGAGATCCGGATCGTCCCCGACGAGGCCGCCGGCACCCTCACCCTCGAGGACTCCGGCGTCGGCATGACGCGCGACGAGCTCGTCACCCACCTCGGCACCATCGCGCACAGCGGGTCGCGGGCGTTCCTCGCGATGCTGCAGCAGCAGGGCAAGGACAAGGACGTCACCCTCATCGGCCAGTTCGGCGTCGGCTTCTACAGCGCCTACCTGGTCGCCGATCGCGTCGAGGTCGTGTCGCGCGCCGCGGGCAGCGAAGAGGCGTGGCGCTGGGAGTCCGAGGCCAAGGACACCTTCACCGTGGTCCCGGTCGAGCGGGCCACGCGCGGCACCTCGGTGATCCTCCACCTGCGCAAGGAGCACGAGGAGTTCCTCACGCCGTGGCGCCTGCGCGAGCTCGTACGCCGCTACTCGGACTTCGTGAGCCACCCGATCCGGCTCCGCGGCAAGGACAAGGACGGCAAGGAGGAGGACGAGACCATCAACCGCGCGAGCGCCCTCTGGCAGCGCAGCAAGAGCGAGATCACCGCCGAGCAGTACGAGGAGCTCTACAAGCACCTCACCCACGACGCCGCGGCGCCGCTCGCCCACACCCACTTCCAGATCGAGGGCAACCAGCAGTTCGCGGGGTTGCTCTACCTGCCGCGCGCCGAGGACCGCGATCTGTTCGCCGACGATCGCAAGAAGGGCATCCGCCTGTTCGTCAAGCGCGTGTTCATCATGGAGGACTGCGAGCAGCTCCTGCCCCCGTGGCTCCGGTTCGTGCGTGGCGTCATCGACAGCGACGACCTCCCGCTCAACGTCTCGCGCGAGATGCTGCAGGACTCGGCCGCCGTCCGCGCCATCAAGCGCCAGGTGGTCAAGAAGGTGCTCGACCTGCTCGACGAGGTGGCCAAGGAGCGCCCCGCCGACTACGCGGAGTTCTTCCGCGCCCACGGCGCCACGATCAAGAGCGGCCTCGCCACCGACTTCGAGCACCGCGAGAAGATCGGCGCGCTCGTGCGGTTCGCGTCGTCGCACACGGTGGATCACTCTGACACGGAGAAGGGGGACGAGAACGGCGGGCTCACCTCGCTCGAGGCCTACGTCGGCCGCATGAAGGAGAACCAGCCGGCGATCTACTACGTCACCGGCGAGTCCCTGAAGGCGATCGCCGGCTCGCCGCACCTCGAGGCGCTGCGCCAGCGCGGCTACGAGGTGCTCTACCTGACCGACCCGGTCGACGAGTGGGCGGTCGACGGCCTGCGCGAGTTCTCCGGCAAGAAGCTCGTCTCGGCGATGCGCGCGGAGCTCCCGCTCGAGGAGTCGGAGGACGACAAGCAGGAGCGCGAGAAGGCCAAGGGCGACCTCGGCCCGCTGCTCTCGGCCATGCACGAGATCCTCAAGGACCACGTGAAGGAGGTCCGCGTCTCGGATCGCCTCACCGACTCGCCGGCGTGCCTCGTCGGCGTGGAGGCCGGCACCAACCCGTACCTCGAGCGCGTGCTCAAGGAGCGCGGCCACGCGGTGCCGCGGCAGCAGCGCATCCTCGAGGTGAACGCCAAGCACCCGCTGCTCGTGAAGATGGCGGCGCTGCACGCGCGCGAGGCGGCGTCGGCCGAGGTGATCGACTGGACCGAGACGCTCTACGATCAGGCCCTGCTCACCGAGGGCAGCGCGATCGAGGACCCGCAGCGGTTCGCCAAGCGGGTCGCCGAGCTGCTCACGCTGGCCGCCGCGCAGAAGGCCTAGGTTCGCCGGCCGACGCTCCTTCGTGGCGCGTCGGCCGACGGCTCTCGAGGCACTCCCACTCGAGCAGCGTCGCGAAGTGGCGGCTGCGCCAGTCGTGCAGGTAGTTCGGCAAGATGCCGCGGATCGCGAAGCCGGCGCGGAGCTGCGAGTCGAGCACCCGGTCCTTCAGCTCGCCGCGCACCACCCGCGCCACGTACTCGTGCGGGGTCATGGTCTCGGCGAGCTCGCTGTAGCCGTAGAGGCGTCCGCCCGCGACGATGCGCGCGAGGCGGAGGCGTCGACAGAGGTCGAAGAGCTCGGCGTAGAGCGCCTTGCCGACGCCCTTGCCCCAGCTCTGCGGCCCGACGTAGACGTCGGCGAGGTACAGCGTGTCGCCCTCGGGGTCGTGCCGCGCGAACGTGCCGCCGTCGGTGACGCCCATCCAGGTGTGCGCGCGCAGCGGGTCGATCGCGCGGGGCAGGATCAGCGTCGCGATGGCGCCGACGACGACGCCGTCCTCGACGGCCACCCGCTGCCCCTCGGGGAAGACCCCCTGGTGCGCCCGCAGCTGATCCTCCTCGAACACCACGCCTTCTTCGAGCAGGTCGGGGTAGGCGGCGTGGTTGAGGGCGACGAGGGACGGGAGGTCGAGCAGCGTGGCGACGCGGGTCTGGATCGGCATGACCCCTCCAGTGAAACCCACCCTCGGCCGAAAGCTCGCGTTGCCACGGAAGCGGCAGCGCAACGTTGCCGGGCTGTCACCGGGCGAGGGCGATCCATGACCTTCGGCTCGGATCAGGGCGAGGGCGTGCAGTGGTTCACGTACGCCTCGGTCGAGTACGCGCCGTGCTCGCCGGTCCCCGTGAGGCGCGCGAGGAACACGGGCGGCGGGACGTAGCCCGGCCCCGGCGAGCCCGGCTTCGGGCACAGCTCGGCCGGCAGCGTCGTCGTCGTGTTCAGCAGCGAGATCGAGGTGTTCACGAAAGGGCTCGTGGCCTCGCTCAGCGTGCCGCCCCAGCCCGTGCTGTCGAACGGCGCGGGCGCGGGCGGTCCACCGAACGACGTGGCCGCGCCGGGGATGACGTGGATCGTTCCGCCGACCGTCTTCAGCGCTCCCCCGGGACCGTGCGGCGCGGTCAGGTAGATCGTGGCCGACTTGAAGCTCCCACTCGCGACCGTCGCGGAGGCCGTGAAGGGCGAGGCGTCCACGTTCTTGTGGCACGTCACGCGCACCGCCGGCGGCCAGCGGCTGCCGCCCTCCGCGTCCGCGCAGCTCGCCGTGAAGGTGCCGCCGTCCATGCGGCCCTTGATCAGGAACCCGAAGCCCGAGAAGCGGTCGACGTCGCCCTTGCAGCGCGTGGAGAGCGCCTCGAAGCCCCCGCCGCTCGCGAGCACCGCGCGTTCGTTGCCCGGGCCGAACGGCATGGTCCCGCCCAGCGTCGCGACGGTCTTGCCGCCCGTCTGCACCTCCACGGTGTCGACCACGGCGCACGCCGGCTCGGGCGTCGCGAGCGAGACGCGACCCCGGAGCTCCACGCGCGGCGCCGCGCCGTCCATCTCGAAGTACGCGAGCTCGAAGAGATCGCAGTAGGCCTTCACCGCCGCGGTACCGGCCTTCGGCGTGCACGCGATGCCGGTGTCGGGAGCGGTGTCGGTGGTGCCGGTGTCCGTGAGGGCGTCGCTCGGGCTCGTGTCGGAGGTCGAGGAATCCGGCGTCGATCCGTCGGCCGACCCATCCGACGCAGCGTCGCCCGCCGCATCCGACGGCACGCTGGATTCCGGGTCGGAGCCGCCACACGCGGACAGCAAGGCGACGAGCGAAGCGGCAGCCAGGAAGCGCATGCGGACCTCGGTTGCGGCCTTCGCGGGTCGCGTTCATGCTCCGCGCGCATGTCGCTCCTTGCCGCCGTCCGCGCGTCCAAGTCCGGCGGCACCCTGATCGCCGTGCGCGCGAAGCCGCGCGCGTCCCGCTCCGCCATCCTCGGCCTGGTCACCGATCCGAACGGCGCGGTCGCCCTCGACGTGGCGATCGCCGCGCCCCCCGTCGACGGCGCGGCCAACACCGAGATCGTGGCCTTCCTCGCCGGCGTCCTCGGTCTGCCGAAGCGGTCGGTCCGCATCGCCCGGGGCGACGGGAGCCGGCACAAGATGGTCGAGGTCGACGCGCCCACCGAGGCCGTCCTCGCGTGCCTCGCCGACCTCGTGTAGCTTCGACCGGTGCGCCTCCCGTTTCACAAGTACGAGGGAACGGCCAACGATTTCCTGGTGATCGAGCGCGCCGACGACCTCGATCCGGCGGTCGTGCGGGCCCTCTGCGATCGCCACCGCGGCGTCGGCGGCGACGGCGTGCTCCTCGTCCGCCCCGGCCCGCGGCCGCGCATGATCGTGCGCAACGCCGACGGCTCGCGCCCCGAGATGTGTGGCAACGGCGTGCGCTGCGTCGCGCTCCACCTCGCGCGCACGCGCGACGACCACGGGCCGTTCGAGATCACCGTCGACACCGACGCCGGCCCGCGCACGTGCGTGGTGGAGCGCGTCGGCGACACCGGCGAGATCACCGTCGACATGGGCGTGGTCAAGGTGCTCGACACGGTCTCGGTGGAGCACGAGGGCCGCCCCATCCGCCTCGTGCGCGCCGACGCCGGCAACCCCCACGCGATCACGTTCGACCCGCTCGACGACGCCGCGCTCGACGCGCTCGGCGCGCGCCTCCAGACCGACCCCTTGTTCCCGAGCGGCGTGAACCTCGAGCGCGTAGTCGACGACGGAGACCTCGCCGACACGCTGGTCTTCGAGCGGGGCGTCGGGCGCACTCTCGCGTGCGGCACCGGCGCCTGCGCGGTGGCCGCGGTGCTCGTGGCCGAGCAGCGGCGCTCCTTCGATCGCCCGATCAAGGTGCGCCTCCCGGGCGGCGTGCTCCGCATCAGCCTCGAGCGCGTGCCCAGCGGCGCGCGCGTGCGCATGCGCGGGCCGGCCCGCTTCGTGTTCGCGGGGACCGTCGAGCTCCCGGTGGGGGCCGCGTCGTGAGCCAGGGCGCGACCCCTGCGGATCTGCCGGTCGTGGGGCCGCCCATCGTCTCGCGGGTGCTCGTCGTCTCCGCGGATCCCGAGATCCACAGCACGATCGCGCGGGCGCTCGAGCTCTACGCCTCCGACGAGACCCAGGTCGTCCGCCTGTTCCACGCCGAGACCGCGTCCGATGCGCTCGCGCTCGCCACGGCGCAGTCGCCCCGCATCGCGTTCGTCGACGTCACCCTCGGGCAGGGCGCGGGCATCGGCCTCGTGCACTTCTTGCCGGCCAGCGTCGCGGGGCTCGTCGTCGTGGCGATCGTCCCCGAGGGCGCCAACGGCGACGTGCGCCTGGTGGAGCAGGCCGCGTCGCTCGGCGCCTCGTGGGTGCTGCTCGGGGAGCTGACCGGCGACGACGTGCTCCGCGCGTTCGGGCGGGTGTCGCCGGGCTCCCTGTCCACGCCGCCTCCGCGCTTCGCGACGCAACCCCCGCTCGCCGAGCCGCCCGAGACGCGGCGCGCGCTCGCCATCTCCGACACCCGCACCCTCGTCGATCTCGACGCCACGCTCGGGGCGCTCGCCTCTTCGCTGCCGCGCGCCGATCCCCGCGTGCCGCTCTGCCACGAGCTTCGGGCGGCCCTCGAGCGGTGCACCGCCGACGAGCGCGTGCGTCGCGCCACGCTGCAGGATCCCTCCACGTCGGCCTATTCGTTCGCCTATTTCGTCGACCTCGCCGGTCGCGAGATCGACCTCGCGCGCCGTCACGGGCGGCGGTTCGCGCTCGCCACCATCGAGCTCGCTCCGGGCGCGCTCGACCCGCGCACGGCCGTCGAGGTGGTGCTCGGTGCGGTGCGCGACACCGACGTCGTGGCGCGCGCAGAGGAGCACGAGCTGCTCCTGCTCCTGCCCGAGACCGGCACCAAGGGCGCGCGCACGCTGCGTCGTCGGGTGATCGAGCGCATCCACACCCACGCCCGTCGCAACCTCGAGAAGCCGCCGCTGCGCATGGGCATCGCGGGCTTCCCGTGGGACGGCGAGGACCTCTCGCGCCTGCTCCGCGTCGCCCGTCGACGCGCGGAGCGGTGGTCGCAGTGGGACACGCCGAGCGCCACGCAGGCCCTCCTGCAGCGCGCGGTCGACGCCCTCGCCCGCGGCATCCTCCCCGACGCGATCGGCCCGCTCTGCCCGATCGACGTGCCGCTGCGGGAGGCGTGGTCGATCTTCGACACCCTGGTGCGCGAGTCCACGCGCGCCGGTGACGCCACGATCGCCTTGCACGCGCCGCACGACGCCTCGGTGGAGACCGTGGGCCTCGGCCCCTCGGTTCGGGCGGCCGCGCTCGAGGCGATCGGCGCGGCAGACTCGCGGGGGGCCGACGCCTTCGGACCGACGTCCGCGCAGCGCAGCTCGCGCCGTGACGGCGTGCCGAGCGAGCGCGCCGCGCCGCGCGAGGGGCGCGACGTGCTCTCGGTGGTCACTGGCGTGTCGCGCCTCGCCGACGGACGGTTCGCGGGCCTCGAGGTCGCCGCGCTGCTGTGCGAGCACGCGAGCTACGGGATCGTCGGGCGCACGGTCGAAGGGCGGCTCCTCGCGCTCCATGGTTACGATCTGCCCTTCGCCGAGGCGCTCCTCGGCACCCTCGATCAGCCGACCTACCGGCGCGGCGCGGTGGCCGACGGCTCCACGTCGCCCTCGTCGCCCATCTCGCGCGCGCGCAGCGATCCCGCGGGTTTGCGTCGCTGATCCCGGCCGCTCTGGGCAGCGTCCGGGAGCTGTGTTACCCGTGGCGCAGCTCGGCGGAACACCACCCGTGGTGAACCGTCGTGCCGCCGAGAGCTCGCCTCGGTCTGCTCAATCCCGAGCAGAGCGTGGGCGCGTGACGGAGCGGGCGACCGCTCCGCCGCGAGGGAAGCACGGTGACCCGCGTTCGCGCGGGGACTCCGACGCGGCCCCCGCCACGGTGACCGGGGACGACCATCACGCAGCCACTGCCTCTGCTTCACGGCAAGGTGGGAAGGGTGATGGGAGGACGATCCGGAAGCCCGGAGACCTGGCTCGTCGGTGACCTCGACCTCACGCACGGATGGGTGCGTCAGGAGGGCCGATGCGCGCTGTCTCACCGTTGTTCGCCTTGCTCTGTTCGCTCGCCAGCGGTCCGCTCGTCGGCTGTGGGAGCGAGCCCCCGCTCGCCTCCACCTCTGCGCCCGCGGCCCTCGGGTACGCGACCCGCGTGGTCTCGTTCACCAAGGGCGAGAAGGGCGGCTTCCACGAGGAGCTCCTGCCCGCGGTGGTGCTCGGGCCGCCCAGGGGCAACGGGTGCTGCGCCGGGTCGCTCGACGTGCTCTCGCTGGGCAACGGCGGGGAGATCGTGCTCGCGTTCGACCACGACATCGTCGACGGCCCGGGCACGGACTTCCTCGTCTTCGAGAACTCGTTCGAGGTCTCCGGCGACCCGACCAACGTCGTGGCCGAGCCCGCCGAGGTGTCCGTGAGCATGGACGGCGTGCACTGGACGGCGTTCCCCTGCACCGCCACCAAGTTCCCCTACGGCACCTGCGCGGGGTGGCACCCAGTGTACGCGAGCCCCGACCAGCCCCTCGATCCGGAGCACCCCGAGGCCGCGGGCGGCGACCCGTTCGACCTCGCGACGATCGGCGTCCAGCGGGCGCGCTACCTTCGTATCCGCGACATGAACGGGAGGTTCCCCGCGGCCGCGCCCACGGCTGGGTTCGACCTCGACGCGATCGCCATCCTGCACGCGGCGGCCTCCTCGGGGGGCTCGCCGGCCGATCCCTGACCGCGCCGGCCGTGCGCGGAGCGCCAGAACTGCGCTAGGCTCGCCGCTCCATGACGGAGATCGGAGAGCCCCTGATCCAGTTCTCCGGCGTCAAGAAGCGCTTCGGCACCAAGATCATCTACGACAACCTCGACCTCACCATCGTCAAGGGCGAGACCCTCACCATCCTCGGCGGCTCGGGCGTGGGCAAGAGCGTGATGCTCAAGATGCTGATCGGGCTCCTCACCCCGGACGCGGGCTCGATCGTCTTCGACGGCATCGAGCTCACCAAGCTCGGCGCCCACGCCTACGGCGACATCCGCCGGCGCATCGGATACCTGTTCCAGAGCGCTGCGCTGTTCGACTCGCTCAACGTGGGCGACAACGTGGCCTACGGGTTGCGCGAGCACCAGGCGGTCAAGCGCATGACCGACGACGAGATCCACCACCGCGTCGGCGCGAGCCTCGAGCTCGTCGGTCTCCCGGGCGTGCAGGAGATGATGCCGTCGGATCTCTCCGGTGGCATGCGCAAGCGCGTCGGGCTCGCCCGCTGCATCGCGGTGCAGCCCGAGGTCATCCTCTACGACGAGC
>Ga0154020_10007394_pt1 | contig 12832 bp, 10 predicted proteins | sample Klosneuvirus_201_FD_109709 | JGI IMG/M metagenome (GOLD analysis project Ga0154020, IMG submission 109709) | Active sludge microbial communities from wastewater, Klosterneuburg, Austria - Klosneuvirus_20160825_MG | ecosystem: Engineered > WWTP > Aerobic digester > Activated sludge | place... | reverse complement strand
ATAGTTTGGATGGTTGACAATTTATTTTAAAAGAAATTATGGATATCTCAATGCAAAGCACGAAGGGTACGGATAATATGCAGCAGGCAAAAAGGAGCCTGGTATTTCTTGGCATCGTAAGTATAGTGATGCTTTTCGCCGGACTTACTTCAGGCTATATCGTAAGACAAGGTGAGGGTAAATGGGTAGAGTTTGCTTTGCCTCATACCTTTATTATCAGCACAATATTGATTGTACTGAGTAGTATTCCGATGCAATGGTCCTTGATTTCCATTCGAAAGGGAAATCATAAGAATATGATGACAGGACTGATTTTGACTGCATTACTCGGCCTGGGTTTCGTACTTACGCAATACCTTGCATGGACCGAACTATTCAATCAAGGCATTGCCTTCACCGGAAGAATTAAAGATGTAACCACTGACTTCACTTATATTCCTTCAGGTGTGGAGACTGCGGAACAAGCCGGAGACTCAGGTAATGTTGCCGGTTCATTCTTATATGTCATCACCGGTTTACATGTTCTGCATTTACTCGCAGGGTTGATTGCCTTATTTATTGTATTTTCGCGCGCATCCAGTAAGAAATACTCAGCGGACAATTACAATGGCGTGAAAATGTGTGCAATATACTGGCACTTCCTAGGCGGACTGTGGCTATATTTATTTTTCTTTTTACTTTACATCCGATAAGAACCTGGCATTAAAATATTCGTAATAATTCATTCTATAAGAATAATAATTCATGGCAAATCAAGCAGCTGTAGCATCCTCTTCTGATAATATCTGGGGTGGCGGTCGTTCTCCGTTTTCTGTTCGTTGGGGAAAGATGTATATGTGGATCTTCCTCGTATCTGATGCATTCACTTTCTCAAGTTTGTTGATCGCATACGGAGCAATGAGACATCGCTTTCCGGAAGTATGGCCAAAGCCGGGAGATGTATTTACACACTTCCCTTTCATCCATGCACACGTTCCGCTGATGTATGTTGGATTGATGACTTTCATTCTCATCATGTCTTCAGTAACTATGGTGCTTGCCGTGGATGCCGGTCATAGCATGAAAAGAAAGACGGTATTGAAATGGCTGGGCTTAACAATCATTGGAGGATTCATGTTCCTTGGCTCTCAGGCCTGGGAGTGGTATCACTTCATTAAAGGGTCTGAGCATGGTGCATATGTTTTAGCTGACGGACGTTATGCACGGACAGATGATTTGGAACCGGGAGTTTTAAAATTTCATGACGGAACTGTTGTGGAAGGAGCCGAGGCCGAAGCTTTGATCGCCACCTCAGTAAAGAATGTTAAAGGTGCAAACCTCACTGAGAATGAATATGGAAACGTTCCATTGTTTGGAAATTTCTTTTTCTTCATCACAGGATTTCACGGCTTCCACGTATTCAGTGGAGTCGTCATTAATATCATCGTATTTATCCTCGTATATCAAGGATTTCTTGACAGGAAAAAAGACTACGAGCTTGTCGAAAAGGTCGGATTGTACTGGCACTTCGTTGACCTTGTATGGGTATTCGTCTTCACGTTCTTCTACCTTGTCTGATCATTTATAAATTACAAAAGCTGTTCATATGTCTGATGTACACCACGAAGTTGTTTCGCATGAAAGCGAAGAAAAAGCACACAGTGCTTTGAATACAAAAATGATCTGGAAAGTATTCTGGATCCTTTTGGGAATTACTCTCTTTGAAGTTGGAATTTCATTTACAGGAATCCCGCATACGATTTTGATCTGGACCTTTGTTGCACTTACTTTGGTAAAGGCCTATTATATCGTGGGCTATTTCATGCATATGAAGTTTGAGGCTGTTCCATTTCAGTGGGCGATTCTTTTACCATTCATTCTTATCGTTTATTTAATATTCATTGCCCTCTATGAAGGCACGGCCATTGGATTAATTCCGGGCTAAATATTCGCAAGAATGAGTTCTCCTGTCTGGAAAAAGATAGCTATACCATTTGCCATTCTTCTCTTCCCTGTTGTATTCTGGCTCGTCCTGATAACAGGGAAGAATCATTTCAAGGCCCTTCCAATTTACGGTCCTATACAAATCAGTGAGACTGGTGATACTACCTATCACACTGTAGGCTCTTTTCATTTATTGAATCAGGAAGGAAAACGAGTATCCGACGAAGATTTGAAAGGTAAAATTATTGTAGCAAATTTCTTCTTTGCCTCTTGTACCAGCGTTTGCCCGGATATGAACGCGCAAATGGCAAGGCTGCAGAGTAAAACCGGAACCTTTAAGGATGTGCAGCTAATTTCTTTCACCGTTAACCCTGAACGTGATTCTGTTTCGGTTCTTGCTGACTATGCCACTAAGCTTGGAGCGGATCCGGAGCGGTGGTGGTTTCTCACTGGTAATAAAGATTCTATTTATACCATCGCAAGGGAAGGATTTCTGGTATCGGCAGCAGCCGGAAAAGATGCTGATGACTTTTTCCATAGCCAGGATTTAATCTTGCTGGATTCTAAAAGGCGGATTCGTGCAATGGTAGATGGTACCGTTTATAAAGAAGTTGATTCACTCTTTCAGAAAATTGAATTGCTTCGTTTTGAAGAGTCAGGTCAGCAATAGTTTTCTCTTGCTCTTCCATAGAGATTCACTGCATTCTTTGTAAATAAATCAGCACAATAAAATGAATTCTACAGATAACAAGCACAAGATTTACCTGCGTTTAATTTATTTTGTTTCTGTTGTTGTCTTTCTGCTGATCGTCTATTTAGGACAACTTCCTAAATCTGATTCGATTCCCGGCTGGGCTAAAATGCTTCCGCTGTTGAATGCGTTTTTAAATGGAACGACATGCGTTCTCCTCTTGATTTCCTTATACTTTATAAAAAACAAAAAAGTAGAAATCCACAAAAGACTAAATCTGCTGGCTTGTGCGCTCTCAACAATCTTCCTTTTGTCTTACGTTACCTTTCACTCTTTTGGTGTTGAAACTAAGTATCCCTTGGACAATCCAATGAGACCTGTGTATTTATTCATTCTTATCAGTCATATTATTCTCGCTGCAGTTGTATTACCTTTGGTTTTGATATCTTTGTATCGTGGCTTAACGAGCCAGGTACAATCACATCGGAAAATTGTTCGTTGGTCTTTTCCGATCTGGTTGTATGTAACCATTACAGGCGTGATTGTGTACCTCATGATTTCACCCTATTATCAATACTGAAATTGAAAAAATTAGTCACCATAGTAATTCTGTCTTTTTTCCTGATGCTGTCAGCGATTCCTGTTTCTGCACAATGTTCGATGTGTCGTCGTGTAGCTGAAACAAATCAGGAAGGCCACGCTAATAAAGTTGGAAAATCGCTTAATTCAGGCATTTTGTACCTTATGGCCGTTCCCTATTTGCTTGGAGCCATAGGCGTAGCCATGTGGTGGAAGAGTAAAAACAAGCAATAAAGTCCTCTTTTCGGCTATTTTCCTTTTTTTAAGCTGGATAGGATTTTTTATCTTTGAGGGTTATGCAGCTTTATAATAAATACGATAAAGAAACTCTTCGGAGGAAGCTGATGCAGGAAAATTTCCGACGTATCACCTTATCTTTTTACCGCTATGTTATCCTCGACAATCTTCAGGAATTAAGGGATGCGATGTATAGGGATTTATCTCAACTATCAGTTTTGGGAAGAATCTATATCGCACAAGAAGGAATTAATGCCCAGATTTCTGTTCCTCAACATGAGTGGGATAACTTCATGGGATATCTGAACTCATCACCATATTTTAATGGCGTTGATTTAAAGATTGCCATAGAAGATGATGGTAAATCATTTTACAAACTCATCGTCAGACAAAGAAATAAAATTGTTGCAGACGGACTCGATGATAATTCATTTGATGTCACAAATGTAGGGAACCATCTGTCAGCAAAAGAATTCAATGAAGCGATGGAGAATCCTGACACCATTGTTGTCGACATGCGCAATCATTATGAAAGTGAAGTAGGTCATTTTAAAAACGCCGTTCTTCCTGATGCTGATACTTTCCGTCAGGAATTGCCGATTGTCCTTGATTTACTAAAAGATAATAAGGAGAAAAAGATTCTGCTGTACTGTACGGGTGGAATTCGATGCGAGAAAGCCAGTGCATTTTTCCGTCATCATGGTTTTGAAGATGTGAATCAGTTAAATGGTGGTATCATTCATTACGCACGGCAGGTAAAAGCAGAAGGACTTGAGACAAAATTTATCGGAAAGAATTTTGTCTTCGATGACAGACTCGGTGAAAGAATTACGGAAGAAGTAATTAGTGTTTGCCATCAATGCGGTGAAGCGGCCGATCGACATGTGAATTGTGCAAACGATGCATGCCATCTCTTATTCATTCAGTGTGAGTCCTGCACAGAGAAGATGTCAGGCTGTTGCACTCCGGCTTGCAAGGAAATTATTGCTCTCCCAATTGAAGATCAGCGCAAATACCGGAAGATTGAAAAATCAGACCCTGTCCGCAATGTTTTTAAGAGCAGACTCAGACCGAACTTACGCGACATTATCGCACAGTCACCACATATTAATCTCACTTCAAACCAGAAACCATGATGAAAAAACTACTCTTCTTTTCAGCAATATTTTTATTGCTGAAAAACAATACACAGGCCCAGGTTTTATTTTCTGAGGATTTTTCCTCGGGTGCACTTCCTTCCGGATGGACTAATGATAGTCTTGGACTGCCTGCACTAAACCTCTGGCTCTTCAATAATCCCTACGCTCGTAGCATCACCGGGGCAGGCTTTGATGCTAATTTCGCTCTGTTCGATGCTGATGAAAATCTTGTGAACGACAGCATCCCTGAATTTGCCAGCCTTACTTCACCGATAATTGATATCTCAACTGCAAGTGCATTATTATACCTTGAGTTGGATGAACAATTTCGCTCACTGGCACCGCCAACAGGAGAAGCAAAACGATATATCGAATATTCAGTCGATTCCGGTTTGACTTGGACAACCTTGGTTGATGATTCACTTGATTATGGATATCCGACTGCAGTACATTCAATATATGATTTAAGTGCCCTTGCAGGGGTTGAGACTGATTTGATGGTTCGATTTACCTATGAAGGAAATTGGGACTGGTGGTGGGCACTGGATAACTTTCAAATAGTTACTTATGCTCAATGTACCGCTCCGCCGGTTCCGGGCACGGCAACAGCTTCTGCCAGCGCAGTGTGCCCTGATGACTTGTTTGATTTGTTACTGATCGGTGCAGACAATGCTCCTGATATTTCGTATCAATGGCAATCTTCTTCAGATAGTCTCACATGGACCGATATCACGGGTGCAACAATGACAACATTTACATTGAGTCAAGCAACCGCAACTTATTACCAATGTGTAGTGACTTGCTCTGGTGTTGATTCAGCTTCTGTTGTAGTTTATGTTGCAATGAATCCGGGTACTTCATGTTATTGCGTACCTCCGGGATACAGTTGTGCAGGTTTCACCGGAAACATTATTAATGTAAGTATTACGGGAACCAGTTTAAACAATAATTCCGGTTGCGATGAGTTGACTGATGTTGGCTACACGTACTGGCCTGATTTACCATCAACATCGGCAGATCTGGTCAGAGGCAATACTTACGATTTCAATGTGACTACAGATGATGATAATATCATTTCAATCTGGATTGACTACGATTTGAACGGAGGTTTCGAGCCTTCAGAGTGGACACAGGTCTGTGTTACTTCGGTTGCTTCCGTTGCCAATACTGCAAGTATTCTTATTCCGGCTACTGCAACACAAGGGCCAACCAGAATGCGTGTTAGAGCAAGATTAGTTGGAAATACAAATGATTCAACAAGTGCTTGTCTTCTTTTCGGATCAGGTGAATCAGAAGATTATGTAATTGGACTGGACTTTGCAGTAGGTATAAATTCTATTCCATTGAAAGGAACTTCCTTGTATCCTAATCCTGCTACAGCGATGACTTACATCTTCTTTGATAATTCCATTTCAAAAGCAGAGGTACAGGTCATTGATCATATTGGTCGTCTAGTTCAAAGTAAGGAGGTATCAAATGTATTCAGTACTTCCCTTGATCTTTCCAGAGAGTCTGATGGAATTTATTTCGTGCGTATTCTCACCGAACAAGGTGCAGTTACACATAAATTAATGCTTGCCAGATAATATCTCTGCAGCAAATGTTAAAAAAGCCCTCAATTTTGGGGGCTTTTTGCTTTTATACCCTTTGGTAGGATTGTTCATTCAAGCCTTATTAATAATAATACAGAACCTCCAACCTGGTCAAAATATGCTTTTGCAAGCAATTGAATTTTTATATCTTTGTCGCAGTTCTTTAAATTGTCCGTTTCGACGGATTCGCTTATCCAGAAAGGTGGAGGGATTGCGCCCTATGATACCTTGGCAACCCTTATTCCGGGTTATTTGCAAAACAGGCTCGTACTGCTACATAAATAATCAGGATGAATATTAAAGAAGGTGCCAACTCGCTCATTCATTTAGAATGATAGATAAGTCACGTGTGTTCGCCTTGTACATAATGTATATACGATCTCTCTTGACTTGTTCGAGGGAGATTTTTTTTTGGATGAAATCGAAATCCCTGGAAGGACATATCCAAATAAAATATTAAAATATGCCTGCTGAAAAATTGAAATCAAGTCATTCTGCTACCATCCGTCAGGAGTTAGAGAAACGTGTGTTAATAATCGATGGGGCAATGGGTACCATGATTCAGCGATACCAGCTCAATGAAGAAGATTATAGAGGCGATCGATTCAAGAATTTCAACCATCCTTTAAAAGGGAATAATGATTTGTTGTCCTTAACACGTCCTGATATTATTGAAGCGATTCACCTGGAATACCTTCAGGCCGGAGCGGATATTATTGAGACAAATACTTTCAACGCACAGAAAATTTCTTTGGCTGATTATTCCATGGAGGATCTAGCCTATGAGCTAAACTATGAATCTGCACGAATAGCAAAAAATGCCCTAAAGAAATACCTGGATGAACTCCAAGGAAATGTAAGAAGCCAACCTGAAAATTTGAAATGGGTAGCAGGAGCCATCGGTCCCACTAACCGAACGCTATCACTATCACCAAATGTTAATGACCCCGGATTCAGAGCAATAAGTTTTGATCAACTGGCGGAAGCATACGCTGAACAAGTGCGAGGCCTCATTGATGGCGGTGTTGACCTCATTCTTGTCGAAACAGTGTTTGATACACTGAATGCCAAAGCAGCTTTGTTTGCTATTGAAACAGTTTTGGAGGAGAAGAAAATAAATTTGCCCGTTATGATGTCAGGAACAATTACTGATGCGAGCGGAAGAACATTGAGTGGCCAAACTGTGGAAGCATTTTTAAATTCTGTATCGCACATTGATTTACTAAGTGTTGGACTGAATTGTGCATTAGGAGCAAAAGAAATGCGTCCGCATATTGAAGAGTTAAGTGAAAAAGCTCCGTTCTTTGTCAGTGCTTATCCCAATGCAGGCCTGCCAAATCAGTTTGGAGAGTATGATGAAAGCCCGCATGACATGGGACATCATATAGAGGATTTTTTGAAAAGTGGTTTTCTGAATATCGTGGGCGGTTGTTGTGGAACTACACCGGATCATATAAGGCATATCGCAGCTCTGGCAAAAAATACTAAGCCAAGAAAACTGCCGAAGATTGAACCTTATCTCAGGATAAGCGGATTGGAAGCAGTAACACTGAGACCTGATTCAAATTTTATGAATATAGGCGAGAGAACAAATGTTACCGGTTCCAGAAAATTCTTGAGGTTGATCAAAGAAGATCAGTATGAGGAAGCTTTATCTGTTGCGAGAGATCAGGTTGATGGCGGGGCTCAGGCAATTGATGTGAATATGGATGAAGGAATGCTTGAGTCGGCATCCGCCATGACAAAGTATCTTAATATGATGGCGGTAGAACCGGATATAGCGCGACTTCCTACAATGATTGACTCTTCGAAATTCTCTGTCATTGAAGCAGGATTGAAGTGCACACAAGGAAAATCCATTGTGAATTCAATTTCAATGAAAGAAGGGGAGGAGGAATTTATCCGTCAAGCAAACATTGTCAAAAAATACGGAGCCGCTGTTATTGTTATGGCTTTCGATGAAAAAGGCCAAGCTGATTCCTTCGAGCGAAGAATCGAAATTTGTGCACGTGCCTACAAAATTTTGACGAAGAAAGTTCAGTTCCCACCACAGGATATCATCTTTGATCCGAATATTTTCCCTGTCGCTACCGGAATGGACGAGCATCGTCGTAACGCGATAGATTATTTTGAAGCCACACGATGGATTAAAGCAAATCTTCCTTATGCAAAAATCAGTGGAGGTGTGAGTAATGTTTCGTTCTCTTTCAGAGGAAATGATATAGTGCGTGAAGCAATACATTCTGCATTTTTGTACCATGGTATTCGTGCCGGAATGGACATGGGTATCGTCAACCCGGGTCAGCTGCAGGTATATGATGAGATACCTCCGGATTTATTGGTCCTGGTAGAAGATGTTTTATTAGACAGAAGGCCTGATGCTACCGAACGACTACTTCAACATGCCGAATCACTTAAAGGCATAACGCGTGCAAAAGACGAAAAGGATGCTCCATGGCGATCGGATCCGGTTGAAAAACGTCTTGCACATGCACTGGTGAAAGGTATTACCGACTTTATTGAAACTGACCTCGAAGAAGCCCGACCTAAATTCGAAAAAACCTTGCAGCTAATTGAAGGTCCATTGATGGATGGAATGAATATTGTCGGGGATTTATTTGGTTCCGGTAAAATGTTTCTACCACAGGTCGTAAAGAGTGCACGGGTGATGAAGAAGGCTGTAGCTTATTTAGAACCTTATCTGAATGCGGAAAAATTATTGTTGGCTGAGAGCGGGGTAACTCAGACCAGAAAAACTGCGGGAAAAGTTTTGCTTGCCACTGTAAAGGGCGACGTGCATGATATCGGGAAAAATATCGTTGGCGTAGTATTAGCCTGTAATAATTATGAAATTGTTGATCTCGGTGTAATGGTTCCTGCCGATAAAATACTTGCAGCTGCAAGAGAACATGAAGTTGATATCATCGGAGTGAGTGGATTGATCACACCTTCACTAGACGAAATGGTGCATGTGGCAAAGGAAATGCAAAGAGAAAATTTTAGTATTCCCTTATTGATTGGCGGAGCCACAACTTCTAAAGTACATACCGCGGTAAAAATAGAGCCCCATTACGCTCAGCCCGTCATTCATGTGAACGATGCTTCGCGATGCGTGACTGTGGTTAGTAATTTACTTTCTGAGGAATTGCGAACTGAGCTTATTGAAAAGAACAAACTGGAAAATGAACGACTCAGAAAACAGCATGAAAACTCCAGGGCTTCAACAAAGTTTATTCCATTAGAGCTAGCCCGAAGATCAAGGTTCTTGCCAGATTGGACTCAGGATACTGTGGTCAAACCTTTGCATATAGGTAAAAAAATATTCAATGATTACCCCCTTGTGGAAATTGCAAAGTATATAGATTGGACTCCATTTTTTCACAGTTGGGAGATGAAAGGTTCTTACCCTAAAATATTGACTGATTCTGAAAGAGGGGTAGAGGCAACAAAACTTTTCAATGACGCTCAGGTGATGTTGAAGAAAATTATTAATGAAAAATGGTTGCAGGCCAATGCAGTAATCGGAATTTTTCCGGCTCTTGCTAATGGTGATGATATTGAAGTCTATGCAACTGCCGACTCTAACCAAAAGATTTGCAGCTTTCATACTTTGAGACAACAAACTCAAAAACCCGAGGGAGACTTCAATATGGCTTTGTCGGATTTTATTAAACCGAAAACAGCTGCACAGGTCAATGAAAAAGGAATTGTTCAATTGCAGTCTGTAGAAGCATCACATGCTGTTTCCGGGAAGGAAAAGTTTGGCTCATCTTTAGGTTTTGATCAGCAATCTGAAACAGACTATATTGGTGCCTTCGCCCTCACAACAGGGATCGGTATAGATAAATGGGTTGAAAAATTTGAAAGCGATCATGATGATTATTCTGCTATTCTTTTAAAAGCACTGGCTGACCGACTTGCTGAAGCCTTTGCAGAATTACTGCACGAAAAAGTAAGGAAGGAAATCTGGGCTTATTCTAAAGAGGAAAAATTTAAACCTGACGAACTGATCAAAGAGGAATACAGAGGTATTCGTCCGGCTCCGGGCTATCCTGCTCAACCTGATCACACGGAGAAGAAAACAATCTGGGAATTATTGGAGGTTGAAACGAATACCGGTATCCGGTTAACCGAAAGTCTTGCCATGTTCCCGACTGCCGCTGTCAGCGGACTTTATTTTTCACACCCTGAAGCTCGTTATTTTGGTCTCGGAAAAATTCAACGTGATCAGGTAAATGATTATGCAAGGAGAAAGGGTATGTCAGTAGAAGAAATTGAAAGGTGGTTGTCTCCTGTTCTTGCTTACTAATATCAAACTGAAAATGGGAATTTCGCTAAAGCACTCGAATGTAATTTTCCTTTTTGTTGTATTATTTCATTTTGCATATTCTCAAAATAGTACAAACAGGATTAATCAAGCCGGAGAACCTGGTATGATAGATTCCAAAAAACTTATAGGAGAATGGCGAAACCTTGATTCTTCAGGAGAACAAATTGAATTTGTAGATTCGGTTTATCAGATTGTTCTGTTATCCCCACGAGGACACCCTTTCTATTTTCAAAAAGATTCAATGGGAAATATGAGCGAGGATGGTTGGTTTCCTCTATGGCCTCCACCGTCTTGTTCATTGAATTTTTTGGCAAACGATACATTGAAAATAAGCCTTACGTTGATTGGTGATACTTTGGCGAATTATAGCTATGTAAGAGTTCATTGAGACATCTTAGAAACTAAGCTTTTCCTTCTAGCGAATTAAACTAACTCTTCCTGTATACCTGTATTGTCTTCCGTCCATATCGCTTGCAAGTACAATGTATACGTAAACGTCCATCTGACATGGCTTATCGGATCCATCTTTTTTTCCGTCCCAAGCTGTTTTTTGTTCTGATGAATGAAAAATCTCAAGTCCCCAGCGATCAAGAATAACCAGCTGGATTTCTTTGGCACCTATTGTCAATGGGAAAAATGTTTCGTTGATCCCATCTCTATTGGGAGTAAAGGCAGAAGGAATATAGATTGCAAATTCCCCTTTTATTCTGACAGGTTTTATTATGGTGTCTGTGCAGCCATGACTGTTTTCTGAAATGAGCTTGACCATAAAAAGGCCCGTATCTGAATACACATGTTCCGGGTTCGTGAGATTGGAAATTCCTTTCTCATCGCCAAAATCCCAAGCATATATTATGGCTTCCTTGCTTTCGTTATGAAACGAAATGATTGGTGACTGTACCGAGGCTACTTCCGGACTGGAATAGAAGTCTGCCAGAGGAGTAGGAAAAACAGTCGCAGTTTGTGGAACTGTAATTTCTGATGAACAGTTATGAGAATTGGTTACGAGGTGACTTACTGTATACTCACCGGGTTGTTGATACACATGTACCGGTTTGGGTTCAGTAGAGAAATTACCGTCTCCGAAATTCCAAAAATGGGATAATTGATTTTGATTTGTATTGCTTGCATTGAAGGGGACTCTCAGTGGTAAGCATCCCGAAACCGGCAGCGGTAAAAACGAAGCATCAGGATTGGAAAATACAAATACATTCACAGATGCCGTTGCTGCGGGACTTCCGCAATTGTCCTGAATAGTTACAGTAAAAGTTGCTGAATTATCTAATTGCGCAGATGTTTGTTGTTGGTTCGAACCGTTTGACCAGTTATATGAATAAGGGCCTCCATTTCCACCACTACCGTTAGCCGATAAAAAAGCCATACCGCCCGGGCAAATTGAATCTGCACCTGCTGTGACTGCAAGAAGTTGAGCATAGACACGCACCACTGCTGACTCCGGATCACTCATGCAACCTTTTGAATCCACTATGCGAACTGAGTAAATGCTGGTTTGTGATGGGCTTACTTGTTGTGTCTGTCCGCTGACTCCGTTACTCCATACAAAATTATAGGGGCTTGTACCACCGGAAGCGTTCACAGTAAGCTGTGCTGTTTGACCGATGCAAATTATTGAAGGATCCGTAATCGAAAGGGTGAGGGATGAGGGTTCTTTTGTCAGCACAGATTTGTTCATTTGACAACCAAGTCGATCGATGACTGTGACTGTATGTATCCCTGCAGATATTTGCGTGATCGAAGATCCTGTTTGCCCATCATTCCAATTAAATTGATAGGGTGCCGTTCCTCCACTAACAAGAATGGAAGCAGAGCCATCATTTCCACCATGGCAACTTACATCTGTACTTTGAATGGAGCTTTGTAACTCATCCGGTTCATTAATTTGAACCCATTGTTTCGCAGGGCAGCCATTCGCATCATTGATGTCTACTAAATAATTTCCGGCATGAAGGTTTGAATGTGATTGACCGCTTCCTCCTGTCATTGACCAATGATATGAATAAGGAGAAATACCTCCGTTAATAGTTATGCTTGCATTTCCATCCTGAGCATTATAACAGCTCGCGTCAGTCTTTGTGAATCCAGTTACTATTGGTGCCGGTTCGGTAATCGTAGTCAGATTGGTTTCGGTACATCCATTCGCATCGGTGACTGTCACTGTATAGTTTCCTGCTGTTAAATTGGTGCTGGTACTTATATTATTTCCGTTGGACCAATTAAAATTATAACCTGCTGTTCCTCCTGAACATTGTACCATTGCCTGACCATCCTGACCACCGTAACAACTTACAGGTGTAGAAATTGTTCGAAGGATTATGGCATT